>Ga0308157_10006879_pt1 | contig 13416 bp, 9 predicted proteins | sample PhyBR1_FD_201035 | JGI IMG/M metagenome (GOLD analysis project Ga0308157, IMG submission 201035) | Phyllosphere microbial communities from UC Gill Tract Community Farm, Albany, California, United States - DLSLB.R1 | ecosystem: Host-associated > Plants > Phyllosphere > Unclassified | place: USA...
AATTCGTGAGGAAAATTCCAGTGATTGCGTCAGCTGCGGTTCAGAATGCCTGACGTGTTGCTGGCAACCAGCCAGCCATGAAACCAGTAGCCCTGCGACTAACAACTTAGTCTTTATCATTTTTTTGGCCTGAGGAGAGGGGCAAGTGAAGTTGGTGTTAATATTCAGTTACGAAAGCGAATGATAATAATTATCATAATCACGATCAATATAATTATCATTTCTCTACGAAATCTTAACGAATCTGGCCAGTTTGTAAGGGTATTATCGGGAGGGAACTAAGGGATAAAGGCCGGTTATCCGGCCATTTTCGTACTGATTATCTGGCTACAGACGGTAGCATCGTCCTTCAATGTGCTGCGCTGCACATTTGTCAGTTTACTGACGGTATTCAGCACATTATCTGCTGCCTGCTGATTAAACTTTTTACGATCCAGCGCGTAATCACCATTACCAGAGTCAACAATTTTCCGCATCGCGGCCAGTGGTGAGCGGTAGTCAGGCAATTTAACCGCCTGACAATAAACCGCCACATAATAATCCTGCTCCTGCTTATCAACACGCGATAGCGACATATAGCCAACAATTACTGCCAGCACCACCAGCGGCAGAAAAAATTTTATTAGGGCACTGCGTTTATTCATCCTGGTTACCATTTAGTAAGACCTTTAACAGTCGGCAAACAGGTTATCTGTGCAGAGCTGATTTACCGGCGGCGTCATCGCCGCCCGCATCATACCGCGTCAAAAAATCAAAATACCACCGAATAATTCAGACCAAAGGTGCGGCCACGCCCCTTGTAGCTGTAAAGCGCAGGTGAGCCATAGGTCGGGCTGTAGAGTAACGGCGCGCGCTGCCCCCAAAGTGTGGTGTAATCGTTATCCAGCAGATTTTCCACACTGAAGCTGACTTTACCCACCGCTAACGTATAGCTGCCCAAAAAGTCGATGGTGTTATACCCTTCAAGCTTATTGCCTTTCTCATCGGAAACATCAAAGGTTTGCTGAGATTGCAGCCGCAAATTCCATTCGCCCGGCGCCCAGCCAATATAAGCCGTGGCCTTTGACGGACTGGCACTGTCTACCGTTAGTTTATTCCAGCTTCCGTTCACCCGGGTCTGCGATTTAATCAGATTAAAGGTGCTGCCAGCACTCCACTCGCTATTATCAAAGAAGTAATCCAGCGCCCCTTCCATCCCATAGATACGACGCTTATCGTCTTCAAGATTAATGGTCATATCGGTTTTATTGATCGAGATGGTTCTGTCCGACAAGGAATAGTACGCCGCCAGTTGAGTGCGCAGATTATCACCGGTGTAGCGCCAGCCCAGCTCCCACGAGTTAACCTTAATTCCGTCGAGCTTAGAATCGTTAACGTTAACGCTGTCTTGCAATTGATAGTGACCATTCACCAGCTTATAACTGCCGGAACCATAATATTTTGCCAGATCGGGGATCTCAAACCCTTGTGAGAAGTTGAACCACGCCTGCTGACGCTTAGTCAGATGTGCCAGCAAACCGGCGTTAAACAACAGATTGTTGTAACTGGTGTTGCCGCCCGGTACCGCATCGGCGGAAGTCGCCAGCCCGTTAGCAATCGCCTGCTGTTGCGCATAACCGATAAAATCATCGACCTGGTTTTCGGTGTACTGATAACGCACGCCGCCGCTCAGGGTAAACATCGGATCAATATCGTAGCTGGCCTGCATAAACGGCGCGAGATTGGTGGTGGTATAACCCGGGTAACGACCGACGTTATAGGCGTTCTCCAGTATCATTCCTCCGGACTGCTGCGCCTTCGCCAGATTAAAAAACTGCTGATTGGCATTGAAGCTTTCATGTTCCGCATCAATCCCCCAGGTTAGCGTCAGACTATCGAGCGGCTGGCTGTTCAGTGTCAGCTTGCCACCATAAAAATCGGTTTTCTGCTGTGAGGCGCTTATGCTGCTGACCACACCTTTACTCAATGTCGGAAACGGATAAAAGGTCAGTGACTCATCACGATAAAAAATTTGCGCCACAAAATCCTGCCCCCAGAAATCGGTGTTGGAATATTGCAAATTAATCAGATGACGCTCAGTACCGGGAATGCGATCGGACTTCAGCCCGCCGCGGTTGGCAGCCGTGCCCTTGCCGGTCACCGCCGAAAAATTTTCGCCAAGCCAGAGGCCATGCTTGCCATCCGACTCACTGTTGAAATATTGCGTAGTCAGCTGGAGCTGCTGATGCTCGTCAATATTCAGCGTACCGGTGCCCATCAGATCAATGCGGTGCGAATACTGTAATCCGGTCTGAGTATTGTCGATCAATACCTCATTGCCTTTACCGTCGTACCAGCCGCCATAGCGTTGGTAAGACAGCGACAGGCGCCCCGACGCCTTTTCATTACCGCCGCCAATTGCGGCGGCGATATTTTCATCGCGATCGCTGTGGCTGTTAAAACCGCTTTTACCGCCGAGCTGCAATTCGACCTGCTTTTCCGCCTGTCCCTTTTTGGTGACGATATTGATTAAGCCGCCGGTACTGCCACCGCCATACAGCGAGGTAGCCCCAGAAATCACTTCAATATGAGCGATATTAAACGGATCGATGGCATCCAGCTGGCGGCTGTCACTGCGCGATGAGTTAAGTCTTACGCCGTCAATCATCACCATCATCGAGCGGCCACGCATATTCATGCCGTAGTTGGTACGCCCCTGACTGCTGACGTCCATTCCCGGTATTAACTGGGCAAGAATCTCTTTCAGCTCTTTTCCACCCTGCACCTGCTGTTCAATCTCCTGGCTTTCAATCACCCAGCTGGTTTGCGCCATTTCTGCCACCGTCCGGTGCGCACGGCTGGCAGATACCACTATCTGATTCTCCTCGGCGGCCCAGGCGGGGGGTGACAACATCATTAACAGGCAAAGGTTTACGATCCACAGAGTACTTATTTTTATCATTTTCTATTTTTTCCTTAAAAAGTCCGTTTATTAAGGCGTGTAATCAAACTGGTTGTGCTGAAGATCGGTAACCGGGCACTGACTACGCCAGTGGATCACCGATGGGCTGGACGTTAAATCGAACTGCTGACGCCCTAAAGCCCGATTAAGAATACGCGCCGATCGCCAGGCCATCAGGCTGAGCTGCGGTTCCGCAATGCCATGACTGTGCATGCTGGCATTAACGGCAAACAGGCAGTTGTTCTGCGGGCCATCCCAGCGCAGGGTGAAATCTGGAGTAATCTGGTACTGCCGATCGGCAGTCAGTTGCAGCCGATGCACTAACGGGCTGAGGAATGCCGGGCGATACTGTTGATAGCCGGTGGCAAAGATCACGACATCACTATCGAAATGCTCATAGCCCTGGTCGAGATGATGCTGCGTGACCAGCCGATAGCCCTGCGACTGCCGGTGCAGAGCGGTCAGGCTGCGGCTCGGCAGCAGTCGTGCCCAGATCGGTTCACGCAGTACCTCAAAACGGTGGTACATGGCGCGATAAATCGTCAGTAGCGATTCACTGGTAACGCCATCGGAAGTCATCTTTTGCTCAGCAAGTAGCTGCTGCTTCGCGCCGTCATTCAGGCTAAAGAAACTCTGCACATAATCCGGTGTAAAGTACTCATTCGCGAACGCCGCTTCATCCAGCGCCTGGTAGTTGTTACGCCGTGATAACCAGTTAAGCTGCTGCGGCACCCCCCATTCCGCGCGGAAAATATTGAGGAACAGATCAGCACCGCTCTGTCCACCGCCGACGATGGTGACCCGCTTTCCGTTGAGATCGGGATTACGCAACGCCATCTCACTGGCGTGAAAACAGTGCGCATTCTGCTCACTGACACACTCTGGCAGGGCCGGCCTTTTGCCGATGCCGAGGCAGATATGACGTGCGCGACAGATACCCTGCGAAGTCGTCACCACAAACAGCCGCTGACGATCGTCAAAATCCACGCTGTCGATCTGCTGGCTGAAGGCCAGTGAGTCGAGGCGGCTGGCGACCCAATCAAGATAATCGGCGAACTCCTCACGCGATACGGTGCGCTGCTCTGTTGTCAGGAAACGATAGAATTTCTTGCGCTGTACCAGATAGTTAATAAAGCTGTAGTAGTTGGTCGGTGATACCGCACTAACCAGATCCTTGAGAAAACTGGTCTGCATCTGACACTCCGGCACCATCATGCCCGGATGCCAGGAGAACCGCGCTTTGCTTTCAAAAAACTGACAGTTGAAACCGGGTACCTCACTCGCCAGTGCGGCGATACTGAGATTAAACGGGCCAATTCCAATACCGATAAAATCAAGAGGCTGCTTCACTGATCCTGCTCCATGCTGACCCTATACAGCGGGTTATCGAGATCCTGTCGGTACTGCGGCAACATGCGCTGACCCCGATCCTGCTCTGACCAGGTCAGCCTCACTGGATTCAGCACCACACGTAAGATTTGCGGTTTAAACAGATCGAACAGCGCAAAACGATCCGCCAGCTGCGGATGCTGTGCCATATATTGCTGCAGCACCTGCGCCAGCAGCTGATAAAAACGCATTTCGCTCACCCCACCTGAAGCCAGCAGCGGTGAGATAAAGCGTAATACGGTAACAAAATGCCCGGTTTGTAAGTCATGAATCAGGTAGTCCGCCGAGAGACGAGCAGTGACCTCTTTGACCCCGGCGGGCAACGAGGAAGTTTGGGGGAAATCCAGATCGACCAAGCGCATATCTCCCTGAAAATCTTTGAGAAAAATACGCTGCGGCAAGTGATTTTTTATCACCAGCGTGATGTTTTGCCCGTGGGCAATCAGCCCAACGCCATAACAACACATCAGGTGATACAGCGGCACCACCACGCAACGAAACAGTTGCAGCAGCCACTGTTCCGCACTCAGTTCCGACGCGTTAATCCACTCAACAATCAGCGGGTTGCCCTGATTGTCGCACTCCATCAGTGCCGCCATCAGTACCGCCTGCTCACCCTGTTTCAGGTAACAGCCGGGGTTTTCACGCCAGATAATTCCCAGCATCTCCTGATAACGGTATGGCGCGTGCCTGAGCATCGCATAGGTCGGATGCGCCATATAACCCGCTGCCGGTTCAGCAAGAATCGTCGCGCCGCTACTGCGCAGGGTGCAGTCCTCGGCAAAAATCTGTTGCAGCCAGTGCGAAGCGGCCGGTCCGGCGCTGATATATTTTCCGGGAATACCGCGATAACAGGAGGTGTTGTAAATCGTCAGCGGCAGCTTGATGTCGAAAGCGACGTTACGGCTGATATTGGTCAGAGTACGCAATGATTGCTGAGCAAGATAAAGATCGCCAAACTCCCCCAGTTCTACCAGCTCACCTTTTGCCAGCTGCGGCAGAAAATGCAGCGCGATTTTTTGCTGCCATTGCCACGGATGTACCGGCAGCGGGATCCACCGATCGTCCAGCTCAAGCTGTTGCCAGTGGCGGTCAAAGCGCCGTCGTTCAACCTTATCCATCGCGCTGTTAAGTAACGCATCCAGCGAGTGAAGCCGATCCGCACTCCAGACAAAATGGGTGCGCCGCGCCGCCAGCCAGCATAGACGGAACTGCCCCTGATATTCCGGTGCGTACTGGCGTAATGCACTCAGCCCCCAGCCACGTCGCGCTTTATTAAAAATAAATTTCGGATGTCCAGCCAGCAGACACTGTAAGGCCTCAGGATCGAGGGCGATCAGATCCGCCGCACTGCAGCCATGGCGCGCAAACAGCAGCTGCATATCGCCGCGTAGCGTGGCATAAAGATCTTCCAGCTGTTCAGCGATCTGCGCATCATTCATCTTCAGCATACCCGCCAGCTGGCACAGCATCTGATCGGCCTCCAGTGGGAAGCCATCGCAGCTCAGACTGGCAACATCGATATGCAGCCATCCCCAGATTCCGCGCGTCGCGCAGAAGCGGTAGCCTGCCTCACCGACCACAATTCGCCACGCGCCATCCTGCTCGTGGGCCTGCAACAGTTGCTCATACTCCAGTTCAGCCAGCATCCGCGCGATCATCTGGCGATTAACCCGTTGCCAGTCCGGATAGTCAGACGCGATCATCGGCCAAACCTCCGAAAGAAGGCTTCACGCTGATTGATAATCAGCCGTGAGCGCTTATGGGGAAAATCGAACTCTTTCACCGTCTGATAACCCGCGGCGGGCAGATGACGGAATAACCGCTGATTATCAGCACGCGGTTCTGCCACCACCCGGGTGGTACGGCTTTCATCAAGATAAAGGTAGTGAGTCAACCCGCTCAGCCAGCTGTGAATATACGGCGCACCACGCCAGTTCTCTTCACCTACCAGCATGTGTAAGCCACGATCAAACGGCAGCCAGCGATAATGCTGACCAATGCGATCTTCCGCAGCCCAGTAAACCTCGAAATAGCCAAACGGCTGGTCATCGAAACAGCCCAGCAACGGATAGCAATAGCGTGAGTCGAGCTGGCGTTGCAGATAGGCAACCTGCTGCTCCAGCGGCCCGCGCATTTCCCAGAACGCATCAACGCGCGGCGCATTCATCCAGCGGGTAAACTGCTCGGCATCGCGCGCCACATCCGGCAGGCGGAAACTTAAGCTGTGTTTTATCAGAGGATCAAAGCGGCGATAAACCTCACCTTCCGGACGTAGTGGCCGTCGCGGCAGCCACAGTTCATGGCTGGCATCATAGTGCATCTCACTGGCAGGCGGTCTCGCCGCTGATGTCAGCCACAGCGGCAGCTGATAAAATTGCTCACGCGCCAGATAATCTCCGCAGAGCTGCGCAAACAGCGCCTGCGCCTGTGGTTGATCGCACCATTCAGCATACGGCAGCATAATGCCGCTCAGTTCGGGGGCGGCGATCAGTAGCTGATCGCATGCAGCAATTAACCAGCCAGCGGGCAGTTCACCCGGCGAGTGCAGCACTGCGCTGCCATCCCGCCCAAGGCCAACCGACAGATTTTGCTCCAGCCGTTCACAGCGAAAACCCCTGCTGGCGTGCACTACTCTGGCAGAAGGCATCACAGGCTCACCTCACCAGGCAATGGATTGGTCAACGAAAAGTAGATCTCGGCCGGATCGATAAGCGTGTTTTCATTGTGTCCACGCAGAGAGCAGAAGAAATTGCCTTTGCAGCGCCATTCGGCGCTATCCAGCACATAATCGAGGCATAACGGATCGCTGACCGTTGCCCGCAGCTGACTCAGGATATCGCGAACCCGCGCGATCAGCTGGCTTTCCTCAGCAAACCTGGCGGCGGCCAGTGCCGCAGTCACTGCCAGTGCCGAGTTAACGATCAGATAATAGGGAAAATAGCGCAGCCGTTGCTGCTCACTGAAGCTATTTTCTGCACTGGCTTCGTCAATCTGCGCCAGCCAGCTGCCTGCAGCGGCGGTAAAACCACTGCCCTGACAATCACGAAACATCATGCCAACCGGTAAATCCTGCTGCATCACCACCAGGATATTCTGTTGATGTGCCAGCAGCAGCAGGCCGTAATCGGCTTCACAGCTGAACAGCGGCACCAGCACCTGCTGGCACCAGGCATCCAGCCAGCAGTAAGCCGCTTGCGGCAATGAAATCTCAAGCCGTGCTGATAATCGATGCACCGCCGCTGCCAGCAGACTGTCGCCGCCATCCGGTGCCGCCTGAGTCAGGCTTGCCAGCACATTAGTCTGGCTGTGTGGCTGGCCAAACAGCAGATTTACCCGCAGCGCCAGCAGGCTCTCCAGCTGTAAATGCCCCTCAGCATCGCACAATCCTGCCCAGCCATCTTCCTGCATCACTTGCAGCGTCGGAAAACGCGCCTGTAATTGCTGCCAGCGCTCAGTGTGCGCCAGTCGTGCCAGCCGCATGCCGCGCTGCAACTCTTTCAACGATAATGTTCGTAGTGAATTGGTTAGCTGTACGCTAAGAGAAAACTTCACCATATCGCGGCTGGAGGCGCAGTACAGCGAACGGCAAGAGCTGGTCGCTGACCAGCGTTGTCCAGCCTCGCCTAAATCGCGCAGCCGCTGTTGCATCACCAGTTGCTGACACCAGGGTTGTGTCAGCAGGCGCTCGGCCTGCCACGGATGCATCGGCAGCAGCCAGATATCATCAAGAAAATACGCCAGCAGCTGCGGCGCATTTTCTGCGGCAAAGCGGTGCAGCCGCTGCTGTAACGTCAGACCCAGGCTGTCACCCACCAGATAACGCTTATCTACAGCAAACCAGCGTAATGGAAATCCGGCGGCAAACTCCGGCAAATAGCGACGCGCCTGCTGGGGCGTTAAAGGCTGATGTGATTTTGGTGCCGGATGAAAGGCATGGCCCACCAGCAACGCCTGCTCGGCGTCAATAAAGTTTAGCGGTTTGTCGCGCAGCCCGGGCCAGTCCGTACGGCTGGCAATCGCCTGATGTGTATGGGAATGGCTCTCCAGTACGCGCTGGCGAAAACGTGCCAGCTGATGCTCATCCACCCTATCTTTGATTGATGGCTTTGCCAGCAGCAGGTCAACCAGCTGTTCCGGACTGAGCCTGCGACTCTCTTCCTCGCCGTCAATATGCAGACGCGCCGGAAACAGATAGTGATGATGCTGAGTCAGCGAATAAAAGCGCAGGTCAATACACAGCGTTTGAGAAGGCAATAGCGAGATTTGCAGTTGTGCATATTGCTGTGCTGCGCCAGCCGGAATAATTTGCCAGTCCCGGGTTTCGCGCGTCAGTGCATTAAGAAAACACTGCGCAGCAACATCCGTGACGGATGCTGCATGTTGAATGGTCATAATCCTTGACTCACTCTGATATCCTTGAGAATGATTCTTATATCAAGAGTGATTTACATTATCAACTTATTAGCTTGCGTTTCTTGAGCCGGCTTTGATTAATACGCTTGTCGCAGTGAAAAATGTTCTTCGTGACTTAAGGCTAAATGAAATGATGATCATAATTATGATTGAATATAATTATTGTGATAATGAAAATTAATATCAGCTTCAACCAAAACGCTATCAAAGACTGCTCATTTGCTGTTTTATCAGCGAATTATAACGGATGAAATACAGAAAAAAATGAGAATCAATAGCATTCAGCAAACGGAGTAATTACAATTAAAAACAACAGGATAGAATTTTCTGCTTTTACGTTAAAAATATATCCCTTTGCTATTTCATGATGCATACTTGGCTTAAATCAACTAAATATAAATCCAAATCGCTTATTATGGAGCTGCCATGCTGACTAACGAAATGACCGCGCGCCTGAACGATCAGTTAAACCTGGAATTCTACTCCGCTAATCTTTACCTGCAAATGAGCGCATGGTGTGGTGACAAAGGCTTTGAAGGAGCCGCAGCATTTCTTAAAGAACATTCGCGCGAAGAGATGCAGCATATGCAACGCCTGTTTGATTATCTGGCTGATACAGGCTCAATGCCGGTACTGGGCAGTATCGCTGCACCACCGGTAGCATTTAATTCGCTGGCAGAAGTATTTGAACAAACCTACGAACACGAGAAGCTGATTACCGGTAAAATTAATGAGCTGGCGCACTACGCCATGACCTCACAGGATTATTCCACTTTCAACTTCCTGCAGTGGTATGTGTCTGAACAGCACGAAGAAGAGAAACTGTTTAAATCGGTACTGGATAAACTGGCGCTGGTTGGCACCAGTGGCAAAGGCCTGTTCTTTGTCGATAAAGATCTGGCTAAAATGGGCGCGGAAAATCACGGTCCCGCAGCCTGATGATGGTCAGCGCGTGATGCCACGCCATTTTTAGCTAGGCAGTCACGCAGCACGTTGAAAGCGGGTAACATTACCCGCTCGTCGACGCAGGCAAAACCCAGCAGTAATCCGCGTGTTGCCTGCGGTTGCATATAATATTGCGACAGCGGGCGCACCTTCACTCCCTGGCGCAACGCCTGCGCGGCAATTGCCACATCATCACAGCCGTCCGGCAGATTAAGCACCAGATGCAGCCCAGCCTCATGATTGAACTCACGCAAAAAATCCGGCCCCAAATAGCGCTGGATCAGTGATATCAGAAAGGCGCGGCGTTTGCCATACAGCAGCCGCATCCGACGGATATGCGCCGCATAATGCCCTTCACGAATAAATTCAGCCAGCGCCCGCTGGATCAGTAAATGCCCGCCACGATAAAGCTCAGCTGCCGCAGTGCGTAGCGGAGTCATCAGCTGCTTCGGTACGATCAAGTAGCCGATACGCAGGGCCGGATAAAGCGTTTTACTGAAAGTGCCCATATAGATCACCGGTGCATCCGCTTCCAGCCCCTGCAACGAGGGAAAAGGCTGTCCGGAAAAGCGAAACTCGCTGTCATAATCATCTTCCACAATCCAGCTGTGATGGCGTCGCGCCAGCGCCAGCATCTGCTGACGGCGGGCCAGACTAAGATGCGCCCCCAGCGGATACTGGTGTGAAGGCGTAACAAACATCAGCCGTGGTGGCGTGCGGTCGGCATCGCTGGCAGGGATAATGCCCTCCTCATCCACCGGCACCGGCATAATTTTTAGCCCGTTGATGCGCAGGATATTGCGCGTTCCCCAGTAGCCAGGGTCTTCGATCCATACCCGATCGCCGCTATCACACAGCATGCGTGAAACCAGATCCACCGCCTGATGAACCCCTTCGGTGATCAGAATCTGATCGGCATCGCAGTTAACCGATCGCGCTACGCGCAGATAATCCGCCAATGCACTGCGCAGTTCGCTGCAACCACCAGCGCTGCTGTAGATCAACCGTTCAATATCCGGTTCGCGGCTGAGTCGCGCCTGAATACGGCTGAACTGCGCGTGAGGAAACGCGGTGACATCCGGCGCACCCGGCACAAAAGCTCCCCACTGGTGCGGCGACGCCCCGGCATAACCGAGCAAACTGGCACCGCGCCGCGACATTTTTACCTCCGTTGCACGACGCTGCGGCGTGCAGCTGGCCGATCCGCTGGAGGAGAGACAGCTGTCTGGCAGCGTTTCCGCTACCCAGGTGCCGCTGCCGGTGCGTGCTTTGACATAGCCTTCCGCCAGTAAGTGTTCATAGGCATTCAGTACCGTATTGCGTGATATGCCCAGTTCGTGAGCCAGATCGCGCGATGCCGGTAGTCGGCTTTGCGGCAGCATAATGCCGTCGATAATCGCGCCGCGCAGACTGCGAAACAGACGCGCATGCAGTGCGCCTTCGGTTTCCCGTTGCAGTCGCTGCAAAAGGTGATCTCCGTGCAGAGTACGCAATTGGCTCCCTCCCTCAGTGTAAAAATGGCTCTCGTCACAACGCTTCGCTAGCGGGTAAATAGACGTTATTGCTTAACGTTTGTAAATAACTAATAACCGCGGAGTAACAGGATGGACAACAAAAACGCCCCTCTCAACCAGCGTCGTTTGAATGCCACCCCACGTGGGGTTGGCGTGATGTGTAACTGGTTTGCCGAACGCGCCGAGAACGCCACCCTGTGGGATGTTGAAGGCAACCGCTATATCGATTTTGCCGCCGGCATTGCGGTACTGAACACCGGCCATCGCCATCCTAAAGTGACGGCAGCCATCGCCCAACAGCTGACGCAGTTTACCCATACCGCATTTCAGATTGTGCCTTATGAGAGCTACATTTCATTAGCCGAACGTATTAATCAGCGCGTGCCGATTAACGGCCCGGCTAAAACCGCCTTTTTTACCACCGGTGCCGAAGCGGTAGAAAACGCGGTGAAAATTGCCCGAGCCAGCACCGGACGCCACGGCATTATCACCTTTGGAGGCGCTTTTCATGGGCGCACTTTAATGACGATGGCGATGACCGGCAAAGTCGCGCCTTACAAGCGTGATTTTGGCCCAATGCCGGCAGGCGTATTCCATGCCCGCTATCCCAATATCTTACGCGGCGTCAGCGTCGAGGATGCCATTAACAGCATTGCCGCGCTGTTTGCGCATGACATTGCGCCGGAAGATGTCGCCGCGATTGTGCTGGAGCCGGTACAGGGAGAAGGCGGTTTTCATATCGCTCCAACGCCGTTCCTTGCGCAACTCCGCCAGCTTTGCGATCGCTACGGCATTCTGCTGATTGCCGATGAGGTTCAAAGCGGCTTTGCCCGCACCGGAAAACTGTTTGCCATGGAGCACTATGGCGAAGTAAAAGCCGATCTGATCACCATGGCAAAAAGCCTGGCGGGCGGTATGCCGCTTTCGGCAGTCGCCGGACGCGCTGAAGTGATGGACGCGCCTGCAGCAGGCGGTCTCGGTGGCACCTATGCCGGTAATCCGCTGGCGGTTGCTGCCGCACATGCGGTGATGGATGTGATCGATGAGGAACAACTTTGTCAGCGTGCTAACCAACTCGGTGCCGCCCTGGTTGAAGTATTGCAGCAGGCAAAGCGCAGCATGCCGCAGATTGCCGATATTCGTGCGCGTGGCTCAATGATTGCGGTGGAGTTTTGTCATCCTGACAGCGGCAGGCCTGATGCTGACATCACCCGCGCGGTACAACAACATGCCATGGCGAATGGCCTGCTGCTGCTGACCTGTGGTCAGCACGGCAATGTAATTCGTTTCCTTTATCCCCTGACCATTCCCGATGCGCAGTTTGCCGAAGCGCTTACCCTGCTGAAACAGGCTCTGGCAGCACAGATCTAACGCGCTGACCTCGCGACCACTGACAGTTCTGAACAGAAAACTCTCTGCATTGAGGTGTGTTTACTCAACGCCTGATTGGCCAGCGAAAGGAGCCACCATGTCGTTCGAAACGTCGTATCTGCCGGCAACTGAAGCCGCGCAGCGCCAGCATACCCGCAGCAAATCGCTGAGCTTTGTTGAAGGTGTTGCGATGATCGTCGGCACCAATGTTGGTGCTGGCGTGCTGTCGATTGCTTATGCCTCACGTAAGGCAGGCTTTATGCCGCTGCTGTTCTGGTTGGTGGTGGTCGGCGTGTTTACCACCATCACTATGCTGTATGTCGCCGAATCGACCTTGCGCACCCGGTCACACTTGCAGCTTAGTGGTCTGGCAAAACGCTATGTCGGTGGCTTCGGTTCCTGGCTGATGTTTTCCTCGGTTTGCGTTAACAGTATTGGTGCGCTGACCGCCTATATGAGCGGTAGCGGCAAGCTGTTGCAGTCATTACTTGGCCTGTCGCCCTCTGTCGGTAGCCTGTTGTTTTTTATACCGGCGGCCGGGGTGCTATGGCTGGGACTAAAAGCGATTGGACGCAGTGAGAAAGTGATCTGCGCCGGGATGATCCTGATGTTGTTATTGTTATTTAGCGCCACTTTTATTCAGGAGAAAACCCAGCTGGTTAATCTGCTGGAGGGCAACTGGCTGTTTATGATCCCGGTATTTAATGTGGTGGTGTTCTGCTTTTCTGCCCAGTACATCGTGCCGGAAATGGCGCGTGGTTTTAGCGATAAACCTCAGCAGCTACCGAAAGCGATTATTGTCGGAATGGCGATCACCTTTTTGCTGCTGGCAGCGGTGCC
>Ga0308157_10006880_pt1 | contig 13416 bp, 8 predicted proteins | sample PhyBR1_FD_201035 | JGI IMG/M metagenome (GOLD analysis project Ga0308157, IMG submission 201035) | Phyllosphere microbial communities from UC Gill Tract Community Farm, Albany, California, United States - DLSLB.R1 | ecosystem: Host-associated > Plants > Phyllosphere > Unclassified | place: USA...
TTCGGCCGCGATCCACGTGCAGGTGCCGGTCGACGTCGCCGCGTTCTTGCTCAACGAAAAGCGCGGCGAAGTGCTCAAGATCGAGAACCGCCACCGCATCACCGTGATCCTGATCCCGAACAAGCACCTGGACACGCCGCACTACAAGCTCGAGCGCATCAAGCACGACGATCCGCGCCTCGAAGACGCGCACGCCAGCTATGCGATGGCCGAGACCGCCGACACCGACATGGCCTACGCCAAGCGCCAGAAAGAAGAAGCCAAGCCGCGCCAGGAAGCCGTCGTCAAGACCATCACCCCGGCCCAGCCGGCGCCGGTGGTCGACCGCAGCGAAGCGGCAAAGTCGGCAGCCGCCGCTGCGGCCAAGCCTGCGGCGACGCCAGTCGCCGCCCGGGCGCCGGCGCCCGCCGAGAAAGGTTTCTTCGCCCGCCTGCGCGACTTCATCTTCGGCGCGCCAGAAGAGCCCGTCGCGGCGCCAGTCGTGGTCGAGAAGCCGGCCGCGCCTGCGCCGGCCGAGCGCGGCGATCGCAACAACCGCAACAAGGCTGGCCGCAACGGCGGCCGCAATGGCGAACGTGGCGCCAAGCCGGGCCGTGAGCGCGAAGAGCGCGACGCCGTCGCCAAGGGCGCCCCTGGCGAGCAGGGCGAGGAGGCCCGCGAAGGCCGCCAGCCGCGCCAGCCACGCGAACGCAAGCCACGCGAGCCGCGTGAACCGCGCGAACTGGTCGAAGCCGCGCCAAGGGTCGAGGGCGCCGAGCGTCCCGAACGCGGCGAGCGCAAGGAACGCCAGCCGCGCCAGCCGCGCGAGCGCACCGAACGCACCGAGCGCACCACCCAGGCCATCGAAGCCAAGCTCGATGAAGTGAGCGTGAGCCAGGTCGTTGCCAGCGAGACCATCGCGGTGAGCACTACCGGCCCCGAAGGCACCCAGGAAATCGTGCAGCAGATCGTCAAGTCGGTGACGACGATCGGTCCGGACGGCGAAGAAATCGAAGGCGAAGGCGACGGCGACGAGCCGCGCCGCCGTCGCCGCCGTGGCGGCCGTAACCGCAACCGTCGCGACCGCGACCAGGTCGAGGGCAGCGAGTCGCTGGAAGGTTCGGACGACGCACCGGCCTTCACCCCGGTAGCCGACGAAGAAGCGGCCAAGGTCGCTGCCGCCGCCAGGGCTGCCAAGGCCAAGCCGGCGCGCGCTGCGGCGCACGATGCGTGGCCATTCCCGACCTCGGCGTCGGTGGCTGCTGCGAAGGCGGCCGAAGAGAAGGCTGCGGCGCCTGCTGCTCCGGCTCCGGCACCTGCCGCACCGGCAGCGCTTGCTGCCGACGCGATCCCGTTCCCGACCGCAGCCTCGGTTGCTGCCGAGCAGAACATGTTCCCAACGGCTGCATCGGTCGCTGCCGCACGTGCTGCTGCCGCTGCCGAAGCGGCGCCAGTGCCGGCCCCGGCTCCGGCCCCGGCTCCGGTCGAGCAGGCGCCTGTGGCGCAGGCTGCTCCGGCGCCAGCCCCTGTGGTCGAAGTGGCGCCAGTGGTGGAACCGGTCGCAGCGTCGGCGGTCGACACCGCACCGGCAGCCGCGCCGGCCATCACCGTCGCGCCGACGCCGGTCGCGGCTCCTGCCGCTGTCGCACCGGCGCCGGGCGCCGCCCTGGCTGCAGCGCCGGCCGAAGCACCGGCCAAGCTGGACGAGGTGCTGGCCCAGGCCGGCCTGCAACTGGCATCGACCGATCCTGAAAAACTGCGCGCCGCCCAGGAAGCCGTGGTGGCAGCCCCGGTCCGCCTGGGCCGTGCCCGCAAGCAGGTCGTGGCGCCGGTCGATGAGCCGCTGGTGCAGGTCGATACGACGCGTCAGTAAGCGTTAGCCGGCAAGACCCGACGCCGTTCCCGCACAGACGGGAACGGCGTTTTTTATTGGACTGCATTAAGCAGCAGTATTTCCATTTGGATCTGGTACGGGCAGCTTCATCGGCCCCGTGCTATCGTACTGAAATGGCTGAAAAAATCATTCTGATCAATGACCTGCGCTCATCCGCGCTACAGGTCCCGGCCGTGCCCGAAGCCCCGACTGGCCTGCTCAGCGACGCGCTCGGGCGGCCCCTGCACGACCTGCGCATCTCGGTCACCGACCGCTGCAACTTCCGTTGCGTGTATTGCATGCCGAAGGAAGTGTTTGACAAGGATTACCAATACCTGCCACACGGCGACCTGCTGTCGTTCGAGGAAATCACGCGCGTGGCGCGGCTGTTCGTGGCGCATGGCGTCGAGAAGCTGCGCCTGACCGGCGGCGAGCCGCTACTGCGCAAGAACCTCGAGCGCCTGGTCGCGATGCTGCGCGCGCTGCCGACGCCGAGCGGCCGTCCGCTCGACCTCACGCTGACCACCAATGGCTCGATCCTGGCGCGCAAGGCCCAGGCCCTGAAGGGCGCCGGCCTGGACCGCGTCACGGTGTCGCTCGATGCGATGGACGACAAGGTATTTCGCAGCATGAACGACGTCGACTTCGCCGTCGCCGACGTCCTGGACGGCATCGACGCCGCCCATGCGGCCGGCCTGGGGCCGGTCAAGGTCAATATGGTGGTCAAGGGCGGCACCAACGACGACCAGATCCTGCCGATGGCGCGCCACTTCAAGGGTTCGCCGACCATCCTGCGCTTCATCGAATTCATGGACGTCGGCGCCTCCAACGGCTGGAATATGCGCGAGGTCGTGCCGTCGCAAGAGGTGGTGCGGCGCATCTCGGCCGAGCTGCCGCTGGCGCCCATCGCGGCCAACTACAGCGGCGAGACCGCCTCGCGCTGGCGCTACCTCGACGGCAGCGGCGAGATCGGCGTGATCTCGAGCGTCACCCAGGCCTTCTGCGGCGACTGTTCGCGCCTGCGCCTGTCGACCGAGGGCAAGCTGTATACCTGCCTGTTCGCCACCCGCGGCCACGACCTGCGCGCGCTGCTACGGCAAGGGCGGAGCGACCTCGAACTGTCGGGCGCCATCGCCCAGTTATGGCGCGGGCGGGCCGACCGCTATTCCGAAACCCGCACGGCGGAGACCGGCATCGGACAGCGCGACGGCGCGCGCAAGGTCGAAATGTCTTATATAGGCGGATGATGGAACAAGGGATGATCAGCGGACTGGTATTGGCGGGCGGTCGCGGCTCGCGCATGGGCAATGTCGACAAGGGCTTGCAGCCCTTCCGGTCGAGCACCATGGTCGAGCACGTGCTGGCGCGCCTGCGCCCGCAGGTCGGGCCGGTGGCGATCAGCGCCAACCGCAATCTCGATACCTATCGCGCCTTCGACGTCATGGTGCTGCCGGACGAGATCGCCGACGGGCTGGAACCATTCCCGGGCCCGCTGGCTGGCCTGGAAGCCGGCCTGCGCCACTGCGCAACTCCCTATTTGCTGGCCGTGCCCTGCGATTCGCCATTTTTGCCATCTGACCTGGCTACGCGCTTGGGCGCCGCGCTGCAAGAGGCCGATGCCGACGTCGCCTATGCCGCGACCCGGGAGCCGGGCAAGCGCGCGCAGCCGCATCCCGTGTTCTGCCTGGTGCGCGTCGACCGGCTGCCGGCGCTATCCTCGTACCTGGCCGAAGGCGGCCGCCGCGTCGACGGCTGGTACCGCGACCTGAAGGCGGTCGAGGTGGTCTTCGACGACGCCGACGCCTTCCGCAACATCAATACGCTGGACGAGCTGCGCGGGCTGGATGCTGCTCCCCCGCCCTTCCCCGCCAGCCTGGCCCAGGTGGCCAGCTGCATCAACGGCTACGATCCGGACGCCCTGCGCGTGCAGGACGCCCAGCGCATCATCCGCGATTTCGTGCAGCCCGTGCGCGCCGTCGAGATGGTCGCGCTGCGCACTGCGCTCGGCCGCGTGCTGGCGCGCGACCTGGTCTCGCCGATCGACGTGCCGGCGCATGACAACTCGGCCATGGACGGCTACGCGCTGCGCGGCGCCGACCTGCCGCCAGAGGGCACGGCGACCCTGCGGGTGGTCGGCATCGCCTACGCCGGTAAACCGCTGGACATCGTTCTCCAGCCCGGCGAATGCGTGCGCATCATGACCGGCGGCGTGATGCCGGCCGGCGCCGACAGCGTGCTGCCGCAGGAATTCGCCGACAGCACCAGCGACGACACGGTGACCTTGCGCGCGGGCGCCATCCGTCCGGGAGACAACCGCCGCCTGGCGGGCGAAGACCTGAAAGCCGGCAGCGCGGCGTTGAAGGCCGGCCGCGTGATTCGTCCGGCCGACCTGGGCCTGTGCGCCTCGCTCGGCTTTGCCGAGATCCCGGTGCAGCGCCGCCTGCGGGTCGCCTTCTTCTCGACCGGCGACGAGCTGCGCTCGATCGGCCAGAAGCTCGACCAGGGCTGCGTCTACGACAGCAACCGCTACACGATCTACGGCATGCTGACCCGCCTGGGCTGCGAGATCATCGACATGGGCGTGGTGGGCGACAGCCCCGAAGCACTCGAAGAAGCGCTGCGCACCGCCTGCGAGAACGCCGACGCGATCATCACCTCGGGCGGCGTCTCGGTCGGCGCGGCCGACTACACGAAACAGGTGATGGGCGAGCTGGGCGACGTGACGTTCTGGAAGATCGGCATGCGTCCGGGGCGACCGCTGGCCTTCGGCCGGGTGTCGTCGAACGGCCGCAGTGCCTTTTTATTCGGCCTGCCGGGCAATCCGGTGGCCGTGATGGTGTCGTTCTACTTCTTCGCGCGCGAGGCGCTGCTGCGGATGATGGGCGCCGAGGCGCCGCTGCCGCTGCTGCGCGCGCGGTCAAACGGCGCGATCCGCAAGAAGCCGGGGCGCACCGAGTACCAGCGCGGCATCGTCGGGCGTGGTGACGATGGGGAGCCCGAGGTGCGGATTACCGGGTCGCAGGGCTCGGGCATCTTGCGCTCGATGTCGGAGGCGAATTGCATGGTGGTGCTGCATGATGGGCAGGGCAATGTCGCGGCGGGCGAGATGGTCGACATTCTCCCGTTCGAGGGCTTGTTCTGAATTACCGATCTTACCGATCGGTACTATTTATCTAAGCTTTGATGAATTTCCTTGCAATCCTTACCGCTCGGTGACTTTTGCCTGTTATTCAGGCATAATTTCATTAAATCTTACCGATCGGGCTGAAGGGACTGTGCAATGGAAAACGCGCGAATTGCCGAGCGGGCTGAAAATGAGATTGCCATCACTTCGGTACGCGAGATTGGCAATCTGATTCGTCAAACGCGAAAAAGCCAGAAGATGACCCAGCAAGACATCTCTGGCCTGGCGGGACTTGGCAACCGCTTCATCATCGATCTCGAGCACGGCAAGGAAACGATTCAGGCACAAAAGGTGATCGACGTTCTGCACTTGCTGGGCCTTGAGCTCATCATACGGAAGCGCTGACCGTGGCCAAGTCCGCATTGCCTCCCACGCTCTCCGTATTCGGTCCGCAGGGACAGATCGGGATCTTGTATCCAGGCGAGCCCTTGAGTTTTTCCTACTGCCAGGAATGGCTGGGAAATTCCGAGTCTGCGCCACTACACCCGGACATTCCAATGCAGCCAGGACGCAGCCATTCTCGCTACGTCACCGCGTTCTTCGAAAACTTGCTGCCCGAAGGCGATCAGCGCAAGCTCATCACGATGCGCGAACAGGTCTCGAGCGTCTACGGACTGCTGTCCAAAGTAGGTGGGGAAAGCGCAGGATCAGTCGTCTTGCTGCCCCAAGGCGAGCAACCACAGGAACCGATCTACCAGGCACTGACTTGGAAGCAGGTCAACGCGCTTGTCCACAATGACGGCAAGCAGGCCAAGGAACTGGCGGAGATCGAGCGAGACGCGCGCGGACTGCCCACGCCGCGCATGTCGATATCTGGAGCGCAGCACAAGCTGCTGCTGTACATCGCTGCCGACGGGACACCGCACCGTCCCATGGGCAGTTCTCCCGCGACCCATATCCTGAAGCCGGATATCGTCAGGACCGATATCCGCGTGTTTGCATCGGCCGCTAACGAGGCCATCATGATGACGCTGGCGCGCTGGTGCGGGCTGCCGGTCGCAGCGGTCACTTATGAACCCGTGACGCGGTCCTGCCTGGTCACTCGCTACGACCGGATTCCACTCGCCAATGGCCGCTTGCGGCGAATCTGGCAAGCCGACTTTTGCCAACTGCTTGGCATTGCGTCGACCATCAAATACGAACATGATGGTGGTCCCGGATTCAAGGACTGCTTCGACCTGCTGGGCCAATCCACGCAGCCAGCGCCTGACCGGCAGAATCTCTTGCGCTGGCTCTTTTTCAATCTCTATACCGGCAACAACGACTCGCACGCGAAGAACCTGTCGATGATCGCCAGCGGAAAAGGTATGCGGCTCGCCCCGTTCTATGACCTGATGGCGACGCGCGTTTACAGCGGCCTCGGTACCGAATTCGCTTTCAGGATTGCCGGCGAGAACAATCCCGGCAAGCTGGAAACACGCCATCTGCAGGCACTGGCCGACGAGCTCGGGGTGAAGCCGGCCTACCTCAGAAAACTCGGCACCGACATGGCAAACGCGATTCTGTACGCCCTCCCCGCGACATGCGCGGAGGTCGTGCCCATGCTGGCGCCGGGCGAACGGGTGATGGCCGGGCGCATCGCCGAGAAGGTAGGATCGCTTACCAGAAAGCTGCGCGCAAAAATGCTGTGATGGTGCATTGGACCGGCTCCGGCCTCAGTCGTCGCGTTCCAGGCCATCCGGCCCGAGCATCAGCTGCGCCGCCTCGCTCGGCAACGCCTCCACCGACTTGAGCTTGCGCGCCATCTGGCGGCTGCGCACCTCGGCGCTTTCGATGTTCTTGGCGGCCTTCTCCAGGGTCAGCTTGGTGGTCGCCAGCACGTCGCCAAACTTGGTGAACTCGGTCTTCACCGCGCCCAGCACCTGCCACACCTCGGACGAGCGCTTCTCCAGCGCCAGGGTGCGGAAACCCATCTGCAGGCTGTTGAGCAGCGCGGCCAGCGTCGATGGCCCGGCGATCGTCACGCGCAGGGTGCGCTGCAGCTCGTCGGCCAGGCCGGGACGGCGCATCACCTCGGCGTACAAGCCCTCGGTCGGCAGGAACAGGATCGCGAAGTCGGTCGTCTGCGGCGGCGACACGTATTTGTCGCAGATGGTGCGCGCCTCGCCCCGCACCGCGCGTTCCAGCTCGGCGCCGGCGCGCGCGACGCCATCGGCATCGGCGTCGTCGGCCGCCGCCAGCAGGCGTTCGTACTGCTCTTTCGGAAACTTGGCGTCGATCGGCAGCCATACCGGCTTGCCGCCATCGCCTGCGCCGGGCAGCTTGATCGCGAACTCGACCCGCGCGTTCGAGCCCGCCACCGTCTCGACGTTCTTGGCGTACTGGTCGACCGTGAGCACCTGCTCCAGCAGCATCTCGAGCTGCACTTCTCCCCACGTGCCGCGGGTCTTGACGTTGGTGAGCACGCGCTTCAGGTCGCCCACGCCGATCGCCAGCTGCTGCATCTCGCCCAGGCCCTGGTGCACTTTTTCGAGCCGCTCCGACACCTGGCGGAACGACTCGCTCAATCGCGTCTCCAGGGTCGCATGCAGTTTTTCGTCGACCGTCTGGCGCATCTCTTCCAGGCGTTTCGCGTTATCGCCCTGCAGGTCGCGGATCTTGGTCTCGAGCGTGTTGCGCACCTCGAGCATGCGCTGGGCGTTCGATTCGGTCAGGTTGCCCAGGGTCTGCTGCAGCGTGTCGGCGAAGCGCTTCAGCGCGCGCGCCTGCTCTTCGCGCCCGCTGCTCGAATGCAGCTGCATCTGCTGGCGCATGCTGTCCAGTTGCTGGACGGTGGCATTGTGATATTGGGCCAGGTGAGCGGCCAGTTCCTGGCGGGTCGATTGTGCGCTGGTTTGCAGCTCCTGGCGCAGCTCGCGCTCCAGCCGTTCGACGTGGTTGCCGTCGCCGTTGCTGCGCATGCGCAGCAGGACAGCAAGCAGCAGGCCGGCCACGATGACAAGGCCAGCCAGGATGAGGATGTCGGCAACGGTCATGGCGGCGCTCAGTCGGGCTTGTTGCGCATCCAGTCCGCGGTCTGGAAGAAGGAATTCATCATGCGCACGCGCAGCGTGTCGTCGTAGCCCAGGTCTTCCATGGCCCAGGCCATGCAGCGCAGCCACTGGTCGCGTTCAGCGCTGCCGATCGCGAACGGCAGGTGGCGCGCGCGCAGGCGCGGGTGGCCGTAGCGCTCGATGTACAGGTCGGGACCGCCCATCCAGCCGGACAGGAACATGAAGGTCTTCTCGCGCGAGCTGTCGTTGGGCACCGGATGCATGGCGTGGATGCCGGCGAAATCGGGCTCCAGCTGCATCAGGTCATAGAAGCGGTCGACCAGCGCCCGCAGGCGCTCGCCGCCGCCCATCATTTCGTACAGGGTCTGCGCTTCGGCGGGGGTTTCGGTGTGGTGTTCGGACATCCCGCCATGATAGCGCACCGTGCGGCGTCACGCCTCGCGCAAGGTCTGCAATGGCGGCTGCCGCAGCACCCCGCGCAGCCCCAGCCAGCCGCCGACGATCGCGCACAGCGCGCCGACGCACAGCCCCGCCAGCCACACGCCCGGCTCGAACACCCACGGGAACTTGAACTGGTAGGTAGCCAGCGCCCAGCCCAGCGCCGCCGCGCCGCTCGCCGCCAGCAGGCCCGCCAGGCCGCCCACCAGCACGAACTCGATGCGCTGCGCCTGCGCCAGTTGCTGGCGGGTGGCGCCCAGCGCGCGCAACAGGCCGGCTTCGCGCGTGCGCTCGGACTGCGATCCCATCAGCGCCGCATACAGCACCAGCACGCCCGAGGCGAGCGTGAACAGGAACAGGAACTCGACCGCCGTCACCACCTGGTCCAGCACGTCCTGCAACTGGCGGATGATGCCCGAGACGTCGATCACGGTCAGGTTCGGATGGTTGCGGGTCAGCGCATTGCCAAGACTGGCGCCTTCAGGCGGCACGTGGAACGCCGTCATATAAGTGGTCGGCGCATCCGCCATCGCCGCCGGATTGATGATGACGAAGAAGTTGGCGCGCATCGAGCCCCATTCGAGCTTGCGCACGCTGGTGATCCTGGCCTCGACCATCAGGCCCGCCATGTCGAAGCGCATGCTGTCGCCCAACTTGAGGCCCAGGCGCTCCATGATGCTCTGCTCGACCGAGGCCTCGGCCACGCCGGGACCATCCTTGAACCATTCGCCCTGCACCACTTCGTTCGCCAGCGGCAGCACGTTGGTGGTCGACAGGTTGAATTCGCGGTTGGCCAGGCGCCGCGCCTCGCCGTCCGCAAAGGTGTCGCGCGTGATCGGCTTGTCGTTGAGGGCCGTCAGGCGGCCGCGGATCATCGGGTACAGCACCGGTTCCTTGACGCCCGCCGCCACCAGCTGGCCTTCCACTCCCTGCTTCTGCTCGGGCAGGATGTTGATGACGAAGCGGTTCGGCGCGTCGGCCGGCGTTGCCAGCTGCCAGGCCGCCATCAGGTCGCCGCGCACCACGGTGAGCAGGAGCAGCGCCATCAGGCCCAGCGCCAGCGACACCACCTGCACCACGGTGGCGCCGGGACGGCGCTGCAGCGAAGTCACGGCGAAGCGCCAGGCCTGGTGCCTGAAGGCGCCGCGCATGCGGCGCAGCCCCAGCAGGCCGAGCCAGGCCACCAGCGCGAAGAAGGCGAAGCCGCCCAGGAAGCCGCCGGCGGTGACCAGGGCCAGGGTCGCGTCGCCCGCCTGCCACAAGAGCAGCAGGAAGAACACGCCGATGCCGAGGCCATAGGTCGCCAGCGCCGCCGGCTGCGGCGCGCCCTGCTCGCGCCGGATCACGCGATTGTGCGGCACGTTGCGCAGCTGGAGGATCGGCGGCAGCGCGAAGCCCACCAGCAGCAGCATGCCGGTGGCCACACCCTGCAGCGCCGGCAGCACCGATACCGGCGGCAGCGCGGTCTTGATCAGCGAGGCGATCATCTCGAGCAGCACGAAATGGGCGCCGAAGCCGACCAGCACCCCGATCGCGCTGCCGAGCAGGCCGATGAATCCGAATTCGAGCAGGTACAGCACGGTGACCTGGTTCTGGGTCAGGCCCAGGCAGCGCAGCATCGCGCAGGCGTCCAGGTGGCGGCCCATGAAGCGGCGCGCCGCCATCGCCACCGCGACCGCCGCCAGCATCGCCGACAACAGGACCACCAGCGACAGGAACAGGCCGGCGCGGTCGAGCGTGGCGCGCATCTCGGGACGGCCGTTTTCCAGCGTCTCGATGCGCACGCCCTTGATATTGTTGTCGCGGATTTGCGCGCGTATCCACTGTTCGTAGTCGCGCACCGCCGCCATGTCGTTGGCGTCTTTTGACGCGACCATCAGGCGGAAGCTCACGCGCGCGAAGTCATCGACCAGGCCCGTGGCTTGCAGGTCTTCCAGCGCCAGCATCACGCGCGGCGCGAAGTTGGCGAACGAGGCGCCCTTATCGGGCTCGGTCGCGATCAGCTGGGCGATGCGGAACTGGCTGTTGCCCAGGGTGAGCATGGCGCCGACTTCGGTCTGCAGCTGCGGCAGCAGGCCGGGATCGACCCACACCGTGCCGCGCGACGGCACCTCGCGCGTGGGCTGGCCCTGCGCGCCGCCGGCGGCAATGGGGTCGGTCGTGATGCTCAGCTGGCCGCGCAGCGGATAGCCTTTTGATACGGCCTTGATCGACGATAGCTGGGCCAGCGAATCGTCGCCCTCGCCGGCTTGCGCCATGCTCGGGAAAGTGACGGTATCGGCCAGCAGCAAACCGCGCCTCGACGCTTCGGCGCGCCACTCCTGGCGCACCGGATCGTCGGTGTTGACCAGCAGGTCGGCGCCGAGCAGCTGGTGGGCGTCGCGGTCCATGCCCGCCCGCATGCGGTCGATGAAGAAGCCGACCGACGTCAACGCCGCGACCGCGACGATCAGCGCCACCAGCAGGAAGCGCAGCTCACCGGCGCGCCAGTCGCGCGCCGTCATGCGAAGTGCCTGGACGAACATGGATCTACTCCGTTCTAGGGATTAAGCAGGTTCACGCGTTGGCGAAGAATTCGTCGACTTCGGCCAGGAAGGCGCGCTTGCGCTCCGGGTCGACGAAGGCGGCCTGGAAGCTGTTGCGCGCCAGCTGGCGTGCGTGGCTTTCATCCAGCGGCAGCGCGGCGAAGGCGGCGAAATAATTCTCGTTGACGTAGCCGCCGAAATAGGCCGGATCGTCCGAATTGACGGTCACGGCGAGGTTCGCGTCGAGCAGGGTGCGCAGATTGTGCGAACCCATCACGTCGAACACGCGCAGCTTGATGTTCGACAGCGGGCACACGGTCAATGCCATCTGCTCGCGCGCCAGGCGCTCGACCAGGGCCGGGCTTTCGAGGCTGCGCACGCCGTGGTCGATGCGCTCGACCTTGAGCACGTCGAGCGCGCTTTCGATATAGGCCGGCGGCCCCTCTTCGCCCGCATGCGCCACCAGGCGCAGGCCGAGACCGCGGGCGCGCTCGAACACGCGCGCGAATTTCTCGGGCGGGTGGCCGACCTCGGACGAATCGAGTCCGACGCCGATGAACTTGTCGCGGTAAGGCAGTGACTGCTCCAGCGTGTCGATCGCCTCGTCTTCGGACAGGTGGCGCAGGAAGCACATGATCAGGCTGGCGCTGAGCGGCGCGTCCTGGCAGGCGCGCCAGATGCCGTTGACCACGGTCTCGAACGGCACGCCGCGCGCGGTATGCGTTTGCGGATCGAAGAAGATCTCGGTGTGGCGAACGTTATCGGCATGGGCGCGCGCGAGATAGGCCGCAGTCATGTCGTAGAAGTCTTGTTCCTTCAGCAGCACGCTGGCGCCGGCATAATAAATGTCGAGGAAGGATTGGAGATCGCTGAAAGCGTAGGCCTCGCGCAACGCCTCGACCGAGCTGTAAGCCAGCTTGACGCCGTTTCTTTGCGCAAGCTCAAAAATAAGTTCTGGTTCGAGCGAGCCCTCGATGTGAATGTGCAGTTCTGCCTTGGGCATGTTCTGCAGCAGCGTGCGCAGGCGTTCGTCGAGCATGGTTTTCTCCAACAGGTACATCAGACAATATTCAATGGTGCGGGCCGATCGGTCATGCCGACCGGGACCGACCGACAAGTGTAACGCATGCGGGCTTTCCGCCTGCGCCGCAGCGAAAACAGCCCGGTTCGCCTCGTGGTTCGCCTCTGCGACATGCACGATTCGCGTGCGCCGCGTGTTGAGCAGTTCGTGCACTATCGGCGCACAAGGGAAGAAAATGGAGATGCCGCCGGCGCGTCGATCTTCTCGTTCAAACCGGCCTCGACGCCGTGTTCCGGTCCCGCCTTCCCAGGGCCGCCGCGACGCCTGCAAAAACCGACTTTCCATAGTTGAATCAAATACTTGGCACTAGCTCTACAGCCCGCACGACACAGCTTTGACTTCGGAAACTAATAGGCACATAATAAATTTCATAAACGCAAAAAAGACGTTCTCCAACAGCGAATCGATTTGGCCATCCGCCAGGTCGCCAAAATGCAATCGCACGTGATTTCTTGAACAGCGGCGGTCATCCCGGCGCGGCACGTGACGACACAACAAGGAGCGCGCGACAAAGATACCGGGGCCCCGGGCAGCTTCCCAGCTGCTGTGACAGTGATTCGTTGTTGGCACATTAAAGGAACTTCAATGAGCATCTTTGAAAACTACGCGGCCCGCTATGAGCGTACCCGGGAAGAAGAATACTCTCTCGCCGAATTTCTCCAGCTATGCAAGAAAGACCCGCTGACCTATGCCAGCGCACCTGAGCGCATGCTGGCCGCGATCGGCGAGCCGACCCTGGTCGATACCCGCCTCGATCCCCGCCTGTCGCGCATCTTCGCCAACAAGGTGATCAAGATCTATCCAGCCTTCCGCGAGTTTTATGGCATGGAAGAAGTGATCGAACAGGTCGTGTCCTATTTCCGCCATGCGGCGCAAGGTCTTGAAGAACGCAAGCAGATCCTGTATCTGCTCGGCCCGGTCGGCGGCGGCAAATCGTCGATCGCCGAAAAACTCAAGAGCCTGATGGAACTCGTGCCCTTCTATGCGATCAAGGGTTCGCCGGTGAACGAATCGCCGCTGGGCCTGTTCAGCGAAGAAGAAGACGGCACCATCCTCGAAGAAGACTACGGCATTCCGCGCCGCTACCTGCGCGCCATCCCGAGTCCGTGGGCCGTCAAGCGCCTGCACGAATTTGGCGGTGACATCAACAAGTTCCGCGTGGTCAAGCGCTATCCGTCGATCCTGAAACAGATCGCGATTTCCAAGACCGAGCCGGGCGACGAAAACAACCAGGATATTTCTTCGCTGGTCGGCAAGGTCGATATCCGCAAGCTCGAAGACTTTCCACAAGACGATCCGGACGCCTACAGCTATTCCGGCGGCCTGTGCCTGGCCAACCAGGG
>Ga0308157_10006881_pt1 | contig 13416 bp, 12 predicted proteins | sample PhyBR1_FD_201035 | JGI IMG/M metagenome (GOLD analysis project Ga0308157, IMG submission 201035) | Phyllosphere microbial communities from UC Gill Tract Community Farm, Albany, California, United States - DLSLB.R1 | ecosystem: Host-associated > Plants > Phyllosphere > Unclassified | place: USA...
TCCGACAGCGTAGACTGTCGAATCGTTATGATTACACAAATCGCCAGTATTAGATTGCAGTGTCTAATAATGTCCCTCAAAATGGCGCCCACATTGCAATCCGGACGAAAAAGAAGCACACTCGTGCTTAAATTTTCCTCCACCTCATAGACCACGATAAGAACAGACCATGACACAGCCACAAAATCTAGTAGAACAGTACGGCCCACGCGATGCGATGGAGTATGACGTCGTGATCGTCGGCGGCGGCCCTGCGGGCTTGTCGGCGGCCATCAAGATCAAGCAGCTGGCCGCCGAAAAAGGCCAGGAAGTGTCGGTCGTCGTGCTGGAAAAAGGCGGCGAGCTGGGCGCCCACATCCTGTCCGGCGCCGTGATGGACCCGAAGGCGCTGACCGAACTGATCCCCGACTGGAAGGAAAAAGGCGCGCCGCTGAACACCGCCGTCACCGAGGACCGCGTGTTGTTCCTGACCGAAACCAAGGCCATCAAGACCCCGAACTTCCTGCTGCCGGCCTGCTTCGAGAACCATGGCAACTACGTCATTTCGCTGGGCAACGTGGTGCGCTGGCTGGGCCAGCAGGCCGAGGCGCTGGGCGTGGAGATCTTCCCCGGCTTCCCGGCCGCTGAGATCCTGTACAACGACGACGGCTCGGTCAAGGGCGTAGCGACCGGCAACATGGGCGTCAAGCGCGACGGCGAGGCCGGCTCGGACTTCCAGCTGGGCATGGAATTGCACGGCAAGTACACGCTGTTCGCCGAAGGCGCACGCGGCCACCTGGGCAAGCAGCTGATGGCCAAGTACGACCTGAACAAGGGCAAGGACCCGCAATCGTACGGCATCGGCATCAAGGAACTGTGGGAAATCGACCCGGCCAAGCACCAGCCGGGCCTGGTGGTGCACACCACCGGCTGGCCGCTCGACAGCAAGACCTACGGCGGCTCCTTCCTGTACCACCTGGAAAACAACCAGGTCATGGTCGGCTACGTGGTCGGCCTGAACTACGAGAACCCCTACCTGTCGCCGTACGAGGAATTCCAGCGCTACAAGACCCACCCGGCCATCAAGACCTTCTTCGAAGGCGGCAAGCGCATTTCCTACGGCGCCCGCGCGATCACCGCCGGTGGCCTGCAGTCGCTGCCGAAGCTGGTGTTCCCGGGCGGCGCGCTGATCGGCTGCGACGCCGGCTTCCTCAACATGAGCCGCATCAAGGGCAGCCACGCCGCCATCAAGTCCGGCATGCTGGTCGCCGAATCCGTGTTCGAGGCGCTGGGCGCCAGCCGCCAGCACGACGAGCTGGCCTCCTACCCGGTCGCGTTCGGGAAATCCTGGCTGCACGAGGAACTGCACGTGGCGCGCAACGTCAAGCCATGGCTGAACAAGGGCCTGTACCTGGGCTCGCTGATGACCGGCATCGACCAGCTGGTCTTCCGCGGCAAGGCGCCGTGGACGCTGCACCACACCCACGCCGACCACGAATGCCTGAAGCCGGCCTCGCAGTGCACGCCGATCAGCTATCCCAAGCCGGACGGCAAGCTGACCTTCGACCGCCTGTCGTCGGTGTTCATTTCCAACACCAACCACGCCGAGGACCAGCCCATCCACCTGACCTTGAAGAACCCGAGCGTGCCGGTGGACGTCAACCTGGCCCAGTACGCGGGTCCGGAGGCGCGCTACTGCCCGGCCGGCGTGTATGAGTTCGTCAAGACTGACGAGGGCGCGGACCGCCTGCAGATCAACGCCCAGAACTGCGTGCACTGCAAGACCTGCGATATCAAGGATCCGACCCAGAACATCGTCTGGATAACGCCGGAAGGCGGCGGCGGCCCGAATTATCCTAATATGTAAGCCAAAAAAGCAACAATGCTGAAGCAGCGCGTCCTTGGTGGCGCGCTGTTTTTTTATTCCGGGAACGATTTATTGCCCCTCCCCCGGCAAAACCGTCTCATAATCGAGCGGTGGAGGACCGGCGCGGCAGGCCGCGACAGCGCTAAATCAGCCTTCATGGAAAAATATTTTAGAAATTTCCGTAAAGCATTTAATGTCCTTCCAGATACGGTCGTCTTGTACTTGGGAGAGCACAAAGGATCCGTTGCTCCGAACTGAATCCACCTACCAGGAGTTATTTCATGCTGAGCCTTCACACTAACGCTGCGGCCCTTTCCGCACAGAACTCGATCTCCCGCACCCAGATGTCCCTGTCGACTTCGCAGACCCGCCTGAGCACCGGTTTCCGTGTCAATTCGGCCATGGACGATGCTGCCGGCCTGCAGATTGCAACCCGTCTGAAAGCACAATCGAGCGGTATGGCCATGGCCATGCGCAACACCCAGAACTCGATCTCGATGCTGCAAACCGCCGAAGGCGCGTTTGACGAAGTCACCACCATGCTGACCCGCATGAAAGATCTGGCCACCCAGGCAGCCGATGCCTCGTCGACCGCAAAAGACCAGGCTGCTCTGCAGTCCGAGTTCGACGCGCTGGGTAGCGAACTGAACAACGTAATGAAAAACACCACCTTCGGCGGCGCCAAGCTGCTGGACGGCGGCACCATCGCCTCGGCCATGACCTTCCAGATCGGCGCCACCAAGAGCGAAACCATGTCGATCGACCTGTCGGTCGCCATGACCGCCCTGACCGGCACCGCCCTGACCGCCGTGTCGGCTCGCTACGCAGCTGGCGGCTCGGCCGTCGGCTCCGAAATCTCGGACGGCACCGATGGTACCGCCGCCGGCGCGACCAACACCACCGGCCAGACCAACGCGAACAACGCCATCGACACCATCACCACCGCCATCGACCAGGTCGGCGGCGTGCGTTCGTCGCTGGGTGCGGCCGCTAACCGTCTGGACCACGTGTACAACAACCTGTCGAACATTTCGACCAACACCAAAGCTGCAACTGGCCGTATCATGGACACCGACTTCGCTTCGGAATCGTCGAACATGACTTCCAGCCAGATGCTGCTGCAAGCCGGCACCGCGATGCTGAAGCAGTCGAACAGCACGTCGTCCCTGGTTATGTCCTTGCTGCAGTAATCGTAGCGCCCTCCTGATCTGCTCGCGGGTCAGGAACACAAGGAGCCAACCGGAAGTTCGGTTGGCTTTTTTTTCACCGGTTTTTTTCGAGAGCAAGCCTGATGGCTTTAGACCGCATCGGACCCACAACGCGCCCGCTGGGCATCCCGGACCGGCAGTCCACGCAGCCGGGACCGGTCGCGCGCGCGCCCGGCGCCACGCCGCTGGACGCCGACTATCCGGTCGGGCCGCTGGCGCCCGATGGCCCAGGCGCGGTCGGCGTGCTGCTCGACGGCCCCGAGGGCCTGCCGCTGCCGCAATCCGGCGTCGAGGCGCTGGCGGCCGCGCTGGCCGAGGTGCCGAACGCCGGCGACCCGGCCGCGATGCGCCCCAATCAGGTCTTTTTATCGCGCCAGCTGGTCTGGCAGCCGCCCGACACCCAGATGATGGCCGCCTCGTGGCAGGTCATGGTGCGCACCTACGCCGAACAGCGGGCGGCCTGGCTGGAACAGGCCAGCGGCCTGCATGTGCCGTCCAGCCTGTTCATGGCCGACCACACCCCTGCCGCCATGCGCGAAGGCCGCCCCGGCCTGCCGCTGGTGACCGAGATGGAACCGTGGCGCTTCGCCGTCTACGCCTGGGGCGCCGAGCGCCTGGTGCTGAAGGTGATCGTCAAGGAGGACGAGGAACAGGACCGCACCAACCGCCGCCGCCGTCCGCGCGTGGCGCTGCGGCTGGAATTGATGCTGCCCGGCGTGGGCCGGGTGGTGATCCAGATGGAGCCGGCCACCGGCAACGGCGTGGCGCTGGAGGTGGGCGCGGCCCAGACCTCGGCCATGCAGCACATGCGCGAAATGCTGCCGCAGCTGGCGGCCACCGTCAGCCGCTGCGGCCTGACGATACTGCGCTGCCGCCTGCGGCGCGAACTGCCCACCATCAGCGGCGAGCACACCCACCCCACCCGCGCCCACACGGCGGCGCTCACGCAAGCCATCTTCAAGGCCATGGCGGAACTGGCCGTGCTGCTGTCGCAGCCGCTGCCGCCGGACGACCTGCTGTCCGAATCGGCCTGAGCGCGACGGCGTAAAAAAAACCCGCCGGGCGCAGGCGCCGGGCGGGCCGATACGGCGGTCGCGGCTTAGCGCTGGCGGCGACGGGCCACCGCGCCCACGGCCAGCAGGCCCAGCATCATCATGGCGTAGGTCGACGGTTCCGGCACCGCGCTGACGTAGCCGATGGTGAAGCTGCCGGAATCCCACTGGCCATCGGCCTGGCCCGGCGCCAGGTCCTTGAAGTTCTCGCTGAATTCGAGGTGCAGCTTGCCGTCGGCGGCGACCTTGAAGGCCAGGCCCAGGTCGATCAGGTCGGCGCTGCCCTGCTGATGCTCGCTGCCTGACGCATTGGTGCCGCTGGCGGTGAACGCCACGCCGTCGCCGCTGCTGGGAGTGAACGATACCTGCATGTCCGACAGCCAGCTCGGATCGTGGGCGGTGATGTCGAAGTTCCAGCTGATGCTGGTGACCTGCGCCAGCGCGCCCAGGTTCAGATCGATCACGGTATTGCCGGGCTCCCCCTGAAGATCGTAGCTCTGGATCCCGGCCACGTTGACCACCTGGTGCTGCTCCGCGGCGGCGGCGATGCCGGCGGAGGTGACGGCAACGAAGAACATCAAGGCGCGTACAAATTTCGTATTTCTCATTTTCGGCTCTTTCAGTCAGTTACTGCGGTGGATGATAATCAAAAGATATCACGCTTATCAAAAAGCCAGTGCACCAATGGCAACAAGTATCAAAAGACAAAAACGGCGGCGAAAAAAAACCGCCCGGTCCGTGGACGGGGCGGCCTCTTGCCGTGTGTGGCCTGTCTCGGCCGGGATCAGCCGACCGTGCCGATGATGCTGACCTCGCGGTTTTCCGGGATCTCGTTGTACGACAGCACGTGCAGGCCGGGGGCGAACAGCCGCGCGTAGCGCGCCAGCAGCGGACGGATCTGCGGCAGCACCAGCAGCAGCGGCGGCGTGGCCTGCTGCTTCATCTGCTCGCGCGCCACCGGCATGTTCACCTGCAGCTGCGCCAGCAGGTGCGGATCGATCGGGTAATTATCCAGCACCACCTTGCCGCTCTGGCGCGCCTGGTTCAGCGAGCCCAGCAGCATGTTCTCCAGGTCGCCGCCCAGGTTGAAGGCCTGCATCTCGGTCTTCTGCCCGAACAGGCCGGTGACGATCTGGCGCCGCAGCGCGCAGCGCACCTCGGCCGCCAGCAGGATCGGATCCTTGGTGGTCTCGGAACTGTCGACCAGCGTGGTGGCGATCGGCACGATATCCTTGAGCGAGACGTTTTCGGCCAGCAGCACGCGGAACACGCGCAGCATCTGCGTGTGCGTCAGCGCCTTGTCCAGCGAGGCGGCCAGCTTGGGCGACAGCGCCGACAAGCGGTCCATCAGCGCCGGCACGTCCTCGTGGCGAAACAGCTCGGGCAGGTATTCGCGGATCAGCTTGGACAGGTGGGTGGCGATCGCGCTTGGCGCCTCCACCACCTGGTAACCCAGGCCCAGCGCGTTGGCCTTCTCGCTGGTCTCGATCCACGTCACCGGCATGCCGTAGGCCGGCTCGATGCCGGGGATGCCGTCGATCTGGCCGTAGACGTTGGGCGACGGGATCGCCATCAGGCGGTCGGCGAACACCTCGGCCTGGGCCACCACGCTGCCCGACAACATCACCGAATACTGCGACGGCTTCAGGCCCAGGTCGTCGCGCACGACGATCGGCGGCAGCAGCAGGCCCATCGCCTCGGACAGGCTCTGGCGCACGCCCTTGACGCGCTTGGTCAGCGGCTCGCCGTGGGCCTTGTCGATCAGGCTGACCAGCTTGTAGCCCAGCGCCACCTGCAATTGCTGCACGGCCGGCAGGCTGTGCCAGTCGAGCTCGGGCGCGCGGTCGTCGCGCAGCGCCGCCTCGATGGCGTCGAGGTTGCTGGTGTCGGGGGCCTTGACCCGCTGCAGCAGCCGGTAGCCCACAAAGGCCAGCACCAGCGCGAACGGGACGAACATCGGCCACGGCATGCCCGGCACCATGGCCAGGATCAGCAGCATGCCCGAGGCGCTCAGCATCACCTGCGGCGACGCCAACAACTGGCCGCCGACCTGCTGCTCGAAGTCGCCCGAGTCGGAAATACGGGTCACCAGGATCGCGGCCGCGGCCGACAGCAGCAGCGCCGGGATCTGCGCCACCAGGCCGTCACCGATGGTCAGCAGCGCGTACTGCCGGAAGGCGTCGCCGAAGGACATGTCCTGCATCAGCGCGCCGATGGCCACGCCGCCGACCATGTTGATGATCAGGATCAGGATACTGGCGACGGCGTCGCCGCGCACGAACTTGGAGGCGCCGTCCATGGCGCCGTAGAAGTCGGCCTCGGCCGCCACGTCGAGGCGGCGGGCCTGGGCTTTTTCCTGGTTGATCAGGCCGGCGTTGAGGTCGGCGTCGATCGCCATCTGCTTGCCGGGCAAGGCGTCCAGCGTGAAGCGGGCCGACACCTCGGAGATCCGCTCGGCACCCTTGGTCACCACCATGAAGTTGATGATCATCAGGATCACGAACACGACGATACCGACCACGTAATTGCCGCCGATGACGACCTTGCCGAAGGCCTCGATCACCTGGCCGGCCGCGGCCGTGCCTTCATGGCCGTGCAGCAGCACCACGCGGGTCGAAGCCACGTTCAAGGTCAAGCGCATCATGGTGGTGGCCAGGATCACGGTCGGGAACACCGAGAAGTCCAGCGGCCGGCGGGCCGAGACCGACACCAGGATCACGATCAGCGCCAGCACGATATTGAACGTGAACATCACGTCCAGCAATATCGGCGGCAACGGCAGGATGATCATCGCCAGGATCACCAGCAGGAATGCCGGCGTGGCGAACTTGTGGCGACGCGCTTCTGCGACCAGCCTGTTCAAAAAATTCATGACTTACTAGCCTCGCTCATGGATGTCGGGACATCGACTTCTTTTGGATACACCGGCTCGGCGTTGCGCCGTCCGGTACGGAATGCCTTCAATTGCAATACATAGTTCAGCACCTGCGACACCGCCTGGTACAGCTGGACCGGGATCTGCTGGTTGACCTGGCTGGTGTTGTAGATGGCGCGCGCCAGCGGCGCCAGCGGCATCACCTCGATCTTGAACTCGGCCGCCAGCTGGCGGATGTACAAGGCCATCTCGTCGATGCCCTTGGCCACCACATACGGTGCTTCGGCACGGTCCTGGTCATACTTGAGCGCGACCGCGTAGTGCTCCGGGTTGACGATCACCACGTCGGCGGTCGGCACGGTCTTGCGCGCGCTGCGCCGCGCCATGGCGCGCTGCAGCTGGCGGATGCGGCTCTTGACCTCGGGCCGGCCCTCGGTCGACTTGTGCTCCTCCTTCTGGTCCTGCTTGGACATGCGCTGGTTCTTGGCGAAGAAATACGCCTGCGCCGGCACGTCGATCAAAGCGAAGATGATAAACACCGCGATCAGCGACATCAAGCCGTCCAGCATCAAATTCGAGCCCGACATCATCGCCTGGCCCATCGGCATGTGCTGCAGCTGCGTGTAGCTCTGCACGGTCGAGCGGGCCACGTGGATCAGCACGGCGATCAGCACGCCGGCCTTGGCCAGCGAGATCAGGAACTCCGTGCCGTGCTTGGCGCTGAACAGGCGGCCCAGGTTGGCGGCCGGACTCAGCCGCTCCATCTTCGGCTCCCAGTGCTTGGTGGTGATCACCCAGCCGCCCGGCACCATCGCGCCCAGCACGATGAAGAACGGCACCACGAACAGCGGCAGCACCATCTTGATCAGCAACCACATCGACGAGCTGAACACGGTGGACATGGCGTTGTCGATCGAACCGGTGGCGCCCAGCGGCGCATAGGTCTGGTGGAAGATCTCCAGGAATTCGGCCAGGTAGTCCGGCAGCAGGTAGACGAACAGCTTCAGGCTGACCAGGATGCCGATCGCGGTCGACAGGTCGCGCGAGCGCACCACCTGCCCTTCCTGGCGCGACTTCTTGAGCTTCTGTTGTGAAGCCTTCTCTGTCTTGTCGGCGCTGTCCTGGTCAGCCATGGACCGCCGCCTGCATCTGCTGGCGGATCAGCTCCAGCACCATATTGGTCATGCGCACATAGTGATCGGGAATGAAGCGCACCACCTGCGCCAGCATCATCAGGCCGAAGATGGTGATCACCGAGAAGCCCAGCGCGAACAGGTTGAGCGCCGGCGCCACACGGTTGAGCAGGCCGAAGCCCAGCTGCACCACCAGCGTGGAAAACACCACCGGAATCGCCAGCAGCATGGCGGCGGAAAAAATCCAGGCGACGTTGTAGGCGATCGCGTTGAGCAGCAGCGGCTGGTAGCCGTGGCCCAGCGGCCAGGCCTTGAAGCTCTGGCCGATGACGTTGGCGATCACCAGGTGGCCGTCGATGGCGAAGAACACGATGATCGACAGCACCGACAGCAGCGCCGACACCACGTCCGACGATTGGCCGTTCATCGGGTCGTTCATCACCGCCATCGAGAAGCCCATCTGCGACGACACCATGAAGCCCAGCACGCTGATCACCGACATGGCGAAGTGGAAGGCCAGGCCCAGCACGAAGCCGATCAGGGCCTGCTCGGCGCTGGCGGCGATGCCGCCCATGGAAAACGGATCGATGGTGGCGGCGCCGGCGCCGCTGGTGAGCGGCAGCATCAGGATGGCCAGCACCAGCGCGATCAGGATGCGCACCGTGACCGGCGTGACCGCCTCGCCCAGCACCGGGGCGCCGATGAACATCGCCAGGATGCGGCAGAACGGCCACCACAGCGCGGTGAGCAGGGGCAGCAGCTGGCTCAGTATCGGTTCCATGACGGCGCGGAAGCTAGCCGACCAGCGTGGCCGCGCGGGTGAAGATGGAGACGCAGAAATCCATCAGGTAGCCGGCCATCCAGCGCCCCATCAGGATGATGGCCAGCAGCGTCACCAGCAGCCTGGGCAAAAAGCTCAGCGTCTGTTCGTTGATCTGCGTGGCGGCCTGCACCAGCGCCACCACCAGGCCGGTGATCAGGCCGGGCACGACCAGGATCACCACCAGCAGCATGACGATGTGCAGCGATTCGACCACCAGGTCGACGGCAACTTCGGGAGTCAGCATAATGGCCGCCTATCTTGTCAGTACGCCTGCACGCTGGTCACGAGCGTGTTGACGGTCAGGGTCCAGCCGTCCACCAGCACAAACAGCAGCAGCTTGAACGGCAATGAAATCACCAGCGGCGACAGCATCATCATGCCCATCGCCATCAGCACCGACGACACCACCAGGTCGATCACCAGGAAGGGAATGAACAGCATGCAGCCGATCTGGAAAGCGGTCTTCAGCTCCGACAGCACGAACGCCGCCAGCTTGACGGTGAAGGCGTGCTGCGACGGTTCGGTGATCTTGTCCTCGCCGGCCAGGTGGGCGATCTGCTGCAGCGCGGCCTTGCTGGTCTGCGCGAGCATGAAGCGCGCCACCGGCTTCTCGGCGATCTGCAGCGCGGTCTCCAGGCCGATCTTGTCCTGGTCGTAAGGCACGAAGGCGTCCTTCCAGATCTGGTCGCCGATCGGGCGCATCACCAGCAGGGTCAGGATCAGCGCCACGCCGGTGATGATGCGGTTGGGCAGGCCCTGCTGCAGCCCCAGCGCCTGGCGCAGCAGCGACAGCACGATGACGAAGCGGGTGAAGCTGGTCATCATCATCACCATCACCGGGAGCAAGCCCAGCAAGGTCATGATGATCAGGATCTGGGTCTTGACCGTCAGCTCGGTTTTCGCGCCGGGCACCACGTTGGCCAGCAGGTCGACCGCGTGGGCGGGGCCGGCGGCGCACAGGGCCAGGGCGGCCAGGCCAGCCAGGCCGGCCAGGCGGCGGCGCGGCGTCATGCTCCAGGTCATGGAGTCATCATGTCGAGATTGAGGCCGTCCAGGTCGATGACTTTGAGGCCGTAGTTTTCGCCCGCCACCACCACCTCGGCGCGGCCGATGGCGGTGCCGTTGACCTTGATCACCAGCGGCTCGCCGGCCAGCACGTCGAGTTCGACCACGCTGTCCGGGCCGATCGCCATCAGGTCCTGCAGCGAGATGCGGGCCGAGCCCACCTCCAGCGTCAGCGTGACGGGGATCTTGCGCATCATGGCCGGCAGGTCGCGCCGCACCGGCGTGGCCGGCAGATCGGTCAGCTCGGTGCCGACCTGGTCGATGATCATCTCTTCGGACAGGTCTTCCAGCAGGGCGTCGCTAGGGTTGGCTACGTTCATGTTCATCATGTTATTCGGCGTCTTCAAAAGAGGTTAAACAGAGTTTGCCTTTGTGTTCGGTCACGGCGGCGGTGAAGATGCGGGAATCCTCCAGCAGCACATCCGCTCTGTTCAGGCTGATCGGGATCACGTCGCCGACCTGTAAATCGTACAGGCTGCCCAGCGGCACTTCCTTGCTGGCCAGGCGGCCCACCAGGCCCACCTGCAGGCGCTGCGCCAGCGGCGCCACCGCCTTGGGCTTCTTGCCGGCGTCGCGGTCGCGCAGCAGGCCGCGCAGCACGCTGGCCATCAGCACCTTGTCCAGCGCGAACCAGTACTTGCCGGTGGCGCCGCTGGCGATGTCGGCCAGCGTGACGGTGATGATCCAGCTGCCCTTGGGCGGATGGGAGCCAGGGGCCGGCTTGAATTCGCTGTCGGCGGGATCCGGCTCGCCTTCGGCGGCGGGCGCCTTGTCCGGCACCGGCAGGTTCAGTTCGATGCGGCCGGCCAGGATGCCGGCCAACTGTTGTCCCAGCACCACTGCCAGGCGCTCCTCGGTGGCGGTCACCCGCACCGCGTTCTCGTCCAGCGCGGCGGCGTCGGCCTTGCCGCTGCCGTAGCGGTAGTTCAGCACGCTCAGCAGCACCTTGCGCTCCAGCGAGAAGGCGATGTGGCCGGCCGGGGCGGCAAAGCTGAGCCAGCGGCTGCGGATCTCGTCGCCCTCGAGCCGGCTGAACGCGACGTCCTCGACCTGGAAGCCGCCCCAGTAGCGGCGGTTCATGTTCAGCCGCATCGACTGCGACAGGTCGTCGCGCAACTGGGCGGCGAAGATGTGCAGCAGGTGCACCGGCCGCCCCAGCAGGCAGGGGTCCAGCACGAGAGGTGGCGCTGTCTGTTTTGTCGTTGTCATGTTTTCGCCATGTCGGAAATTCTTCGCTACATCACCATCATCGCACTATCCAGCTAAAAACTGGTTACTTCCAGCGCACTATTTGGGGAATATTACCTATCGTAACTTAAAGTCATGCGATGTCGGTAGCACAGGATACATCAAAATTCACATTATTTCCATCCAACAATATTTGGCCATAATTCCGTGTGGCAAATAAGCCTTTACAAGAGTATTGCCAGCCAGTAAGCTTAACCCGCTCCAGTCGTTTGACGCTGCTGTGCAACACACTTGAATAAATGGCGCTTAGTGAATGATTTATAACGATATTTGCCGTAGGAAAACAGTCCACGCGGGCTACCAGCCAGTGGGCGCCCCACTTTCCCCCTATGAGTCGGCAATTGTGACATCCGCCCCGACGCGGCGGTTTGATCACACTCCAGGCCGGCATTCCTAGCCTGCCTTTCTTACAAGACTGTGACATACACATCGTTATGTCGTTTGATTGAGCACAGCTGCCGACAGATAAACAACGCGGGACTTGCTGCTTTCTGGCAATCTGGATATGGTAGATGGATGGGACTAACGTCGCATAAACGGGAGATAGCAAGATGAGTAACGGAATCTCTAACCTGATACAAGCCGACCTCGCGTCGCTCACCAACGCGGCGCAAAACCTGGCCACCCAGACCGTGGCCCCGGCCGCGCAGTTCGGTGCCGGCGACGCCCAGCCCGCCTTCTCCTTCGCCCAGTCGATGAAGGACGCGGTTCATAAAGTCAACGACGCCGACGCCAACGCCGCCCAGCAGATGTCCGACGTCGACGCCGGCAAGAGCGACGACCTGGTCGGCGCCATGCTGTCCAGCCAGGAAGCCAGCCTGTCCTTCTCGATGTTGATGCAAGTGCGCAACAAAGTGATGGGCGCCGTGGACGAGCTCATCAAATTACCGCTGTAAGTCTTCGCGAAAGCCACCAACGTGATCAACCCCCTCAAGTCCGCCTTCGAGCGCTGGCGCGCCAGCCCCGTCGCGCTGTCCCTGCCGCCCAACCTGCTGAAAAACCTGTACCCGCTGCTGTTGCTGGCGATCGGCGTGACCGCCATGGTGCTGATGTACCTGTGGAACGTCCAGGCGGGCTACAAGCCGGTGTTCGGCGCGCACGAGAAGGTCGCCGCCGCCGACATGATGACCGTGCTCGACGCCGACCACATCCCCTACCGCCTGCATCCCGACAGCGGCCAGGTGCTGGTGCCCAATTCGATGCTGGGCAAGGTGCGCATGCTGCTGGCCGCCAAGGGCGTGACCGCGCAGCTGCCGGCCGGCCTGGAGCTGATGGACAAGAACGACCCGCTGGGCGTGTCCCAATTCGTGCAGGACGTGCGCTTCCGCCGCGGCCTGGAAGGCGAGCTGGCGCAATCGATCATGACGCTGGACGCGATCGCCCACGCGCGCGTGCACCTGTCGATCGCCAAGTCGACCTCCTTCGTCTCGTCCGACGGCGAGAAATCGTCGGCCTCGGTGGTGCTGGCCTTGAAACCGGGCCACACCATGGCGCCGGAGGCGATCGCCGCCGTCGTGAACATGGTGGCCGGCAGCGTCGCCAGCCTGAGCCCGCAGCGCGTGAGCGTGGTCGACCAGGCCGGCAACCTGCTGTCCTCGCACGTGGACCTGGCCGACGGCTTCGACGCCGGCGCCGCCAGCAACGAGAACGGCAAGCGCATCCAGGACGAGGTCAAGGCCAATGTGCGCAACCTGCTGGGCCCGGTCATCGGCGAGGACAATTTCCGCATGAGCGTGATGGCCTCGGTCGACAACGACAAGGTCGAGGAAACGGTGGAGAAATACGGCGCCGATCCCAAGGTCACCAGCGAGGCCATGCGCGAGGAGATGGACCGCAACCGCGTGGCGCAGGGCGTGCCGGGCACGCTGTCGAACCGTCCGCCGCCGGCCAACGCCAACCCGGCCGACGCCGCCAAGCCGGCCGCCGCCAACGATCCCAACAATCCGGCCGACGGCACCGCGCGCAAGAACGCCACCACCCGCCAGTACGCCTACGACCGCAGCATCACCCAGACCAAGCGCAGCCGTGGCCGCCTCGAGAAGCTGAGCGTGGCCGTGGTGCTGGCGCAGGCCGCCTCGCCCACGCCCAAGACCGGCTGGAGCGCCAACGAAATCGCCAACATCGACAAGATCCTGCGCAACGGCCTGGGCATCAACGCCGAGCGCG
>Ga0308157_10006882_pt1 | contig 13415 bp, 8 predicted proteins | sample PhyBR1_FD_201035 | JGI IMG/M metagenome (GOLD analysis project Ga0308157, IMG submission 201035) | Phyllosphere microbial communities from UC Gill Tract Community Farm, Albany, California, United States - DLSLB.R1 | ecosystem: Host-associated > Plants > Phyllosphere > Unclassified | place: USA...
CCATGGAACGTAGATCTCACCAAGCAATAGTCGTCAATACGGCGCTCACCTAACGCTTACCTTAATGCGACAGAACCAGGGACAGCTTCAGCATCCGCACGGGGACGGATTGTCCCCGGCAGAGCAGTTTTATCTTCCGGTTGCATAAAAACAAACAGACCCGCTTTCCGGCAACCTGACGCCGTTAATGCGACACAACCAAAAAAACAGTATGTTACCAGACCACTTCTTAATGCGACAGAACCCCGGTGTGTCCGGGGCTGTTGTTATTTCGCTGAAACAATCAGAAGTTAATCCGGAACCCGGCATTGGCCATAATCGGGCTTTCAACCTTGTTACCCTTGCGATAATCCGCTTCCACAAACACCTGGGCGTTTTTGCTTACCTGAGCGGTCATGCCGGCACCAAACTTGCCCAGCGTACCTGACTGGTCGTTTTTGTAGGTGTAGCGGTCGTTAAAGGTCACGGTGTTGTCTTTCAGGAACTCATGCTCCACAGCGGTCGTCACGTACGGGCTCAGGGTCACACTGCGGACCTCAAAGGCTTTACCGACGGACACGCCCAGCTCGCCTTTTGCTGATTTCTGGGTACCGATGTCGGCTTTCATACCGTTGCTCAGCGCCATATCCTTGCCCTGCGCGGCGAAGTAGCTGGCACGCACATACGGGTCGACGCTGATGCCATCACCCAGGGTTAACTGGTAACCGGTTTCCAGCGCGGCGCCGTAGCCATTCTGGTCGTAGCTGCCCTTCACCAGCTGCCCCCGGTCCGTGTGAGTGCGCAGGTCGCTGCTGAAGCGATTGTATTTGATAACGCCGTCGGCATAGTAGCCTGCCGGGCTCATCCAGGTGGAGTAGAGACCCGCCCCGTAGCTGGCAACCGGGCTGCTGTCGCCCCGTTGTTTCACGGAGCTTTTGGAATAGGAGGTCAGCGCGCCGACTGAAAGTTTACCCTCAGCCACATCAAACACTTTGTCGCCGCCAATTTCCATGCCGTTCTGGCCTAACCGGTAATCTGAACCGGCACCGGCGGTTATGTCGGTGGAATTATGCAGATAACGGCCCCAGACGCCGCCCTCACCCTGGTCAAAGCGCTGAATGTCGCCACGACGGGTACGCAGCGCCTGCATCTCGCCATCAAAAATGTACTGAGTGGCGGAAGCCAGTCCCATCACGGCATCGGTGGTGCGGGAGGTCTGACTGGTGTCAGTGACCAGCACCACGACGGTTTTACCGGTGACGGGGTCTTTTTTGGTGTCCACAATAACTTTGTGTGTGCCCTGGTCCATTTTAAAGCCCAGAAGGCGGAAATCCGGACTGGAATCCGGCTCGATGGCATCTATCTCAATCAGGTCAGTTAGATTTTGGTTAAGGTCCTTACCGTAATCCTGATTATTCAGGATGATATAGTAAATGCCACTTCCGGATACTGTGCCGACAACAAACTGGTCATTGCCGCCAGTCAGGTCGCCGTTCATTATCAGGCTGCCGCCTTTGCCACTGAGCTCATCTGTCGCCAGTGTTGTGTACGCGGTCCGCTCATCATGACCGAATAAAACCGAACCACCATTCAGTGCAAGTTTGTCGGCATTGACATAATGTTGTCCGGCTCCTTTGGGTACAAGCATTAACGCAGAGCCATTATTGACTGTAATCTGTGCCAGTTGTTGTGTGGGGTTATCCTCCTGTGCCACAACGGTCAGAAGTGCGTTCCCGTTCAGTGTGGTACTGCCCGTCATCTGTGCCTGCCCACTGACAATACCACTGGAACTGTCGTTGAATGTGGTATTTTCAGATACAGCACCATCGTTAAGTACCTGTGATGCGTTGCCGGAGAAGGTTGCGCCGGTGGCGGAACCGCCGCTATTGATGGTCTGAACCGCGATGTCAGTGAAGCGGTCACTGGCTGATTTGGCACCATTACCGGTCCTCTGGGAGGATGAGTCGCTGAATTGGCTTCCTGCTGAGCTGCCGCCACTTTCCAGCTCCTGTTGCGCGTCTCCTGTAAAGGAAGCATTGCGGGCGACACCACCGTCCAGTACCAACTGACCTGATTGTTCTTCAAACAAATCGGATTCAGACTGCGATTTATCCATTACCAGCTGGCGGCTGCTACCGTTAAATGTACTATTTTCTGACCTGGCGGCCACAAAATCTGCTACTGTATCATCCGAACTAACCAGCCATTGAAAGGCATTTCCGGAAAACGTTGCATTCTGACTTACAGCGTCAGTGCGCACTGTCTGAATGGCATTGCCAGTAAAAACATCGGACTTAGAATAACCATTAAAAATGTCCTGCACCGCATTGTCTGAAAAATAACCCGCTGCGGAGGTTGCTCCGTCCCCCAGCTCCTGCCGGGATTGCTGACTGAACTGTCCTTTATTTACTGTCACCTCTCCGGAAACAGACTGTACTGCCTGCCCGGAAAAAATATCAGCAATTGACACGCCGGCCAAAGGCCCCTCATCAGAAGGTCCGAAAACCGTTTCCCGGGCAGTGCCCGTAAAATGATTATTGATGGATTGTCCGTTGTTTCGGACAATGACATTGTCATTATTATTATAAGTCTGGCCTCTTACAATACTGCTGTTTTCTATGAAAATATCGTCGGCCACACTGTCGAAAACAGGAAGGATAATTAGTGATGTTAAGGAAAATAATGAATAAATACGCACTGGCGTCCCTCCGGCTAATTTTTCAAATTTAGCCTGTAAATTGTCTCACCTGCAAATGTGGATTTTGGTATGCCCCCAGTTGAGGGGGGTTCACTTATCGAAATGATGAGGTCAGACTCCCCGGCTACTGCTTCCCCCCGGGCAATAACCGGCACCGTGACAGTATAACTCTTTGCCGGAGTACCGGTGCAGGATATTAATTGATTTGCACCGTCAGTCATGCCTGTCCAGTGGGGGAATACGGTCATAGTCGGGGTAGCGGGTGTGACCGACGCTGGCCGATTCTCGTCATATGTAAAAAGGCTGTTTGTGTCAAACCAGGCCTTTACATTTATCCGGCGGATATCCACGTTAAGCGTCATTGTAAACACCACCGCAGACGCGGTATTTAATTTACTGAGCGGCGAACTTTTAAGCTTAATGTCGATGATGCCATGAGCACTGGCAAAAAGCTCTCCCTGCTCACCGACGCATCCCGCCTTATTTTCCGCTCGTAGTGTCGGGTAGAGCGGCCCCCTGATATATTTAAATTCGGTACTGTGACTGAAGTTCCACAGATTGTTACCTTCATGGTTTAACTCACACTTCGTTATATCGCTTTCCTTCGTCCAGTCGATTCCAACATGGATAACGGGGTTTTTCTTTTGCTGCCCCGGCGTTCCCTGAACCTTTCCCTCCACATGCAGCTTGTCTTCCTGCACTGACAGTTTTGTCCTGCTGAATTCAGGCAGCGTATTGTCAACATTAATTTCTATTCCGCCCTGTTCATAATATTCCCCCTTCACGTCCTGCCCTGCGCTATAAGCCGCCCGCAGCTTCACGCCTGAGTAAGTTTTCAACTGATGGCTGGATTCAGGAAAATCCCCGTCAGGCAGATGAACGGAAAACGCGCTGTCTGACGGATGGTGATTGATATCCCCCTGAGCAACAGGTTTATATACTTTACTCCCCACGGCATATTCAAAGCGCAGTGAATACTGCGTCAGAAGGGGTTTCGTGAAGCGCCCATGGATCCATATTTCGCCATGACGAGTCACCAGTGCAGGGTCGGTAAGAGTGAACTCCGGCGACGGCAACAGACCTGTTCTGATGGTATCCTGTTGGTGCAAAACAACATCATCCTCCTGATTCTGCAGAACATACAGGTTAACATGCGCTATTTTACTCGTGGTGACGTTTTTGTTTACCTGCACCTTCACCAGCCACGTCAGCTGAAGTAACTGGTTGTGATCGCCAATAGTCATTATGTCTGTTGCAGGAATATCAGCCAGCAATACAGTAGCCCCCCAGTCCCAGCCAGGGTCAGGTGCGGCCGGAGGTATATGACCCGTAAAATGAGAACCTGGTTCAAGAGGAACACGGGGGGCAGCCCCAGCATGGGATAATTTTGCGCTCAGTACCGTCAGCTCTGAGGATAATGTTAAAAATAAACGCGTTTTCTGCCAGTGAGGAGGGATGGCAACCGTAACCGAGAAGTCCACAGACTCTCCGGGTTGTACTGGTCTTTTTTCTTGCTGTTGTTTTTCGTCAGAAAATTTAATATCACATGTAATTCTCCCGTCAGCCATATTCACCCCTATCCGGATATGTTTACCATTAAAGTAACTATTAACGCTGGACTTGTTTATTATTGTAATGCCACAGGCAGTTGTCCAGATCTGCTTGCAGGTCCCGATATAACTTCTTACGAAATTTCACCTGATAAAAATGCAGCACTGTTGCAAAGATCAGCAGTGCTGATACACTTTTCCTCTATTTTCACCAGTCATGCTACTCATGAACGTATTTAAAGGCCAGCATTTTCAACGTGACATTATCCTGTGGGCGGTACGCGGTTGTGTCACATTAACGACCGCGAGTCAGGAGAAAATGCTCTGCCTATTTTAGGCAACTACCAGGTGAAATTGTTCTGTCGGTGACAACCCATCGCCAGGGCAATGAACAAGCTGTCCTTTTCGTATCATGTGGATTAATTCAATGCCCACCAGTATCATCTGCGCCCGCCGAAACGATTTAAATCCCAGCATCGGTCGTATTCTCCGTTTAATCTTTCGGTTACCCTCGGCGACCGGGCTAAACTCGCCATACGCCGTGCTTAACGTCGAGACCACCGCGGGTGCCCCTGCGGCTTTTCGGGAGCATGTTAGATCCGGAATTCAGAGGGACAGTCTGCATAGCAGTCAATTGCATGGCCTGAGACCGCTTGTTTAGCGAACCCAGGCCATGATAACTGGTAACGGTTCAGGTGCACTACTTACTTATTTTGCTGTTACCTTCAGCGTGCTTATGTCGCTAAACGGAGTCTCCGCCATAAAGGCCGAACGAACTTCAGACAACACGACTTCACTGTCAACAAAAGAAACTGTCAGCTTTTTGGCTCCTGGTTTGGCTGTGTCTGAAACGTCAAAAGTCACGGTAACATCATACTCGCCTGCGGGAAGGCTCCTGGCTGTAAAAAGGTTGGTGCTGTAGCCCTGTGCACCAAGCCATACCGCTGAGGGCGACACCCTGCTTGTCGGAGGGACGTTATTTACTGTCACTTTTCCGCCGGTATCTGGTTTAAACAATGTCGCATCATCATCAAACCAGCCAGACACATTAAACGAACGGATGCCCGCCCTCAAGGTCATTGTAAAAGTCAGTGTGGCCTTACCACCCTGTTTCACATCCTGTGGCGCGGTCTTCTGACTGACGCTGATTAGATTTCTGGCATCGTGCAGTATTATCGGGAGACTTGAATAGGTACCGGCGGTCGTATATGCATGCAGTATTGGCCGCAGCAGTACCGTTCTCAGCTTATCGAAAGCTGTATCAAGGCTGAAATTATAGTGACCAGGCTTGCCATTAACCGGGATTAACGTTGTAATTTCATGCACAGAGCCATCCCCGGCCCAGTCTATGTCAACAGATTTCAGCGGATTATCTGTCTGCAAGCTTCCGGTCACCTCACCAACAATCTTCAGACCCTGCGGACTGGCAGTCAGCTTAGTACGAACGACATCAAAAACAGGCAGGGCACCGTCCACATGGATAGTGGCTTGTTTCAATTGAGAATACGTATCTTCTTTATAGGCAAGGTAAAATGCCCGAACGTCGATCACCATTTTGACATTATCTTTGAACACTTGATCCGGCAACTTAAGTGTAAATGAGCGATTTCCGGCAATGTGAGTTGAATCGACGTGATTATACTGCCCCTTACCTTTTTCTGAATATTCAAAACCCAGTTGTTCATCCTTAAGCGGTTTTTCCGTAAAGAGTCCCTCCAGGATAACACTTCCCGGATGAGCTACAATTGAGTTTGAAGAGGAGGCGAAATCGAATTCAGGCACCGGTGGTCTGTAAAACGACTTCAGCGTGTTACTCTCAACAGTAATATCCGTGTCTTCGATATAATCACTCTTCAGTTTCACACGAAGATCTGTGATGGATTTCTTAAGAGCCTTCTCATCAGCCACCATCATATCCGTATGTATCCAACTGATAATGCTATCGTTCCAGGTGCTAGAGTTCGAGGATTGTGTGATGACAATCCATTCAGCAGGTGTGTGAGCTATAACAACGGTGAATGAGGGGTACCGGTACTCCGCTACTTTAAAATAGATCCCAATATCAACAGGGGTGGCCTTATTTAAGCGGACAAATTGAGGTGAGTATATGACGGATGCTATATCGCTGACAGAAAGTTTTGCAATTTTACTGTCTGTGCTGTTACCAATGTTGTCAGTGGCCCGCACTAAAACCCCGTGCGTAAGATCCCTCTCTTTATCCTTATCCAGAATATGCGCATATTTTTTTCCTGTCTGATCAGAAGTCAACGTTAATAACTGCCAGGCCAGACCGCCATCAATGGAGTACTGTACAGATTTCACACCCGGCAGCGGTACAGTATCTAACTCCACCTTTACCTGAAGAGCACGATTGTTGGCAGCCCCGGTAAACAGAGTATTGGCTTGTTTAATCACCGGCGGTGCCAGGTAGTGATTAACCTTAATTGTCTTGGGAGAACTCCAGGCCGATAGAACATCAGTAATATCATCATCACTGGTCTGGCGGACTCTGATTTCCAGTTCCTCAGGAGTCCCTGCCTTCAGTGATATACCGGTCAGAAGTTTATCTGCCCCGACTTTCGTTACATTGTCGGGCGAAGCGACAGAGCCCTGAATGGGGGGTAGTGGTCTCCAGCTGCCATTTTTATTCTTCGCCTGAATATAAATTGATGAAGGATGAGGGGCATCTATATGGAGCAATAGACTGGTATTTTCCAATGTACGAAAATAATATATGTTCTCTTTCGCAGTAATTTCTCCGGACAGCTTTACTTGCTTTAAGCTGGGGGGCGGTGGAACAATATTCAGTGACTTCGGGGATGCCTGTTTATTCCCTGCTTCCATGACTATCCAGGCCTGAACCAGATGACCACGAATCAGACTCATATTTTTGATGCTGTCAGGGTCTCCTTCCAGGGTCAGCACCCACTCCAGGGTGGCCTGAATATCCCCTGCATCTTCTTCTTCCGTAGTAAGGTGATCGGCAGGCAGTTCAGCCAGCATGAGATTTGTATACCTGGAGTCATTCAGCTTCGGCACCACAGGTACGGGAAGCTCAGAGCCTTTCCCCTGAAAACTGGATTTGTGAGGTATTGTGAACGTACTTAATTTACCCTCTTTCACCTCCTTGACCCTGAGCGAGCTATCCAGCAGTACATAAATCTGAGCTTTAGGCCGTACTCCGGGTTCCAGTGTGACTGAAACTGTCATGTTTGTTGTTGCTGACTTTTTTTCTGCCAGCACCAACGTGTCTGAGGTCTGACGCAGATTAATATGTATGTCATTAAAATCAGGCATTATTTTTTCTCCATTGGATATTCTGATGGATAGAGTTAACGTTATCAGATGACACCGTATTTCAGTTTTACTGTGATGGTGTCAGCATCAGCGTACAAACATATGGCTGACTGAAAATCCTGTCAGCATCATCAGTAGCAAAAATATGCACTTCCAGTGTGTGGCCGGTTTTTATTACCGAGGAAACATTCAGCGATAGCGTCACAGAGTAAGATGCAGGAGAAGCATTAAGCGACGCCGGTGCCGGCATTCGGACCGTCAGCAGGCGGTAACTGCCATGACCATTCCAGTGGGTCAGCGGGGTTGTATCCAGTTCCTGTGGGGCTCCTGAACTGAGCACGGGGGCGGTTTTTTTCTGCAGGGAGAGATCTGTCTGGTTTTTTTTACCAAGGAACACATCTACATAGTAACCGGGAAGGTGGAAAGGGACTCCCGGTTTGAAGGTTATCACTATGGCATGGCTGCCTGCAGTCAGCCCGCTGCCGGTCGCCACGTCTTCTCCAGACTGAGCACAATGATGTCCATCCAGAGCAAAGGAAACGTCAATGACCCCCTTGGCATTTCTGAACTGTGCATTTTTACTGACACTGACTCCAGCACGGGTCACCAGCGTCGTCGGGACGCGCAACACACCATGAACAGAACTGGCAGGCCGCTTGCCGGTAAACTCTCCCGGAGATCCGTTTAGCGGTGACAAAGGCATAGGTTTGCTGCTGCCTGGCAGAGTAAAGGAGGCGGCTTCCACAGGATTAGTACTCAGTTTTCCTGCTGGCATTGTTCCCTTAACATTGACTGCCAAATCCTGACCCACAGACTTCAGCTCAGCACGTTCAAATACCGGCTTTGTATCATCAACGGAGACAGTCGCAGCTCGTTCTTGTCCGTCACCCACCTTAAGAGAAACCAGGATTTCCTGGCCATCTTTGAAAGGCGATCCGGGGGGGAAAGGTACGATAAAGTTGTTGCCATTGATCTCCAGTTTTACTTTTGTCCACTTCCCTCCTGGAATTTTGTAATAAAAATCAGAGGGGTCTGGATGGTTACTTGTTTTAAACATTCCCTTCATGACAGGTGCGGCGGAGTTGGTCAGCTGGTAGGCTCCCAGCGTAAAATCAGGAACGAGCACCTGACTCTGCCCGGTGATGGTGATATTTTTTTTCCTGGCAGGTAGTGAGGTCGTGTCGTCCATAAACCACAAGCTAACGGCATATAGCCCATCCCGGGCACTATCGCTGAGCTGGATCTCAACTTTCCATGTGAGTGCAATATCAATACTTGCATCGTCTTCGTTTTGTATTGATCCACTACCATCCGTTTTGTAACTGGCTAACAACCGGGGATCATGGTCAGCAGTAGCCCACTTGGGTGGGGACTGAAAGGCCGCTGAAGGGTGTCCTGTAAAGTGACTGTTCAGCTCAATCGTTCCGTAAGACTGATCAGGATACTCAATATTTCCTGTTTTTATAACGCCCTCAGGTAGCTCCAGGAATACTTTACCCCCATTATTTCCCCGGATCCCGGCTGGGAGCGCAACTGCGGCGGAGAGTTTTTTGCGCTCTCCTTTTTTAATTGTTACAGGTAACCCATCGAGCGTAAGCTTGACGCTCTCTAAAGTTGACATTGTTATAACTTCCCCATTTGCATCACTGTTTTATTTATAGTTCATAAAGCACTTTCTGTGTAAGCGCCCCATGTAGGACGTAGCGTAAGGATTATTTTACGGTTGAGAGGTTCCAGGACAGCAGCTCGTGTACCCGGTTTGATGGCCAGTCGCTGATTTTGCCGAGCACGTCGCGTAGCCAGCCCTCCGGCTCCACGCCGTTCAGTTTGCAGGTACCCAGCAGGCTGTAGATGATCGCCGCTGCCTCGCCGCCTCTGTCTGAGCCGAAGAACAGATAGTTACAACCACTACAAACCGCCGTTAATGTGACAGAACCTAAGCTTATCACCTCCAGATTTTTGCAATAGTTCCAAAGCATTCTATGATTCACTGAATAATCGGAGTATGACAGTCTTCACTCAGGCAAAAACGGGACGTCTCACTATTCTGTAGGTGATAAAAATATGGCAACTGAATACCATTTAACGGTTTATTTTTTTAAAGGCGAAGCTGTTGATTCTGTTTTTAAGATAGCGGATCATTCTCATACCAAGTGGTATCTTAAGGAGGGGAGTTTCCCAAAAGGATTAAACTACCAGACATACGGTGGAGGAGATGTTTTGCCTTCTGATTCTTCTTCATTGAGAATTTTTGGACATGCCCCGGACACCAGCTTTAGTGTAATATTTGATACTGATAATTATTTTGGCACAACAGTTGGTAAACTTTTTCTTACCGTCGTGGCTGAATCCCACATAACCCTTTCTTTTACTGATAAAGAAATTCCAAAAGTATTGTACGTTAATGAAAATTTAACCAGCGGGGTGCGTGCAAGCGGTGGAATCCCTCCTTATAAATATAAAATTTCAGGTGAATTATCTAATGACCTGAAAATAGATCCAGACTCAGGTGTTTTATCCGGACAGGTAAAAAAAACCGGATTTTTTAACTTCTCAGTGGGTGCTTCCGACTCTCAGGGAAGCGGGGGACATAGCGGATCCGATAATGGATGGATTCATTACGATAAATTATTGGTGGTTGAACCATTATTTATACTTCCCCTGACGCTTCATCGCGGGAAAACTAATGAACCTTATACTTCTGAGGTAATTACAGCAGATGACGCTGTTTTGCCGGTGACATTCAGGAGTCGCGGAAATGTTCCCGGGGGTATGAGCATAAACCCGGATAGCGGTTCTTTTAGTGGTACTCCTACCACCCCGGGAACATATGTGTTTGAGCTTGGAGCTATTGACTCTTCTGAGCTTAACGGAACCAGCCGGCATTTGGAAGGTTGGAGACGTTACACTGTTGTGATCGAGGAAGCTGAGATAATCCTTCATCCTGACAGCCTCCCTGCCGCCACGGCAGGTACACCTTACTCAGCAACAATCAGCGCCTCCGGAGGTACCGGGAAATACACCTACAAAAAATGGACGGATGCGCCGGCCGGGTTAACGGTAAATCCGACAACAGGGGCGATGACATGGACGCCGGATAAGGCAGGGAGTTACAATTTTTATCTCGGCGCCACGGACAGTGCCGGCAACGGAGGCCATGATACCGGGGACAACGGCTGGAAAAAATACACCGTTTCGGTTTCCGAGGCACAGATAGCCCTTCATCCGGACAGTCTCCCCGCCGCCACGGCAGGTACACCTTACTCAGCAACAATCAGCGCTTCCGGGGGGACGGGGAAATACACATTCAGAACATGGACGGATGCGCCGCACGGGTTGTCCGTTGACAGGACCTCGGGAAAAGTGACGTGGACACCGGCAGCGGCCGGGAATTACAGTTTTTATCTCGGCGCCACGGACAGTGCCGGCAACGGAGGCCATGATACCGGGGACAACGGCTGGAAAAAATACACCGTTTCGGTTCAGCTCAGGGATGATATAGCCATATCAGATTTGACAGGGACATTCGTTTCCGGCACACCTGCCTCAGTCAGTATCACCGGGAAAATATCAGGTGCATTAATTGGTAAAAATACACCACCAACGAATATTAAATTATTCGTCCGCTCCGCAGATAAAGCAACATTTGATAATGTTGATGTGAATAAAATCACGTGGGAACCCGTCTGGAAGAGTGACGGGTGGGGTTTTACCATCCGCTCAGTTCCGCTGCCACAGGAAACTCTGCCGAAATTTATTGTAAAAGCCGAGTCCGGTAACCTGGATACCAGCGAGGAGACAACAGTTCTGTTTCCGCTGCAGAAATTTTTCACGGCGGTGAATTTTGTTAATGCTGAGGGCACTGAATCTGAGACGCTCTCCATGAAACCCGGACAGCCATACCCTATCCGCTTTCATCTGAATATCCGCCATCCTCTCGACAGTCTTTCCGTCTCAGTTCAGCTACCCGACCATATGACCGCCTCTTCCCCGAAGATTATCGGAAAAAACGTGACATTACAAAGCGACTGGAATGGCCGTGATAATCAGATGCTTTTTACGTACCGTGGCGGAGTATCGGGGACACTTAACGGTATTGTTGATTTTACCGCAGAGGTTCGGGTCACAGATACCTTTGTCAGCGGCAACGTTCTGGCCGAAGTAACCAGTGATTCCGGTATAGTCAGACGCACAGATGACAGCATTAAAATACAGACAGGATTTATTAAGGAATGAATGTAGCGCTGTTACAGGGCGAGCGGCGCAGCGGTTCTGTCGCATTAACGGCGGCAGGTTGCCGGACAACGGGTCTGTTGTTTTTTTATGCAACCAGAAAAAAAACTGTTCTGCCGGGGACACCCCGTCCCCGTGCGGATGCTGAAGCTGTCCCTTGCGGAACATGTGAATGATTTCGATACCTGCCAGGACAGTCTGTGCACGCCGGAAGGATTTGAACCCCGGCATCAGCTTTATCCTGCGTTTGATGTTGGTAAGCGATGAGATGGTCTTCCCCTTCCTTCACGGTGTGCATGATCTTTTGCCATGATGGATAAGGTTCAACCGAAATCAACAGAAGGGGGCACCATAACGCCCTTGAGAAGAACAAGGGCAAATACCGCTGGCTGAAGGACCGCGAAAATATCCGCATCTCGAAGAAACGTATTGAAGAGGCACACAAGAACAATGCTGGGTACGGCACGCCGCCGGCTGAAACCTCACCGCCGGAAAATTTCTTCCAGCCGGCAGTACCTACCCCTACCGAACCGACTCACTATAAGGAGAATCCCCCTGATGAAAGCTGGTACCAAAATCTCTCTGAGCACATTTCTGCTGGCGATTTTACTGACTCCCCTGACCACTACGGCTACTGAAACTCATATCACTACCGGCTTTTCTCCGGGCGGAAGCGCCGTAACTAACGTGCTCAGCGCCATCAACAGTGCGAGAGAAACGATCGACGTCGCGGCATACAGCTTTACCAGCAAACAAATTGCCATCGCTCTGGATAACGTCAGTCAGCGGGGTATCAAAGTTCGCGTGGTCGCTGATGAAAAAGATAATGGCGGACGCTATTCAGCCGTGACCTGGCTGCAGCATAAAGGTATCCCTGTGCGGCTGAACGGACGATATGCCATCCAGCACAATAAATTCATGGTGATCGACGGTATAACAACTCAGACCGGGTGTACTAGCTCAGACCTGATCTGACAGTTACCGGTTATTTATACAGGTGTCTGTCAGATTAAATCTGGTTCAGATTTTTTTCTGCCCAGACCCGTTTTCCATCAAGTAATGTGGCCATTGGCGTACGCCCGCAGCACATTTTCCCCTGATGAGTTCGCTCATTATTGTAATGCCACAGCCAGTTGTCCAGATCCGCCTGCAGGCTTTCCAGATCCCCGTATAACTTCTTGCGGAACGTAACCTGATAAAAATCCTGCAAAATAGTTTTATGGAAGCGCTCGCAGATACCGTTCGTCTGCGGAGACATTGCCTTCGTTTTCGTATGGTCAATATCGTTGATGGCCAGATACAGCTGATAATCATGCTGCTCCACTTTACCACAGTACTCCGTACCCCTGTCGGTCAGTATTCTCAGCATTGGCAGCCCCTGAGCCTCATAGAACGGCAGTACACGATCATTGAGCAGGTCGGCAGCTGTGATCGGCGTTTTACTCGTATACAGCTTGCAGTGCGCCACTTTCGAGTACGTATCCACGAACGTCTGCTGGTAGATACGGCCCACACCTTTCAGATTGCCAAGGTAGAAGGTGTCCTGTGAGCCCAGATATCCCGGATGGGCCGTATCAATTTCACCGCAGGCCTCGTCGTCGTGAGCCTTCTTCTCCAGCGCTGCGATTTGAGCATCGGTAAGTACGATGCCTTCTCTG
>Ga0308157_10006883_pt1 | contig 13412 bp, 10 predicted proteins | sample PhyBR1_FD_201035 | JGI IMG/M metagenome (GOLD analysis project Ga0308157, IMG submission 201035) | Phyllosphere microbial communities from UC Gill Tract Community Farm, Albany, California, United States - DLSLB.R1 | ecosystem: Host-associated > Plants > Phyllosphere > Unclassified | place: USA...
ATGTGGTTCATTCTGCGGTCCTGATCTGATAGGGGTGGGTCTTGCGCACGGCGGTGAACGCTTCCATGACGGGCACCGGCGGCTTGCCGGTCAGCAGGCGCACCTTGTCGGCCAGGTTCAGGCGGCCGGCGTAGAAGCGCGCGACCAGGGGCGCGGGCAGGCGATAAAAACGCTGCATCACGCGCCAGCGGTGATCGGGGCTGCCGGCCAGGAACAGCATGCGGTTGAGCATGCGAAAGAAGCGCTGTTCGTCCCAGGCTTGTCGTGCCTGCGTGCGGATGGCGGCGAACAGGCTGGGGGCCGACAGGTCTGCCAACTGCGCAATGCGTTCGGCCAGCCGCACCGCATGCGGCAGAGAATAGCCGGTGGTCGGGTGGAACAGGCCGGCGCGCAGGCCGGCGCTGGGCTGGCCCTGCAACTCGTCCCAGTAGCGCTCGAAGTCGCCGGCCAGCACGATCGGCAGCGAACCCTGTTCCTCGCGCAGCATGTCGCGCACCCGCCAGCCGCGCGCGTCCACGTAGGCGGCGATATTGGCGCGCAGCCGTTCGGGCTCCCAGGCGGCGCTGTCGACATAGTGGGTGTCCTCGACCAGAACGCGGTCGGGCCCGAAGGGCAGCAGGTAGACGAAGCGGTAGCCGCCCTGCTGGGCCACGCCGGCATCCATGATGACCGGCGCCGTCAAGCCATGGGCGGCGGCGAGCCGCAGCTCCTGGCCGAGAAAAGTCTGGTAGCCGAGCGCGAGGTGGCTGCTGGTGCGCATGCCGCGGCCGTCGATGACGGCGTGCGCATGCAGGGTTTCGCCACCGGCCAGACGCACGCTGGTGGGCGTCACCTCGTCGATCCAGACGCCGGCGCGCAGGGCGGCGCCGAGCGCCGGTTCGATGACGTGTGCGAGGTCGTGCGAGGCGATGCTGGCGTAGGCGCCGTCCAGGGTACGGGAAAATTCGGGAAACACCACGTCGTAGCGCGGCCAGCGATGCGTGACCAGCGGCGCGATCCAGCGCAGTTGCGCTGCATCGAGGTCGGTTTCGTGGAACGACCAGGTGTGGTTGCCGCCCAGGCGCTTGCCTTGTTCGAGCACCAGGATGCGCAGCGACGGCCGCTCGAGGCGCAGGCGCCAGGCGATCAGGCTGTTGGCCAGGCCGCCGCCGGCCAGGATCAGGTCGTAGTCAGGCATGGCTGGCCATCCTCTGGGGCGCCGGCTGCAGGCCGAGCGCGGTCTCGATGATGTCGGCCGCGCGCGCCGCGCCGCCGGCCTGGCGGATCTCGTCGGCCAGCGGCGCCATGCGCTGCTTGAAGCGCGGCTCGTCCAGCAGGCGGCGCAGCTTGCGCGACAGGTCATTCACGCTGGCGAAACGCGGCGAGGCGCGCAGGCCCACGCCGGCATACTCGACGCGGGCGGCGGCGCCCGGATGGTCGAAGGCGATCGGCAACGCCAGGATCGGCGTGCGGGTGGCGACCGCTTCCATCACGGTGTTGGCGCCGGCATGCGAGATAACGGCGTCGGCCCGCGCCAGCACCGCCAACTGGGGCACGAACGCGTGCACGCGGGTGTCGCCGATGGCTTCCAGCGCCTGCACCTGGGCTTCATCCAGGCCGCCGCAATGGGCGACCAGCAGCTGCGCACCTTGCTGCTTGCAGGCTTTCGCAATGCGCTTGAACAGGCCGAAGCGCTGGCTGACCAGCGTGCCGAGCGAGGCATAGACGAAGGGGCGCGTGCTGGACACGGGCAGCAGCAGGGCGGCCAGTTCGGAAGGGCCCAAGCGTGGCGCGCCGGCGCCCGAGTGCAGCGGGCCGACGTGATGAAAATGCGGCGGCAGTTCGCGGCGCGGGAAGTCGAAGCCCGGCACGATCTGGCCGACCTGGGCCAGCGGCGACAGGCATTCGTGCAGTTTGCCGCGCGGGGACAAGCCGAGGCGCTCTGCCGCCATCGAGATCGCGCGCTCGTGCGGCCCCATCATCCAGTCGTAGACCAGCGTGCTGCCTTCCACGATCTTGTAGGCGCGTTCGCTGTTCTCGTACATGAAGGGCATGACGGGCAGCGGGATGCCCGGTTCGCGGTTGACCGGCAACGCGCAGGCAACCGACACGAACGGCATCCCGAGGCTTTCGGCCACCAGGCCGCCGGCCGCTTCCATCTGGTCGGCGAGCAGGTAGTCTACTTGCAGCCCGCGCAGGGCGGCCGGCAGTTCGCGGCACAGCATCGTGGTGCTGGCCGCCATGTCGAGGATCACGCGGTAGAGGCCCAGCGGCGAGCCGGGATTGGCGACCCGCGCCAGCATCGCCGGCAGCGAGCCGGCCGGATGGGTATCGCTACCCACCGCATGAAAGCCGATCCGGGCATCCTTGACGTAGTCGATGGCGTCCGGGCGGTGCACGAAGGTGACGCGATGCCCGCGCGCGACGAGCTCGCGCGCCAGCACCGACAGGGTATTGAAGTGGCTGTAGAGGGCCGGAGCCACGACCGCGAAATGCGCCATGCAGACCCTCGCCGGTCAGCCGAGACGCAATTCGGCCAGCTGGACGCTCGGGCGCGCTTCGCGGGCCTTGGCCAGCTCGGGTGCGAAACGCCTGGCCTTGCCTTCCTTGGCAAACAGCTGCGACACGAAGTGGCGCGTGCGCCCATTGGCGCCGACGGCGGCGCCGAGGCAGCGGTCGGCTTCAAGCAGGCAGGCGGCCAGGCGGCGCTTGGCCTCATCGCGGCCCAGGGTATTGATCAGCGTGGCCTTGCCGGCATCCTTGCCGCTATCCTTGCCGGTCACGGCGCTGTCCTTGCCATCCAGGAAATCGTCCTTGATCTGGAAGGCCTGGCCGGCTGCCAGTGCGAAGGCGCGCAATTGCTGCGCCACCTGCTCGTCGGCGTGGCAGATGATGGCCGCCATATCGACCGCCACGCCCAGCAGCAGGCCTGTCTTGAGTTCGTTGGTGGTCGCGATCGCTTCGGGCGAACGCGCGCCGCCGTGCAGGTCTTCGAACTGGCCGCGCACCAGGCCCTGCTCGCCCACGGTCTGCGCCAGGGTGGCGACCAGGCGCGCGCGGGTGGCGGGCTGGATGTCCTGGGCCTGCGACAGCACGCCAAAGGCGCGGCTGAGCAGGGCGACCGATGCCAGGATGGCGACGTCCTCGCCGAACTGGACGTGGATGGCCGGTTTGCCGCGCCGCAGGCTGGCGTCGTCCATGCAGGGCAGGTCGTCGAGGATGAGCGAGGCGGCGTGTACCAGCTCGACCGCGCAGGCGACGTCGACCAGCGCCCGGGACGTGCAGCCAAGATCGCGTGCAACCAGCATCAGGAGCAGGGGACGCATGCGCTTGCCGGCGCTGAGCGCGGAAGCGCGCATGGCCTTGGTCAACTGGTCGGATGGGCCGCTGCCGGCCAGCAACGCATCGATGCGCTGATCGATCGCGAGCCGGAGTTCGGCAACGTCGTCGGCTTGGGCGCCATCGTATTGTTCCAGGCGGAGCCCGTCGTACCGCGGTGATGCTGTCGTCATGCGAGCTCCCGGAGAATATTGATGAACTTGATAACCATCATACCGGAGGCGATGTCAAAAAGTACTCAATCGGGCTCAATCGTGCGGCGAGTTTTCGCCCAAAAATCAGGCAAAAAGATGCGGATGGGAAATCGCGGCGGGACAATAGCGGTTCGACCCAAGGATGGTGGGTCGACCGACGGAGAAATCGCAGTTCAGCCTGGCTGCTGGTCCGGGAACAGGATCTTGAGAAAGGCGCGCACCACCGGCGCATCGTCGAGCACCGGATAGCTGATGTACAGGTTGGCGGACGGCGCATGCGCATGGATCGGCAGGAAGCGCACGCCGGGCCAGCCGATGCGGCTGGTGGTTTCCGGCATCAGCGCCACGCCCAGGCCGGCGCCGACCATGGCCAGCAGGGTCTGCGGCTCGGCCGCTTCCTGGAAGATGGTCGGCTGGAAGCCTGCATTCACGCAGCACTGGATCAGATAGCGCGGCTCGGCCGACTGGTCCAGGTGCAGGGTCAGCATCGGCTCGCCCGCGATCTCGGGCAGCGCGATGGAATCGCGTTCGGCCAGCGGATGGCGCGCGTTGACCGCCACGCAGAACTGCTCCCTGAAACACAGCTCCTGGCGCAGGTTGGCCTGCTTGAGCACATCCGCCTCGATGCGCGGCTCGCGCCAGAAGCCGACGTCGATCTGCTTGTTGCGCAGCGCTTCCCACTGGTCGTTCGGGCCCAGCTCGTGGATGGTCCAGGTCACGCGCGGGAACTGGCTCTGGAACTGTTCGAGCAGGCCCGGGATCGGCCCCCACATCGCCGAGCCGACGATGCCGACCCGCAGCCGTCCGACCTCGCCGCGGTCGATCTGGCGGATGGTGTCGATCGTCATGCGCATCTTGCCGAGCAGTTCGGCCGCCTCGACCATCAGCGCGCGCCCGGCCACGGTCAGCTCGAAGCTGCGCGTGGTGCGGGTGAACAGCTTGACACCCAATTCGCTCTCGAGCTTCATGATCTGCTGCGACAGCGGCGGCTGCGAGATGTGCAGGCGTTCGGCGGCGCGGCTGAAGCTTTTTTCTTCGGCCACCGCCAGGAAGTACTTGAGCTGTTTCAGGTCGATCGACATGGCGGCCCGGTCGACTCAGGCGGCCTTGTGGTTCAGCGCCACGGCCAGGCGCGCGCCGGCCAGGGCGTTGTGCTTGACCAGCGCGATATTGGTGGCCAGGCTGCGCCCGCCCGTCAATTCCTTGATGCGGGCCAGCAGGAAGGGCGTGACCTGCTTGCCGGCCACGCCTTGCTGGCCGGCCTCTTGCAGCGCCTGGGCGATGATGCTGTCGATTTCGTCCGGCGCCATCGCTTCGTCGGCAGGCACCGGATTGCTGACCACCACGCCGCCCTTGAGGCCGAGCTGCCACTTGGTGCGGATGAAGGACGCCTGTTCTTCGGGCGAATCGAGCTGGAAGTCGGCTTGATAACCGCTGTCGCGCGTGAAGAAGGCAGGAAAGCCCGGCTGGCCGACGGACAGCACCGGCACGCCGTGGGTTTCGAGGTATTCGAGCGTCAGGCCGATGTCGAGGATCGACTTCACGCCGGCGCACACCACGGCCACGCTGGTTTGCGCCAGCTCTTGCAGGTCGGCCGAGATGTCGAAGCTCGTTTCGGCGCCGCGGTGCACGCCGCCGATGCCGCCGGTGACGAAAACCTCGATGCCGGCCAGTTCGGCGCAGATCATGGTCGCGGCGACGGTGGTCGCGCCCAGGCGGCCCTGCGACAGCACATAGGGCAGGTCGCGCCGGCTGACCTTGATGGCGTCGGGCGACGCGCCCAGGATCTCGAGCTGGTCGGCCGAGAGGCCGACGCAGATCTTGCCGCCAATGATGGCGATGGTGGCCGGCACGGCGCCGGCGTCGCGGATGACCTGCTCGACTTCGCGCGCGGTGTGCACGTTCTGCGGGTAGGGCATGCCGTGCGAGATGATGGTCGATTCGAGGGCGACGACCGGTTTGCCGGCGGTGCGGGCGGCCGCCACTTCGGGCGAGAACAACAGGAAGGAGTGCATGATCTGGTCTTTATTCAGTCGGTAACGATGTCGTGCGCCGGGCTGTCGAACAGTCCCGGCACGAGCTGCGGCGAAACGGTCTGCGCGCAGGCGATGGTCATGGCGGCCAGCATCTGGCCGCGGCGGCAGGCCAGTTCCAGGTCCGGCTCGCCGTTGTACAGCGTCCAGCAGACGGCGGCGGCGAAGGCGTCGCCGGCGCCGGTCACGTCGACAATATCGGGAGTGGCTTGGGCCTCGAGGGTGCGCAGGCCGTCCGCGCCGGTGAACATGACGCCGCGCGCGCCGCGCGTGACGATCACGTCCTGCACGCCGTCGCCTTGCAGCTCGGCGCAGGCGGCGGCGATGTCGGCGTCGGTTGCCAGCTCGCGGCCCACGCGCGCCGCCAGCTCGCCCAGGTTCAGGATCAACAGGCGCAGGCCGGTCAAGTCGCGCGGCAGGCGGTCGATCTTCGGTTCGGAGACCGCGACGATCGCCATCGGCACGCCGTCGCTGCGGCTGCCTTCGAGCAGCATCGCCACCGCATCGCGCGGCAGGTTGAGGTCGGCCACGATCAGGGCGGCGCCGGCGCGCTGCTGTTCGCGGGTGGCGAAGAAGTCGGGCGTGAGCGTCTCGTTGATCTCCATGTCGGCCAGCGCCACGCGCATATCGCCGTCATGGTCGAGCACCGCGGTATAGGTGCCGCTGGCGGCGCCGTCCACGCGCAGCGCGCCGCGGGTGTCGATGCCGGCTTCATCGGCATACGCGAGCAGGGCGCGGCCCGACGCATCGCCGCCGACCGCCGTGACCAGCGCCGTCGGCGCGCCCAGCCGCACCAGGTTCTCGGCGATATTGCGCGCCACGCCGCCGAAGGACTCGGTCTGGCGCGCAGGATTCGAGGTGCCGAGCGACAGCCTGGCCATCGTGCGCAGCTTGCGATCCAGGTTGGCGGCGCCGATGCACAGGATCGGCCGGTGGTCGGGCAGCACATAGGCGCGGCCGAGGATGCGGCGTTCGCGCACCAGGGTGGCGATGTAGTTGGCGACCGCGGAGCGCGACAGGCCCAGGTGGCCGGCCAGGTCTTGCTGCGAGATGAAGGGGTTGGAACGGATCAGCTCGTATAACTGTTCTTTTTTCGGCATCGCGTTCGACTGCGCCGTCAGGCGTCGGTGACAATTGTTTAGTAATGCTAGACAATTGTTTCGAGGCTGTCAACGAATCTTTCTTCCAGTGTAAGCAGCTATCGAGCGACTCACGCAATTTATTTATAAAAGATATAAATCGGGAAGAAAAAGTGTATTTGCCATACATATCGCCATTCATGCATAGTTATAATATCTAGTTGTCCAAGTGCGCTGTACGCGCGCGCCGGGCTCCTGCCTCTCTCATCCGTCCCCCTGACCACCAGCATTCAACAAGGAATATCATGTCCAGCAATACCCCATTCGAAGCCGCCGACATCATCCGCGCCCGCAAGCCAGACTTCGCGCCGCGCGTGGCGCTGATCCTCGGTTCCGGACTGGGCGTGCTGGCCGAACAGCTGGTGGACGCCGTGTCGATCAGCTATGCCGACCTGCCTGGCTTCCCGATCAGCACCGTGCACGGCCATGCCGGCGAACTGGTGCTGGGCACCCTCGCCGGCGTGCCGGTCGCCTGCATGAAGGGCCGCGGCCACTTCTACGAAGGCTATGGCCCGGGCGTGATGACCTCGGCCATCCGCACCCTGAAGCAGATCGGCTGCGAACTGCTGTTCGTCACCAACGCGGCGGGCTCGCTGCGCGTGGAAGCCGACGCCGGCAGCCTGGTCGCGATCACCGATCACATCAACTTCTTGCCGGGCAGCCCGATGGCCGGCCCGAACGACGAACGCTTCGGTCCGCGCTTCTTCAGCATGTCGAATGCCTATGATGCCGAGACCCGCGAACAGGTCAAGGCCGTCGCCGCGGAGAAGGGCATCGTGCTGCACGAAGGCGTGTACCTCGCCGCCGCCGGCCCGCACTTCGAGACCGTTGCCGAAATCCGCGCTTTCAAGACGCTGGGCGCCGACGTGGTGGGCATGTCGCTGATCCCGGAAGTGATCGCGGCGCGCCACTGCGGCCTGAAGGTCACCGCCATCTCGGCCATCACCAACCTGGCCGAAGGCCTGTCGCCGTTCGCGCTGTCGCACGAGCAGACGCTGAAGTACGCGGCTGTCGCGGCGCAGGACATGGTCAAGCTGATCCACGCATACATTGAACGCCTGGGTTCGACCCCACGCGTCGAGGCCTGATTTTTTAGAACCGAAGAAAGCGACGACCATGTCACGCGCATTCATTCTCCTGCTTGATTCCTTCGGCCTGGGCGCACTGCCCGACGCCGACAAATACGGCGACACGGGCGCCAACACCTTCGGCCATATCGCCGAGTGGGCCGCGAAAGAGGGCAAGCCGATGTCGCTGCCGAACCTCGAACGCCTGGGCCTGGCCGCTGCCGCGCACAAGGCCAGCGGTGAATGGGCGCCCGGCTTCGCGCTGCGCGACGGCTTTACCGGCGCCTGGGGCGTCGCGCGCGAACAGTCGACCGGCAAGGACACGCAGAGCGGCCACTGGGAAATCGCCGGCGTGCCGGTGCTGTTCGACTGGGGTTATTTTCCTAAGACCGTGCCGTCGTTCCCCTCAGCGCTGACCGACAAGCTGCAAGAACTGACCGGCGTGCCGGGCTGGCTGGGCAACTGCCATGCCTCGGGCACCACCGTCATCAATGAGCTGGGCGACGAACACGTCGCCACCGGCAAGCCGATCCTGTATACCTCGGCCGACTCGGTGCTGCAGATCGCGGCACATGAAGAACACTTCGGCCTCGAGCGCCTGTATGAAGTCTGCGAGGCGGCCTACGAGCTGGTCAAGCCGTATAACATCGGCCGCGTGATCGCGCGTCCTTTCGTGGGCGCCAATGGCGACTACAAGCGCACCGCGAACCGCCACGACTACGCCGTGCCGCCGATCGCGCCGACCCTGCTCGACCATGTGAAAGATGCCGGCGGCGAGATGATCGCCCTCGGCAAGATCAGCGACATCTTCGCCGCGCAAGGCGTCACCCGCCTGGTCAAGGGGCCGGACAATATGGCGCTGTTCGACCGCCTGCTGGAAGTAGCCGATGAAGCGGGCGACAAGTCGCTCACCTTCGTCAATTTCGTCGACTTCGACATGCACTTCGGCCACCGCCGCGACGTCGCCGGTTATGCCAATGCGCTGCAGGAGCTGGACGCGCGCCTGCCGGAATTCATGGCCAAGCTCAAGGACGGCGACCTGGTCGTGATCACCGCCGACCACGGCTGCGACCCGACCGCGCCGGGCTCGGACCACACCCGCGAACACATCCCGATGATCTTCTTCGGGCCTGGCGTGCCGGCGCAGGAGCTGCCGACCGCCGACACTTTCTCGAGCATCGGCGCCACCCTGGCGAAACACCTCGGCGTCAAACCACTTTCGAACGGAACCGCATTGTTATGAGCCAGCCCCTGGATTTCAAACGTAATACCGGCATTGCGCTGGACCTGGGCCTGGTCAACAGCCTGAAGGTCAACCGCAATGCGGCCGACCGCCGCGCCGCCAGCCTGGCCAACCGCCGCACGGTCAAGAAGGAATACCAGGCCGCCTGGCTGGTGCGCGCCATCGAGTGCATGGACTTGACCACCCTGAGCGGCGACGACACGCCGGGCCGCGTCGAGCGCCTGTGCATGAAGGCCATGCGCCCGCTGCGCGCCGACCTGATGCAGGCGCTGGGCCTCGAGACGCTGTCGACCGGCGCCGTGTGCGTGTACCACGAGATGATCCAGCCAGCGGTCAAGGTGATTCAAGGCCGCCTGCCGATCGCCGCGGTGTCGACCGCTTTCCCGGCCGGCCTGTCGAGCATGGAAACCAAGCTGCGCGAAATCGAGCTGTCGGTGGCCGCCGGTGCAACCGAGATCGATATCGTGATCACCCGCCAGCACGTGTTGACGGGGAACTGGCAGGCGCTGTACGACGAGATGGTGGCCTACCGCCAGGCGTGCGGCGAAGCGCATGTGAAGGCGATCCTCGCTACCGGCGACCTGGTGACCCTGGAAAACGTGGCCAAGGCCTCGTGGGTGTGCATGATGGCCGGGGCCGATTTCATCAAGACCTCGACCGGCAAGGAGGGCGTGAACGCGACCATTCCGGTGTCGCTGGTGATGGTGCGCGCGATCCGCGACTACTACGAGCAGACCGGCTTCCAGATCGGCTACAAGCCGGCCGGCGGCGTGTCGACCGCGAAGTCGGCGCTGCAATACCTGACCGTGATGAAGGAAGAACTGGGCAATGACTGGCTGCAGCCGCACCTGTTCCGCATCGGCGCATCCAGCCTGCTGACCGACATCGAGCGCCAGCTGGAGCACTACGTGACCGGGAACTACTCGGCCGCCCATCGCCACGCGCAACCCTAATTTTCGGACTCGTCATGCCAACAATCAAAGAGATTCTCAACACCATGGATTACGGTCCCGCACCTGAAAGCACCAAGGAAGCGCTCGCGTGGCTGGACCAGCATGGCCGCCGTTTCGGGCTGTTCATCGACAACGCCTGGAGCGACGCTGGCGAGACCTTCGCGACCAACAACCCGGCCGACGGCGCCGAGCTGGCACAGGTCACGCAAGCGCTTGATGCCGACGTCGAGCGTGCCGTTGCCGCCGCGCGCCGCGCGCAGCCGGGCTGGGTCGCGCTGGGCGGCCATGGCCGCGCCAAGATCATGTACGCGCTGTCGCGCCTGCTGCAAAAGCATGCGCGCCTGTTCGCCGTGCTCGAGACGCTGGACAACGGCAAGACCATCCGCGAAACGCGCGACGCCGACCTGCCGCTGGCCGCGCGCCACTTCTACCATCACGCCGGCTGGGCGCAGCTGCAATCCGAAGAATTCGCGGACTACCGCGCCGTGGGCGTGGTCGGCCAGATCGTGCCATGGAACTTCCCGCTGCTGATGCTGGCATGGAAGATCGCGCCGGCGCTGGCCGCCGGTAATACCGTCGTGTTCAAGCCGGCCGAGTACACGCCGCTGACCGCCTTGCTGTTCGCCGAGATCTGCCAGCGCGCCGGCGTGCCGGCCGGCGTGGTCAACATCGTCACCGGCGATGGCCGCGTGGGCGAGGCGATCGTGAATCACCCTGGCATCGACAAGCTGGCCTTCACCGGCTCGACCGAAGTCGGTCGCCTGATCCGCAAGGCCACCGCCGGCAGCGGCAAGAAACTGTCGCTGGAATTGGGCGGCAAATCGCCGTTCATCGTGTTCGACGACGCCGACCTGGATGCGGCGGTCGAGGGCCTGGTCGATTCGATCTGGTTCAACCAGGGGCAGGTGTGCTGCGCCGGTTCGCGCCTGCTGGTGCAGGAGTCGGTGTACGACCGCTTCATCGCTAAGGTGAAGGCGCGCATGCAGAACCTGCGCGTCGGTTCGCCGCTGGACAAATCGAACGATATCGGCGCACTGGTCGATCCGGTGCAGCAGCAGCGCATCCATGGCCTGGTCGAATCGGCGCGCGCCGAAGGCTGCGAAGTGTGGCAGCCGAATGCGGAGCTGTCGACGACCGGCTCGTGGTACCTGCCGACCCTGATCACGGGCGCCTCGACCTCGGCCGCAGTGGCCCAGGCCGAGATCTTCGGACCGGTGCTGGTGGCGATGAGCTTCCGCACCCCGGCTGAAGCGGTGCAACTGGCCAACAACACCGTGTATGGCCTGGCGGCCTGCGTGTGGAGCGAGTCGATCAGCCTGGCGCTGGACGTGGTCCCGCAGATCAAGGCCGGCGTGGTGTGGATCAACACCGCGAACCAGTTCGATGCGGCCTGCGGTTTCGGCGGCTACAAGGAATCGGGCTATGGCCGCGAAGGCGGCAAAGAGGGTATGTACGAGTACCTGGTGCCACTGGCCGAGGATGCGCGTCCTGGTGCGCCGCTTGTTGTCCAAAAGGCGCAAGCCAAGCCGGCGCCTGAAGACAGCCCGTTCGCCGTCGACCGCACCGCCAAGCTGTACATCGGTGGCAAGCAGGCCCGCCCTGACGGCGCCTACAGCCGTGCCATCAACGGCGCCGATGGCGACTTCCTGGCCGATATCGGCGAAGGCAGCCGCAAGGACATCCGCAACGCCGTCGAGGCGGCGCACAAGGCGGCCGGCTGGAGCAAGGCGACCGCGCACAACCGCGCGCAGGTGCTGTACTACATCGCCGAGAACCTGGCGATCCGCGCCGACGAATTTGCGCAGCGCATCGCCCGGCAAACTGGCTCCAAGGATGCGGCGCGCGAAGTGGCCGCCTCGATCGAGCGCTTGTTCTACTGGGCGGCGTGGGCCGACAAATACGACGGCGCAGCGCACCAGCCACCGATGCACGGCATCACCGTCGCGCTCAATGAGCCGGTCGGCGTGATCGGCATCGTGTGCCCGCTTGAGAACCCGCTGCTGGGCTTCATCTCGCTGGTGGCGCCGGCGCTGGCGCTGGGCAACCGCGTGGTGGCGGTGCCTTCGGAGGCGCATCCGTTGTCGGCGATCGACCTGTACCAGGTGCTGGATACCTCGGACCTGCCGGGCGGCGCGCTGAATATCGTCACTGGCTCGGCCGACGAACTGGCGCGTACGCTGGCCTCGCACGGCGATATCGATGCGGTGTGGCGTCACGATGGTTCGGCGGAAGGTTGCGCCGAAGTCGAACGCCTGTCGGCCGACTCGCTCAAGCGCACCTGGACCGGTGGCGCCAAGGGCCGCGACTGGTTCGATCCGAAGCAGGCTTGCGGCCGCACGGTGCTGCAGCACGCGAGCCAGGTCAAGAACGTCTGGATTCCGTACGGCGTATAAGTTCGACGGCTAAGATTGGCAACGTGGGCGGCTTGACCGCCCACCTTGCGTTTAACGTAAAGGTGTCACCATGTTCCTCCCCCAAGAAATCATCCGCAAGAAGCGCGACGGCGGCGTCCTCTCCGCCGAAGAGATCCAGTTCTTCGTGCGCGGCATCCCTGACGGCAGCGTCACCGAGGGCCAGATCGCGGCGTTCGCGATGGCGGTCTACTTCAAGGACATGACCATGGACGAGCGGGTCGCCTTCACCCTGGCGATGCGCGATTCGGGCCAGGTCATGGAATGGACATCCCTGGACCTGCCAGGCCCGGTGGTCGACAAGCACTCGACCGGCGGTGTCGGCGACGTGGTCTCGCTGATGCTGGGACCGATGATCGCGGCCTGCGGCGGTTTCGTGCCGATGATCTCGGGCCGCGGCCTGGGCCACACCGGCGGCACGCTCGACAAGTTCGATGCGATCCCCGGCTACAGCACCGTGCCTGATCCGGACAAATTCCGGCAAGTGGTCAAGGACGTGGGCGTGGCCATCATCGGCCAGACCGCCCAGCTGGCCCCGGCTGACAAGCGCTTCTACGGCATCCGCGACACCACGGCGACCGTGGAATCGGTGGCCATGATCACCGGCTCGATCCTGTCCAAGAAGCTGTCGGCCGGCCTGGATGCGCTGGTGATGGACGTGAAGGTCGGCAGCGGCGCGTTCATGCCGACGCCAGGGAAATCGCTGGAGCTGGCCGAATCGATCGTCAATGTCGGCAATGGCGCCGGCACCCGCACCTCGGCCATCCTGACCGGCATGGACGAATCGCTGTGCCACGCGGCCGGCAATGCGGTCGAAGTGCGCGTCGCGATCGACTACCTGAGCGGCAAGTCGCGCCCTGCGCGCCTGCATGAAGTGACGATGGCGCTGTGCGCCGAGATGCTGGTGATCTCGGGCCTGGCCGCGACCGGCGACGAAGCACGCGCCAGGCTGCAGGCGGCCCTGGATTCGGGCGAAGCCGCCGAGCGTTTCGCGCGCATGGTGACCGCGCTGGGCGGTCCGGCCGACCTGATGGACAAGCCGGCCGCGTACCTT
>Ga0308157_10006884_pt1 | contig 13410 bp, 10 predicted proteins | sample PhyBR1_FD_201035 | JGI IMG/M metagenome (GOLD analysis project Ga0308157, IMG submission 201035) | Phyllosphere microbial communities from UC Gill Tract Community Farm, Albany, California, United States - DLSLB.R1 | ecosystem: Host-associated > Plants > Phyllosphere > Unclassified | place: USA...
TTGATCATGATCTTCTTCGTGGCCATGCCGTTCGTGACGGGCCTGATGAACTACGTGGTGCCGCTGCAGATCGGCGCGCGCGACGTGGCCTTCCCCTTCCTGAACAACTTCTCCTTCTGGATGACCGCCTTCGGCGCCGTCCTGATCATGGCGTCGCTGTTCGTGGGCGAATTCGCCCGCACCGGCTGGCTGGCGTATCCGCCGCTGTCCGGCATCCTCGCGTCGCCCGACGTCGGGGTGGACTATTACATATGGTCATTGCAGGTGGCCGGGGTCGGGACCTTGCTGTCCGGCGTCAACCTGGTGGTCACCATCGTGAAAATGCGCGCGCCCGGCATGGACATGATGAAGATGCCGGTGTTCACCTGGACCGCCCTGTGCACCAATGCGCTGATCGTGGCCGTGTTCCCGGTGCTGACCGCCGTTCTGGCCATGCTGTCGCTGGACCGCACCTTCGGCACCAACTTCTTCACCAACGAGCTGGGCGGCAACCCCATGCTGTACGTGAACCTGATCTGGATCTGGGGCCACCCCGAGGTGTACATCCTGGTGCTGCCGGTGTTCGGCGTGTTCTCGGAAATCGTCTCGACCTTCAGCGCCAAGAAGCTGTTCGGCTACACCTCGATGGTGTACGCGACCGTCGTGATCACCATCCTGTCCTACCTGGTATGGCTGCACCACTTCTTCACGATGGGCTCGGGCGCTTCGGTGAACTCGTTCTTCGGCATCACGACCATGATCATCTCGATCCCGACCGGCGCCAAGATCTTCAACTGGCTGTTCACCATGTACAAGGGCCGTGTGCGCTTTGACGTGCCGATGATGTGGACCGTCGGCTTCATGCTGACCTTCGTCATCGGCGGCATGACCGGCGTGATGCTGGCCGTACCGCCAGCCGACTTCGTGCTGCACAACTCGCTGTTCCTGATCGCCCACTTCCACAACGTCATCATCGGCGGCGTGGTGTTCGGCTGCTTCGCCGCGATCAACTACTGGTTCCCTAAAGCGTTCGGCTTCAAGCTGGACGAGTTCTGGGGCAAGGTCTCGTTCTGGTGCTGGCTGGTCGGCTTCTGGGTCGCCTTCACGCCGCTGTACGTGATGGGCTTCATGGGCGTCACCCGCCGCATGAACCACTTCGAAGATCCGTCGCTGCAAAAATGGTTCGTGATCGCCGCCATCGGCGCGCTGATCATCGCCGCGGGTATCGGCGCCATGCTGGTGCAGTTCTACGTCAGCTGGAAAAACCGCGAAGCACTGCGCGACGTGACCGGCGACCCATGGGGCGGCCGCACGCTGGAGTGGGCCACCTCGTCGCCACCGCCGGACTACAACTTCGCCTTCACGCCAGTGGTGCATGAGAGCGACAGCTGGGCCGACATGAAGGCCAACCACTACCAGCGTCCGACCAAGGGCTTCGTGGCCATCCACATGCCGAAGAACACCGCCGCCGGCTTCATCATCTCGGCACTGGCCTTCGCGCTGGGCTTCGCCATGGTCTGGCAGATGTGGATTCCGGCCGGCCTGGCGTTCATCGCCATGATGGTTGCCATCATCACGCACACCTTTAACTACAAGCGCGATTTCTACATCCCTGCGGAAGAAGTCATCCGCACCGAAGAAGCGCATACTCGTCTGCTGGAAAGCCATGTCTGAAACTATCGCTAACGGCGCCGTGAGCGCCGACCCAAGCGCACGCTACTACGTGCGCGAACACCACCCGGAGAACGGCACGCTGCTGGGCTTCTGGCTCTACCTGATGAGCGACTGCCTGCTGTTCGCGGGTCTGTTCGCCGCCTACGCCGTGCTCGGCCGCAATTACGCGGGCGGCCCGACCGGCGCCGAGCTGTTCGACCTGCCGACCGTGGCGCTCAACACCGGCTTCCTGCTGATGTCGTCGATCACCTACGGCTTCGCCATGATCGCCGCGCAGCGCAAGAGCGTGAAGGGCACCATCGTCTGGCTGGCCATCACCGGCCTGTTCGGCCTGGCCTTCCTGTACCTGGAGCTGGATGAATTCGTCCACCTGATCCACGAAGGCGCCGGTCCGCAGCGCAGCGCGTTCCTGACATCGTTCTTCGCGCTGGTCGGCACCCACGGCCTGCACGTGACGTTCGGTTCGATCTGGCTGGTCACGCTGATCTTCCAGCTGGCCAAGCACGGCCTGACGCCGGAAAACAACCGTCGCCTGATGTGCCTGTCGATGTTCTGGCACTTCCTGGACGTGATCTGGATCGGTGTGTTTACCTTTGTTTATCTGATGGGAGTCCTGCCATGAGCGCACACAATCACGACCACCACGGCCATGACGACCATGGCCACGGCCACAGCCACGATGACGTGCCGCACGGCAGCCTGAAGGACTACGCGATCGGCTTCGTGCTGTCGGTGATCCTGACCGCGATCCCGTTCTGGCTGGTGATGCACAAGGCCTTCGACAAGTCCAGCACCACCGCCGCGGTGATCCTGGCCTTCGCCGCCGTCCAGGTGGTGGTGCACATGGTGTACTTCCTGCACATGAACGGCAAGATCGAAGGCGGCTGGTCGCTGCTGGCGACCTTGTTCACGCTGGTGTTGCTGGTCATCGTGCTGGCTGGTTCGATCTGGGTCATGTACCACATGAACGTCAACATGATGCCGTCCATGGGTACGGACGTGCACAACATGCGCGACATGCAATGATGGACGGGCCATCGCGCCCACGTTCCAGCGCCCTGCGCATCATCCTGGCCATTGCGGCCGGGGTGATGTTTGCAGGGTTTTTTGCTTTGGGGACGTGGCAGTTATACCGCCTGCAATGGAAGCTGGCGCTGATCGAGCGCGTCGAGCAGCGCGTGCACGCCGCGCCGGTGGACGCGCCCGGCGTGGCCCAGTGGCCTGGGCTGAACGCAGAGGCCGATGACTACCGCCGCGTGCGGCTGAGTGGCCATTTCCTGAAGGGTTTGGACACGCAGGTGCTGGCCTCGCTGGACCGCGGCATCGGCTACTGGGTGCTGACGCCGCTGTGCGCGCCGGACGGCGCCATCGTCATGGTCAACCGTGGCTTCATCCGCGCCGGTTCCGGCGGCTGGGCGCCGCAGCCCGCACCGCCTGCCGCTCCGGCCGATGCCTGCGCACGTGGCGGCGACACGGTCACCGTCACCGGCCTGCTGCGGCTGGGTGAGGCGGGCGGACGCCTGCGCGCCAACGAGCCGGCCCGCAACTACTGGTACACGCGCGACGTGCAAGCCATCGCCCGCGCGCGCGGATTGCCGGCCGTGGCGCCGTATTTCGTCGATGCCGACGCCGCTCCCGGCGCGCCGGCGGAGGGCGAACCGCTGGGCGGACTGACGGTAGTTTCCTTCGTCAACAACCATTTGGTTTATGCTGTCACCTGGTACGCGCTGGCGCTGATGATTGCCGGCGGCGCCGCATGGGTCGTCCGCGAGGGGCGCAAATCAAAAGAACAAGCATAAATGGCAAGGAAAAACGACAATCCGTATGACAGGGGCCGGCCGAACGCGCCGGTCATCGAGCCGCTGGCCGAGGTGAAGGCCTCGGCCAACACCATCACCCACGCGGCCGGGCACAAGAACATGCAGCAGCTGATCCAGCTGCGCTGGATCGCCGTGATCGGCCAGATCACCACCATCTTCGCCGCCACCATGGTGTTCGACGTGCGCCTGCCGCTGCCGGCCATGCTCAACGTGCTGGCCTGCCTGATCGCGTTCAACATCGCCAGCACCTTGCGCTGGCAGGAAAACCAGGTGGTGTCCAACAGCGAGCTGCTGCTGGCGCTGACGGTCGACATCGCCAGCCTGACGGCGCAGCTCTACCTGAGCGGCGGCGCCACCAATCCCTTTGTGTTCCTGTACCTGCTGCACGTGATTTTGGGCGCGGTGCTGCTGGAGGCGTGGTCGACCTGGACCATCGTCGGCGTGACCGGCACCTGCATCGCCGGGCTGGCGCTGTTCTCCGAGCCGCTGTCGCTGCCGCTGGACCACGCGCGCGGCATCCTCAGCCTGTACGTGCAGGGCATGCTGATCTGCTTCGTTCTGGACGCGGCGCTGCTGGTCATCTTCATCACGCGCATCATGCGCAACATGCGGGTGACGGCCACCAAGCTGGCCGACCTGCGCCAGCGCGCCGCCGAGGAAGACCATATCATCCGCATGGGTTTGCTGGCCTCGGGCGCCGCGCACGAGCTCGGCACGCCGCTGGCGACGCTGGCGGTGATCCTGGGCGACTGGAAGCACATGCCCGAGTTCAAGGCCAACGGCGAGCTGCTGGAAGAGATCGGCGAAATGCAGACCCAGCTCATGCGCTGCAAGTCCATCGTCAGCGGGATCTTATTGTCGGCGGGGGAAACGCGCGGCGAATCGTCGGCGGCCACCACGGTCAACACCTTCCTGGCGGATCTGGTGGCGGAATGGCGGGTGGGGCGGCCGGTGGTGGAATTCGAATACGACAACCGCATCGTGCCCGACCATCCGGTGGTGTCGGACTCGACGCTGAAGCAGATGATCTGCAACGTGCTGGACAACGCGCTGGAAGCCTCGCCGCAATGGCTGCGCATGGAGGCCAGCGTGAAGGACGAGCAGCTGGTGCTGCAGGTGACCGACGCCGGGCCAGGGTTCGCGCCGGCGATCCTGGCGCAGCTGGGCAAGCCCTACAATTCAAGCAAGGGACGGCCGGGCGGAGGCCTGGGCTTGTTCCTGGTGGTGAACGTCGCGCGCACGCTGGGTGGCGCGGTGACGGCGTCGAACCTGCCGCACGGCGGCGCGCTGGTGCGGCTCACGCTGCCGCTGTCCGAGATCGAAATCAAACCGGAAACGAATCAATATGACTACTGAAGAAGAACGCGTGCTGTTGCTGGTCGAGGACGACGCCGCCTTCGCCCGCACCCTGGGGCGCTCCTTCGAGCGGCGCGGCTACAAGGTGCTGCTGGCCGAAAACGTGGATGAAGCAAGCGGGCTGCTGGTCGATCACTCGCCGGGCTACGCGGTGGTGGATCTCAAGCTGAAGGGGAACTCATCGGGACTGGCGTGCGTGCAAATGCTGCACCAGCACGATGCGGAAATGTTGATCGTGGTGCTGACCGGCTTCGCCAGCATCAACACAGCGGTGGAAGCGATCAAGCTGGGCGCCTGCCAATACCTGGCAAAACCCTCCAACACCGACGACATCGAAGCCGCGTTCGAGCACGTCGCCGGCGCAGCCGAGCTGGAGCTGACCAACCGCGCCACCTCGGTCAAGACGCTGGAGTGGGAGCACATCCACACGGTACTGGCCGAAACCGACTTCAACATTTCCGAAGCCGCCCGCCGGCTGGGCATGCACCGCCGCACATTGGCACGCAAGCTGGAGAAGCAGCGCGTCAAATAAACTTCAGTTCAAGCTTGGCATTCAAACACAAAATTGGGGTCAAGTCTGACATTCGGACACGGCCTCCGCCGTAGCGGCGTTGCTACGGCAGAGGTCGTGTCCGAATGTCAGACTTGACCCCAAATGTTTGGACGGAAATTTTAGCGCTGCGTGACCGTCAGTTCCATTTCCAGGTGCGACTTGTCATCCGTGTCGATCTTGATCGTGGCGGGTTCGCCCAGCGCTACCAGCAGGCCCGGCTTGCTGACCGGCTTGCCGGCGTGCTTGACGACGGCGCTGATGAACATCTTGCCGTTGTCGGCCGACTTGAGCGTGAGCTGCGCCTGCCATTGCTGCGCGCCTTCACCGCTGCGGAAACTTGCCGGTTCATCGCTGTGGATGTGCAGGTGTGGTGTGCTCTTGGCGCCGTCCACGTTCAGTTTCACCGCGATGTCGTACAGCTCGCCTTTGGGGGCTTCCTGCGCCGCCCAGGCGGCCCAACTGCCTGTCGCCATCGCGGCGGCGATCAGGAGGCGTCCGGTCATACGCAGGGCATACGGTGTGGTCTGGTTCAAGCTCATGACTCTCTCTTTCAGTGGGTGGGTGGATTGCCATTGACATGCCAGGGGGGCTGCGTTTTCCGATAACTGGGTCTTGAGCATCGCGTTGGCGTAGCTGCGGCGCGCGTTGGGGTGGCGGCGCATGACACCGGCATCGCAGGCCAATTCCTGGTCGGCGCGCATCAGGCGCTCGGCGATATGGACCAGGGGATTGAACCAGTTCAGGCAGCGCAAGGCCGCGCAGGCCGCGTTGGCGACCGGGTCGCGGCGGCTGGCGTGGGTGCGTTCGTGCGCCAGGATCAGTTCTCGCTCTTCCGGCGTGTAGCGCTCGTCGAAGTCCGCCGGTACCACCACGATGGGCCGCCACAAGCCGACGAGCGCGGGTCCGGCATGCAGCGAGTCCGCATAGGCGATGCCGCCGCGCGGCGTCAGTTTGCCGAGGCTGCGCAGGTAGGACTGTTGGCGGATTATCTGAAGCGCGGCCGCGCCCAGGGCGCCCGTCAGCCAGGCCAGGATGATATAGCCACGTACTCCCATCGAGACGGAAACCGGCGCCAGCTCGCGCATCGCTGCGGCGAACGACTGGGCGGATGGCGCGCCGTGCAGCACATGTATGCTGCCTTCCGGCGCGGCGGGTATCAACGCGGCCAGCGCGCACATGGGCACCGCCAGCCAGGCGGCATAGGCGACGCCGGGGCCAAAGCAGCGGCGCAGCGGCAGCCGCAGTGCGCACACCGCGATCACGGCCGCGCTCAGCGTGACGCTGGCGCGCAGCACGGCGGGCAGCATTGATGGCAGCAGAGTTGGCAGCAGCGCGGCGATATCATTTATCGGCATCGAGTTCTCCGATCAACCGTTTAAGCTCCTGCAGGTCGGCCGCGCTCAATTTGCGATGGCGGCTGAAGTGCGCGACCATCGGCGCCAGGCGGCCGTCGAACAGCCTGTCCAGGAAGCCTTTGCTTTCGCTGTGCAGCCACTGTTCGCGCGTGATCGCGGCCGAGTAGAGGTAGCGCCGCCCGTCCTTCTGCACCTTGACGGCGTTCTTGCGCAGCAGCCGGTTCAACAAGGTCTTGACGGTGGATTCCTGCCAGGCGCGTTCGTCGCCGATCGCGGCGGCGACATCCTCCGCGCTGCGCGGGCTATGCGTCCACAACGCCTCCATGACGACCGATTCTGCTTCGCTGATCTGCGGGATGGCTTTCATGTGCTCTTTCATTTACAAGTGTAATCGCTGCAAATGATTACAGTTGTAATCGACGCTGTCAAGCGTTAGACTTAGGCTCATGACACAACAGACCTTACTGCCGGGCTTCGAGCCCGAACCACAGCTGACGGACCGCATCTTCTTTGCGGTCCTGCCAGACGCCGCGGCCGTCGCCCGCATCCACGACCTCACCGCCGAACTGAAGACCGCGCACGCCATGCGCGGCCGCCCGATCGCCGATGCGCGCCTGCACGCGACGCTGTGCAACCTGGGGGACTTCCCCGGCATGCCGGACAGCCTGGTCGCGCGGGCAGGGCAGGCCGCCGCTTCGGTGGTGGCGGCAACGGCGCCTTTCGCTGTCTGCTTCGACGCGGCACAGACCTTCGTCAACCGCTCCCGCAACCGCCCGTTCGTGCTGACCGGCGGCGATGGCGTGAGCGGCCTTGGCTCCCTGTATAAAAGTCTCGCGACAGCCCTTCTCAAGGCCGGGTTGCCCGGCAATCCGCCGAGCTATACGCCGCACGTCACACTGCTGTACGATGACGTGACGGTCCCGCCGCAAGCCGTCGCTCCGGTTGAGTGGACGGTGCGCGAACTGGTGCTGGTCCACAGCCACATCGGCCAGAACCTGCCCTACACCGCATTGGGCCGCTGGAGTTTGCAAGGCTAACTTTCAAGGTGAGTCCATCATGCTGATCAGACGTTGCGCCGTGTTGTTCCTGGAACCCCGGGAGGATTTGGATATCGACTGGACAGCGCTGTTCGCCGGCGACGGCCCGCTCGGCGCGACCATGCGCTGGATGGCGCTGGCGCCGCATCTGGGCGAGGAGGTCGAAGTCACGCTGGACGAGGTGGCGGCATTGGGCGGCATCGGCCTGACGCTATGGCAGGAAAGCGCCGACTGCGCGCAGCAGTACGGCGCCGCCGTGATCGCCCGCCTGCTCGAATGCGGCCTGCTGATCGGCGACGACGCCCGCTTCCGCGAACGCGACGAAACGCTGCGCTCCCAGAACTGGCGGCCCTTGTCGGCCGCCGCGCACATGTTCAGCCGCTGGGGCGACATGCGGGTCGACAAGGGCATGCAGTTCCCCAGCTTCGAAGAACTGGTGGTCTCATACGGCACGCCACCCGGACCGGTCATCGAACGCTGCGCCGAGGGCGAGGCCATCGCGCTGCCGTACCCCGACCGCGCGCGCCTCGACGACACGCTGTTCCAGCGCTACACCGGCCGCAATTTCGATCCCGCCGCCGCGCTGCCCATCGCCACCGTCGCGCGGCTGCTGCAGCGCGCCTTCGGTTCACAGGGCGAGCGCGAAATGGCGCCCGACGCCTTCGTGCTCAAAAAGCTCAGCCCCTCGGCCGGTGGACTGCATCCGGTGGAGGCCTACGTGCTGGCGCAGCGCGTCGAGGGCATCGCGCCCGGCCTGTATCACTACCATCCGGTGCGCCACGCCCTGGAGCCGTTGACGGCGATGGACACCGCGCAAACGGCGGAACTGGCGATGCGCATGGTGGCCGACCAGGATTGGTTTGTCGATGCGCCGATGATGGTGGTGCTGGCGGCGCGGGTGGAGCGCAACTTCTGGAAGTATCGCAATCACGCCAAGGCCTACCGCGCGTTGCTGCTCGATGCCGGCCATCTGTCGCAGACTTTCTATCTGCTGGCCACCGAGGCGGGGATGCCGGCCTTTGTGACGGCGGCGGTGAACGAGATCGATATCGAGCGGGGGGTTGGGCTCGATCCGTTGAAGGATATGGTGATCGCCGTCTGCGGCTGCGGACCGGCGTCCGGCGCGCGGGATACGGTGGAATTGCGCTACGAACCGTAGGCCCCACCGTAACCCACGGGGCTAGCGCTGGCCCGACAGGAAGAACGGAACCGCGCCGGCGGCGCTTTCCAGCTTGCCCTTGATGGCGTGGCGGCTGGCGATGAAGACTTCCTTGGCGGGCAGGCTGCGCAGGGCGGGAATCTTGTCGGCATCGAGCTCGATGCCCAGGGTGCCCAACGCCAGTTGCGGATCTTTCAGAAAACTGGTGCGGAACTCGTCGTCGCCGGACAGCTTGGACAGCAGCAGATCGAGATCTTGCGGGGAGTGCATGGCCATGTCTGAACCTTTCGTGTGGGTGTATGGAAATGTCGCGTGTCGAAACGCAAGATCATCGTAGGCCAAAGCCGGCGCCATCTCAAGCGGATTCGTAACTATCGAAACGCTAGCCGGTGCGGGCCAGTTCCGTGGCGCGGTTGGGCGGTCCGTCCGCGTTTCCGCGCGCGCTTTCCATTACGACATCGAACGCCTGCGCGAAAGCCATCAGCAAATCGGTCAGCGCAGGGGGATCGTCGCGCAAGCGGTCTTCCAGCGCGGTGGCCGTCTCGAACAAATCCGTTGCCGAGATGTTACCGGCCGCGCCGCGTATCTTGTGCACCTGGTCGGCCGCTTTCAGGAAGTCGCCGTGGTCGATTGCATCTTGAATCTGTTGCAAACTCGCACCGAAATCCTTGGCGAACAGGCCCAGCAAGCGCTCCAGCAGGCGGCTCTGGCCGCCCAGCCGTTCCATCGCCGCCGCCATGTCGATGCCGCGCACCGTGATGGACGAGCCCCCGTCCGGCGCGCCGCGGGCCGGCGCGGGATCCGCCGCCTCGGCGCGCGCCTGGCCCGGTTCGACCCAGGTCGCCAGCACCGCGTACAAGGTGTCGGGGTCGATCGGCTTGGTGACGTAGTCGTTCATGCCCATCTCCAGGCAGCGCTCGCGGTAGCCGGCCACCGCGTGCGCGGTCATGGCGATGATGGGCAGCTTGCCGTGGGCCTGGTCGGCGCGGATCAGCGCCGTGGCCTGGTAGCCGTCCATGTCCGGCATCTGGATGTCCATCAGCACCGCGTCGTAGGCGCCGGCGGCGGTCATGCGCGCGGCCTCTTCGCCGCTGTTGGCCAGGTCCGCCTTGACGCCGGCGCGCTGCAGGATCTCGCTGGCGACCTGCTGGTTGATGCTGTTGTCGTCCACCACCAGCACGTGCGCGCCACGGATGCGCTGCACCGCCAGCGACGGCGGCGCCGCCAGCTTGACGGCCGGTTGGCCGCTCTCGATACCCAGCGCCGCCAGCACCGCGCCGCGCAGCAGGTAGGGACTGGCCGGCTTGTCGATGAAGGGCATCAGGCGGCTTTGTTCGGCGGTGGCGCGATCGTGTTCGCGCGCGTAGGCGGTCACCATCAGCACCGCCGGCACCGCCGACAGCTGCGGATCGTCGGCGATGCGGTGCAGGGTTTCGATGCCGTCCAGGTCCGGCATGGCGGCGTCCATCATCAGGATGTCGTAGGGTTCCAGCTGCATGGCCGCCACCGCCGCCGTGCCCGAGGCCACCGCGCGCGGCTTCAGGCCCATGCTGGCCAGCTGGATCTTGAGCATGTGGCGCACCGCCTCGCTGTCGTCCACCACCAGCACGCGCTTGCCCAGCACCGACGGCGGCAGCGGCGCCAGGCGCGGCGTCTGGTCGGCGGCCGGCTGCAGCGCCACGGTGAAACTGAAGCTGCTGCCGACGCCTGGTTCGCTGTCGACCTGGATCACGCCGCCCATCTTGCGCACCAGCTGCTGCGAGATCGCCAGCCCCAGGCCTGTGCCGCCGTACAGGCGCGTGGTGCTGGCGTCGGCCTGCGCGAAGGCCTGGAACAGGCGCGCCTGCTGTTCGCTGCTGATCCCCAGGCCGCTGTCCTCGACCACGAAGCGCAGCGCCACCGGCACCTGGCCAAAGGCGTCGGCAGGCACCGGCGCGCCGTGGTCGCGTTCGACGCGCAGTTCGATGTGGCCGCGCGCCGTGAACTTGAGCGCGTTGCCGACCAGGTTGACCAGGATCTGGCTTAGCCGCAGCGGATCGCCCAGCAGGTTGGACGGCACGTCCGGCGCGGCCCAGATCACCAGTTCCAGTCCGCGCTCGGCGGCGCGCCACGCGAACAGGTCGGCCAGCTGGCTCAGGGTGTCGGGCAGGTCGAAGGGCAGGGCCTCCAGTTCCAGCTTGCCCGATTCGATCTTGGAGAAGTCCAGCACGTCGTTGATGATCTCCAGCAGGCTCTGTCCCGCGCGGCCGATCTTGCGGAAGTAGTCCAGCGGCTGCGGCGGCAGGTCCAGGTGCGTGCCCAGGCCGGCGAAGCCGAGGATGGCGTTCATCGGCGTGCGGATCTCGTGGCTGATGTTGGCCAGGAAGTCGCTCTTGGCGCGGGTGGCCGCTTCGGCGTTGGCGCGCGCCTGTTCCAGCAGCCGCAGCGCGCGCGCCTTCTGGTAGGCCGACACGAACGGCTCCTTCAACGCCTTGAGCAGATCGAGGTCGCTGGCGGCGAAGGCGGCGCGGTATTGGTAGTTCTTGAACACCAGGTAGCCTTCGACCTGGCCGTCGATCACCACGCGCACCGACAGCAGGGCGCACACGTCGCCGGGCAGCGTGTGCCGGCGGTGGACTTCGAAGATGTCCGGCGCGATCATGCAGTCGGCCGGCGCGTAGCGCAGCTCCGCCTGGCGCAGGTCGATGTTGTAGGCGTCCGCCGCCGCGTCGATGCGGCCCCATGCCGCGCGCAGCGACAAGGTCTCGGTGCCGGCCTCGCGCACCAGCGCGATCGCCGAATCGATGCCTTCGATGACGGTCGATTCGTGCAGGATGGTGTGCAGCAGCGCGTCGAAATCGAGCTGCTCGTTGATCGACTTGACGATGGCGTTGAGCTTTTCCAGGTGCCGTGTGCGCGAGTAGACCAGCGCCTGCAGCTGCTCGCCCTTGTGGTGCAGCTGGCGCACACGCCAGCGCACCAGCCCCCACGTCAGCAGGCAGGCGGCGGCGAAGTAGCCGAGCCACGCCCACCAGGTCTGGTGCCAGGCCGGCAGCACCCCCACCCTCAGTTGCAGCTCCTCGGTGTTCCACATGCCTTCGCGGTTGCTGGCCCGCATGCGCAGGCGGTAGACGCCGGGCGGCAGGTGCTTGTAGGAGGCGATGCGCCGGCTGGCGTCGGCCTCCACCCAGTGCTGGTCGAAGCCTTCCAGCAGGTAGGCGTAGCGGTTACGCTGCGGGGCTGAAAAGTCCAGCGCCGCCAGTTCCACTTCGAAGCCCTGGTTCTCCGGCTTGAGGGTCAGCGTCGGGCCCTGGTCGCTGGCCATCTGTCCGGGCGTGATCGTCTGCTGGTCGCGCCGCACCGCGCTGATCACCAGCGGTGGGCGGAAGCTCCAGTCGCTCAGCCTTCCCGGATAGACCACCGCCATGCCGGCGGTGGCGCCGAACACCAGGTCGCGTTCCGGCGTGACCGTGCTGGCGCCGATGAAGAAGGTGCGGAACGCCAGGCCGTCGGCGCGGGTCAGCGCGCGCGCCTTGAACGAGGCCGCGTCGATCACGGCGATGCTGTCGGCGGTGGCGGCCCAGATGCGGCCGACGGGATCGGCCTGCAGCGACATGATGCTGCCGGCCGCCAGCCCGCCCAGCGTGGCGATACGGTGGAACACCGGCGCGCCATGCGCGTCGCGTCCGGTCATCACGCAGATGCCGCCGCCGTAGGTGCCCACCCACAGGCGGCCGCGCGTGTCGAGCGCCAGGGAGAGGAGGACCGCCTCCGACAGCGCGGACGGCAGCTCGGGGTGGGCGTAAATCTGTTCCACCTTGCCGCTGTCGGGATCGAGCCAGTTCAAGCCGTTGCGGGTGGCGATCCACAAGCCGCCGCCGGCGTCGGGCACCACCGCGTGGACGCGATTGTCGGTCAGGCCTCCGGCGTCGGCCGCCCCCTGCACGTAGCGGCGCACCGTGCCCGCGACCGGATCGTAGCGCAGCAGGCCGTCGAAGGTGCCCAGCCAAAGTTCGCCCTTGCGGTTCAGGATGGTGCCGACGCGCGGCGAGGGATTCGGCTCGGGCAGCGCGATGCGGCGAACCCCGCGCGCGCCGTCGCGGGTGCGGTAGAGGCCAAGCTGGGTGCCGATCCATGCCTCGCCGCCGCCGGCTTCGGCCAGCGACAGCACCATCCGGTTGGGCAGCGCGCTGTCGGGATGGGCGGGGTCGGGACGCAGCGCGGCGCGGCGCGAACCGTCAGCCCGCACGATGTCGATGCCCTGGTCGGCCAGTGCGATCCACACCTGGCCCTGGTGGTCGGTCATCAGCGCGGTGACCGCCGCTTCCGGCGCGCCCTGGGCGCCGAACACCGAGTCGACGCTCTCGTTGTGGGGATCGAACAGGTCGACGCCACGCTCGGTGGTCACCCACATCATGCCGCTGCGGTCGCGCAGCAGGGCGGCGGCGCGGTCGTTGCTCAGGCTTAGCGGCACCGCCGGCTGGTGCAGGATGCGGCG
>Ga0308157_10006885_pt1 | contig 13407 bp, 12 predicted proteins | sample PhyBR1_FD_201035 | JGI IMG/M metagenome (GOLD analysis project Ga0308157, IMG submission 201035) | Phyllosphere microbial communities from UC Gill Tract Community Farm, Albany, California, United States - DLSLB.R1 | ecosystem: Host-associated > Plants > Phyllosphere > Unclassified | place: USA...
TTTGTGTATCGAACTTCGTAGTAGAACTTGTGTTTCTATTTTTATTTATGCTGTGCAGATTAGAATTCAATCGTAACGCTTTGGAATTGCAAGCCCTTAAGCGCTAATTATTTTAAGTCCGAAGGACTGAAATTATTATTGCACTGAAATTTTGTGGGAATTTATAAAATTCTGTGTTCGCGATTTGTGTGTCGAACTTCGTATTAGAATTTGTGTTTCTATTTTTATTTATGTTGTGCAGATTAGAATTCAACCGTAACGCTTTGGAGTTGCAAGCCCTTAAGTGCTAATTAGTTTAAGTCCGAAGGACTGAAATTATTATAGTAAAAAAATAAATCAGTGGTTTAATATGAGAAAATCTGCGGGGAAAAAATTGACCTATATTACATTGGTTTTTGTTTAATAAACCTGGGTGAAGCGAGCACGCAGTAAAGCGTAAAACGGGGCTTGCTTACGATAGCGCTACTGTAACTGCTTTTCTAAAAACAAATTAACATGTTTATATGTAAGGTAACAATGGTAATGCGGCTGCTAAGCTTCTATAAATAATTCGTAAATTTAATTATGAACCGACTGATTTTATTTTTATTACTGGTCTTTTCGCTAAATACAAGCGCACAGCAACGGCCTACAATCAAAAGTGGTTTAGAGACTTTTGTGAAAGCAAATACAATTTATCCAATTTATTCGCTCGAAAACTGTATTCAAGGTACAATTGAAGTAGCTTTTAAAATAAATAAAGAGGGAAAAGTAACCTATGCTGGCGTAACCAAGGGTGTTGGTGCAGATTTAGATGCCGAAGCTTTGCGATTAATTAAGTTGACCAGCGGAAAGTGGACTGTGCCATCGGGATATGATACTACGTTTTTAATTCGCTCGCCGTTAAAATTTTCGTTGCAAGATTATGGTTGCGAGCAGCTTAACCCGGGCAGCATGGGCTTGGCAATTAAGCAATACAACGATGATATGGCTTCATTTAGCAAAATCGCTAATTTTTATAGGAACATAGAAAAGGGGACAGAGAATTTTATAGAAGAGTCTAAAATAATTAGCTTAAAGAATGATTTAGGCGTAGATGATGACTTTATTGACAAAAGAATTAGGATAGCGGAGAAAAAAATTATGCAGGGCGATTTGCAAAGCGCTTGCGAAGACTTTAAGTTTGTAAAATATATGGGCTCTACAAAAGCGGATAAACTGCTTGCCAAATATTGTAAATAATCATGCGTATACTGCTTCGTGTTTTTGCTCTTTTAGACGTACTTTCTTTGGTATTTATGGCTATGCAGTTATGGGCAATTTTTAAACAATATTCGGCCATGACGTTGTTGTCTGATAAGGTGCAGAGTGTTTTAATGTTCCCGATGTTTGTAATGTTAGTTATTGGTATTGTGGGCCTAATTAAATTAAAGAAGTACGGTTTTGTGAGCTACTATATTCAATTTCCATTTAGACTTTATTTATGGATTTTTACCATCGGTTTTATTACCTTATTGCCCGAAGCTTTGAGTGTCTATGATGATAAATGGTTCCCGATATTATTGAAAGTTTGTATTGCTGCAGAGTTTGTGAGGTTGTACTTAACCATTAAAGCTCAATTGAACATTCCTAAGGCATAACTACATTTATCGCTTTAGGCAAAAGTTTAGCGATTACTTTATTCGTTTTGCCTAAATACTCGCCATCTACTTGAAAATGAGCTTTGTATCTAGTGGTAATTTCAACGGACGATGCCTGAAAACTTTCAATCTTTTTTGGATTCCAAGGCAGTTTGCTCACCCAAATCTTTAATATTTCCATTACAGCATATTCCTTAATGAGGATAATTTCAAATACGTCGTCGTCTAATTTTCCATCTGGGTTGATGTTGAAGCCGGTTCCGTATTTGGTAGCATTGGCAATAACCACCATGGCGGCTTTGGTTTTAATTTGCCGATCGCCAACTTTAAACTGTACCTGCATTTTTCTGTGGTTCCAGAACGCATGCCAAGCAGATTTAGCGTAAGTTAGCATTCCTCTGGTAGGCAGTTCATCGAATTTTTTTACTAAATAGGCATTAAAGCCGATGTCGGAAAGATGGATACAGAGTTCGTCGTTTACGAGTGTAGCGTGAATTTTTTGAGGTGTGCCTTCTGCTGCTATTTGAATTGCTTCTTCAATATCCATTGGAATACCTAGCTCTTTTGCCATACCATTTGCAGAGCCAGCTGGAATAATCCCAATTGGCGTTTCGGTATTTAGCAAACATTCTGCTACCAACTTTAAAGTGCCATCGCCACCAACAGCAATTACTCTATCGGCCTTCGCTTTTTCAATAGCTTGCTTAATTTGTGCTACATTGCACTTGCGTGGAAGCTCAAAAATTTCAATGCTAGTTTCGCTTTCGCTAAAATAGTTGATAATCTTTTCGCTGAGGCTTTCGTCTTGACTGCCAGAGCCTTGATTTACCACAAAGAGTAACCGTTGTTTGTTTTTATAGGTCATGTTGAAAATATGTTATAAAACAACAATTAGTCTAATCTGTTTTAAATAAAGATGGCAAAAAAATCAGCAGAAGTAAAAGTATATCACGGTTACGGACACACACATAATTTAGTGGTTTATGGGCATGTTTTCAAATTTAGAGCAAAGGCAAAACAACGCTATAAAAATGGTCTTTTTGTTAACCTAATGCATGTTTTTAAACTGTTTGTACTTAAGCCATTTCCGTTTGCCAAAGTTCAGCTTACTTTTAGGGGACAAACGGTACAAACCAATGCCGCTTATGATGGCTTTTTTAAGTTTGAATGGGACGCCATAAAAGATGTAGAGGCGGGTTGGCATAGGGTAGATGTAACCGCCTTTGATGAACAAGATAAGGAAGTTGCCAAGTCTTACGGTTCTATTTATGTGCCACATATTACGCAGTACGCTTTTATTTCAGATATTGATGATACGATTATGGTTTCTCATTCTAAAACGATAGCTAAGCGTTTGAAAGAGTTATTTCTGCGCAATCCGCGAACCCGTAAAACATTTCAGTCCACTAGGTACCACTACGAGTTGCTGGCAAAAGCACATACAGCCTTAGGACAACCCAATCCTTTTTTCTACGTTTCAAGTAGCGAGTGGAATTTGTACGATTATTTGGTAGAAACGTTCAGGTTTAACGGCTTCCCCGAAGGCTCGTTTTTGCTAAATCAGTTAAAGAGATGGAAAGATTTAATGAAGACGGGTAAAACAGGCCATGAAGGAAAGTTATTACGTATCATGCGAATTATAGATGCTTTTCCGAATCAAAAGTTTATTTTTCTGGGCGACAATTCCCAAAAAGACCCAGAGATTTATCAAAAAATTTCAGAGAAATACGGTAAAAACGTAGTTGCTGTGTATATTAGGAATGTTAGAAATTCAAAATTATTCGCAACTCAAGAAATATTAAATAAATTAGAGCAAAATAACATTAGTACCTGTATTTTTGAACACAGTGAAGATGCCATTGCACATTCCAAAAAAATAGGATTAATTAGTTAAAAATATGAAGAAAATAATGATTGCTTTGCTGGTAGTTTTAGCACTACAGGCTTGCACAAAAGACCTAAAGTTGATTACAGAAAAAGATACCAAGTGGGAGCTGAGCGAGTGGCCTGGTAAAACCTTGCCAACTGCTGCAAAAGCTACATTAAACATTAGTGGTGGCAATAAAATAGGGGGAAAGTCTTTCTGTAATAGCTATGGCGGTAACGCGGTAATTAACGGCAACGCGATACAGTTCAGCAAAATTTTTGGCACTAAAATGTACTGTGAAGCCGTTGGTGATGCTGAGAACAAATACTATGCTGACTTGGAAAAAGTAACTGCAGGAAAAGTATCCGGTAATAAGCTTTATTTATACAAAGACGAAACTTTACTGCTGGTATTCTCAAAAACCGAGTAGCCAAAATGGTTTTTAGGTTGCCTGATGATGAAATTGTTTTCCCCAACCCAGAACTGGCAGACGACGATGGATTGCTTGCCGTTGGTGGCGATTTAAGTGCCGAGCGGTTAATTCTGGCATACCAAAACGGCATATTCCCTTGGTTTAGTGACGATGACCCTATTTGTTGGTACTCTCCACACGAGCGTTGTGTCATTTACCCCGATAGGTTGAAGATAAGCAAAAGCATGAAGCAGGTGCTAAAGAACGTTGGTTTTAAGGTGACCGCTAATCAAGTTTTTGCAGAGGTAATTGCTCATTGTGCTAAAACTTCCCGTAAAGATCAACCCGGAACTTGGATTACTAAAGAAATGCAAGAAGCCTACATCAATTTGCACCAATTAGGATGGGCGCATAGCGTAGAAGTTTGGCAGAATAATACTTTAGTCGGTGGACTTTACGGCATTGCAATTAACAAAGTATTTTGCGGCGAAAGTATGTTTAGTTTGGTGAGTAACGCTTCTAAAGTGGCTATGATTTTCCTTTGCCAGCAGTCTGATTTTGAATTAATAGATTGTCAATTACCAAACGACCATTTGTTAAGTTTAGGAGCGGAGATGATAGAAAGGGAAAAATATATGGAACTTTTGGAACAAGGATAAAGGAGCAACGAATAAGGACTAAATCGCCGTAGCGAACTGATTACCCGCGAACTGCAGAACATTTTCCTAGTTAGATGATGTAGTTCCGCTCAAAGATGGTTTTTCTCTCTCCGAAGGGGAGAACCGATGCGAAGCGAGTTCATTGATACAAAAGATAATACATCCTTATCAATAGATGCCGAAGGCAGAGAGGGACTATTTCCTCAGTTTCTCTATAAAATCTACAAACTTTTTACTGTTGTAATTTGCAGCGCCTTCATGTCTGAAAGATAATCGGCCTTGCTTATCAAAAACTACGGTGGTAGGTAAAGAACCTGCAAATATTTGCTCTGGAACGCTACTGGCCATATGATATACAGGCATTGTGTACTGCCTACTTTTCATGTATCCGTTTGCTTTTGCGAAATTGTTGTCGGCATCCACCATTAAAAAAAGGACATCGCTGTTTCCTTTATGTCGCTCGTACAGTTTATTTATGGATGGCATTTCTGCTAAACACGGCGGACACCAAGTTGCCCAAAAATTTAGAAAAACTACTTTTCCTTTTAACTCAGCTAGCGTAACTACATTTCCATTTTGGTCTTTAAATCGTAAATCGAGTGATGGATTAGCAACCATTTTGGCTGTTTTAACATCAGGATTAAACAAACCAATGGTCATTAAGCCTTGTATTACTAACGCTTTAGCCGATGGAACAAATAGAATTAATGCTAAAATTACAATGAAAACTCCGTTTGAAATATATTTTTTGATGTTCTTTTTGTTCATCTTCCTTTGGAAATATATAGTTCTGTATATGCCCATCTTTGGTGAGGAAAGCAATTTCTATTTTGTCAAATCTAGCAACGCTAAATAAATGCCATCAATTACTTTAGCCATTCGACGAATGTCTAGCGTTTCCATTTTATCTGTTTTTCTATGATAGTTTTTATTTCTATAGAACGAAGTATCGGTAATCATTAGTGCGTTGTAGCCAAAATTCCAGTAATTCAAATGGTCGGAGAAATCAATGCCTGGTAAAGACCTTGGTGCATTAAATTCTTCGGTTTTCACAGATTTTGAATTTTTAAAATGCTCACTAAATTCTTCAGCAAACTTCCCCTTTTGTGAGGTTGTCACCAGCGTAATGTAGTCGCCTTTGTTGCCGTACACTTTAGACATGGCCGCCATCGGATAATCTTGGCTATTTGCTTTGTCACTAAAGTAGCCAATCATTTCTACGGATATCATCCCCAACACATCAATCTTTTTGCTAGATAAAGATTTTGCATGAACGTAGCTGCCCATGTTTTCAGTTCTAAAATAAGGAGGTTCCTCTAGTGTGTAAGCTACTAAATCAATCCTTTTATTCAGTTTTTTCCCTTTCAGTTGACGGGCAAGTTCTAATAAAGCCACTACGCCACTGGCATTATCATCGGCTCCTTCTTGGTCGCCGCAAACATCGTAATGCGCACCAACAATAATTCGCTGCTTATTCTCTGTACCAAAAGAGCAAATTACATTCTTATAAGTTTTTCCATCCACTTTGTACTCCTGAAAAGAAACGCTACTACTGGATTTGGAGAAATCAATTTTAATATAATTGGCAATTGCATTTAGTTTGGTAATATTTTCGGGATTGCGAAAACCAGCGGTCTTGGTGATATTGGTTAAATGTTTTTTAACAATTGTAGTATCAGTCTTGCCTAAGCAAATAAAATGGCTGAAGCTAAGAAATAGTAAAATCGAAAATATTTTCATATGCATATTATTGCTTTTCATTTGTATTGAAGCTATTAGATTTTTTCATTCCAGTGCGTCTTTTGAAAAAACCGTGATAGTTTCATAATTAATCTGGATCTACACTAAAGGTAGTGCCTTTTGCACCAAATCTAGAAATGTTATAGCTTAAACCGAGAGAAAATACCCTGGTAATCACATTGTTTTTAGAATCGATAACGGAGTTTCCTGAAACTTGTCGAAAAACCATATTTCCTTGATTTAGCAAGTCGCTTACATTTGCCGTTAAACTTAGCGCTTTATTTTTAAGGAATTGCTTGCTTAAGTTGGCGCCAATTAGCAATGGATTTTGATTTGCAATGGCGTAACCACTATTAATTCTTTTTGAAATAGAAACAGCAATGCGGTAAGTTTTCTTCACGGTAGCATTCCCATTAAACGACAACGATAATGTCTGCAGATCACGGTTCCCGTTTAAGTCAGAAGTGTTAGAGTTGGAGCTATAAGAATAGTTCGCTGAGCCATTTAGCTGCAAGGTTTTTATCCTCATGCGGCCATTAAAGTTTGAAGTAAAAGTTCTAGTGATGAAAAACTGAGTAGTAGTTAATTGACCTGGGTTAAATGTTGGCGGTATATAAGTGAAATTTGAATTTCCACTAACGGAGTAATTGTCGTAATTAGTTGTAATATAATTGCTTTGTGCGTTCTGAAAGTTATTGTTATTTACTTGGTTGTATCCGGCATTGAGACTGAAAGTCATTTTCTTGATGTTCAAATTTCCAGAAATTCGTTGGGAAAAATTTAAGCCGCTGTTAAAATACCGCTCATTGTTTATAAACAGCGCTCTCTTAGATACGCCGATGGTTCCACTGTTGCTAATTGTTAGTACATTCTTTTTTAAGGGAATGCTAATGTTGTAATTGGCACTAAGGTTATATGTGCCGTCAGTATTTTCGTATCTAGTTTCTTGTCTGAAGCTTCCTAAGGTATCTGGAACAATAATTACATTATTTATAATTTGATTTTGAGTGGTAGAGAAATTGGCTGATAAAAACATAGTTGATCCAGATTTTGCCTCCACGTAGTTGTAATTTCCATTTAATCGATGTTCAAAAGATGGTTTTAGGTCTGGATTTCCGATAACGATGTTTTGTAGATTTTGGGTGTTTCTAATAGGTTGCAATTGTTCTGGCGTAGGGCTGTTGTTATTGCCATGATAGTTTAAACTTAACGTCTTGCCTTGTTTAAGCGTTTTGCTGTAATTTAATGCTGGCGAATAATTTAGGTTGTAATTATCAATTTTCTGATTTAGATTAATATAGTTGTTTTTTAACAATGCTGGTCTGGCATTAATACCGATAGTTAACCTCGATTTTTTAGTGTCGTAGCTATAATTTATGCCCAAAGTTTGGTTAATAAAAAGCGACTTCAGTTCGGAACTCAGCGAGTCTACAAAATGATATTCGTTAGTTAGGTTACTGAGTACTTGTGTGGCCGATTTGTTAAAGGTATTATTTAAAGACAGCGCATAATTAAAAGAAATATGTTTCTTGCCAGTGGTATCTTTCGGTTTGCTAATGGCAACGGAATAAGTGGTATTAAAAGAAAAACTTTGAGCATTGTTACTGTTGTCGATGTCTCTATTGAGCAATGAATCTTTCAAAAGTGATCCATCTTGTTGGTTGTAGTATAAAGTGTTGGTGTTTATGAGTTGATTTGAATTTGAGCTAGAAACAGAAAATCCAAAGTTTGCCGAAAAGAAATCGCGGTTGTCTTTAAGTTTCTTAGACACACTTAAGCTTGCATTTACGCTGGGCGAACGGCTATCTGATTCTGCTATATTTTTAAAATCTTGTTTGGTTACACCGCTTTGATTGTTTAGTGAAAAATTATTGTTCCCATTCTGACTTAATCCTGCACTAACCGAGCCATTTAGAAAGAGTTTTTTATTGCTGACAAAAAAATCTGAGTTAAGGTTATGACTTGCATTTTTAGATTTTCCATTACTTTGAGAAGCATTGTAGTAAGTGCCTAACTCACTTAATGTTTCCACAGCTTGCTCATTGGTAAAGGCATTGCTCCCTTGATTTAAACCGTAGTTAACGCTTATGCTTCCATTCTTACCCATTTTATTCCTATGGTTTACCGAAATTCCTGAATTTCTGCTGTCTCCGGCACCATTGTCTTGTGTAGTATAATTTAGGCCAAGCCCAGTTTGTTTATCGGCACTCCAAAGATTTAACTTATTCTTAGCGCCAATCTGTTTATTCGTGCCCGCATTAACTGCCATGTTTCCAAATTTTCCTCTGTCCATTCCTGGCTTGGTCACAATATTGATCAGCTTTTGGGGATCGCCAATTTTTAAACCAGTAAAGTTAGCCTGCTCACCGTAATCATCAATAATTTGTATTTTTGAGACGATGCCAGCTGGAAGGGTAGCAATAAATTCTTTCACATCATTTGTAAAAAAATCTTTCCCATTTACACGTAGCTTAACTACGTTTTTGCCCATCGATGTAACGTTGTAGTCATCGTCTACTTCTATTCCAGAAAACTGTTTAATTAAATCTGCAACATTGTCCCCCTCAAAAACTTTATAAGCTGCGGCATTGTACTCAATGGTATCCTGCATCACCCTTATCGGATTTGGTTTCGATTTTATGACCACCTCCTTTAGCATGTTACTTGCCATTTTCAGTTTAATATCATCAATATTTAAACTTTTCTTTCTCCCGAAACTATAACCTTGTTGGTAGTTATAATAACCCATTATGGCAATGTTTAGCGTAAAGTTTTCGTTCTTTATTTTGCTGAAATTGAAATAACCATCTGCGTCGGTTTTCGTCCTTAAAGTATCTTTTTGGTCGATGAGAAGCACAGTAGCGTCCGAAATAGCTACACCGCTCGTGTCAATTACTTTGCCCGTCATCTTCCTATTGGTCTGCGCCAAGCCATCTATACTTGTTAAAACAAGCACGATTAAGAGCGATAAAAAAGATAATTTCTTCAAGTTTTGCAGGTTGTCAAAAACAAACTTAATGTTTAGTTATAAGCCTTTCATCTTTTTTAACAAAAAAATAACCAAGCTATTTGCTTAGTTAGATGCTATTTTGAGTAAATTCCACAACAAGTAGAAACTTTTCAAAAAAAATCGCCATGGCGATAGAAGAAAAACATTGTTGCTTAGACAATTGGTATTGTTTCTCTTAAATCGCAATGGCGATAAGGTTTCTTGTGTGTAGAAACTTTAGTTGGCGTTGCTATGCACGAAGATTTTAGCAGCAAATCCGGTATCTCCCGTATTAGCTTTTAAGCCTTTTGCATATACGGTATAAATTTTACCATCTTCTAATTTCACCGCTGTTAACGTTGCTTCAACATTGTTGTTAGTACCATTTTTCACATTAATAGTTACATTTTCACCAATGTCTACTGTTTCAAATGCGCTAAATTCTTTAAAGGCTTTGTTGGTTGCTAGGTCAGTTGCAGCGCCATTTACGTTTAAGCTTAAAGCGCCACCGTCTGGACTTAAATTAACGAAACGGATTTTAGCTTTTCCAGCAGCTGGTTTAGTTAAATCATCGTCTAACATTAAAAGCTCTATGTTTTCTAATTTGTTAGCTACAAATAAAGAATAACCAAGATTTGGTTTTAATGTGTATTGTAGGCTTTTCAAAGATGTAAGGTTGTTTTTCTTAGTCACATTGAAAACTCTGTTTCCAGAATAAGCGCTTAGGTAACCAATTTTATTGCCAAATTCGAAATCTGTAGATCCATTGGCTCTGGTATTGTCTACATAAATATCCAGTAATTCGGTAGTAGGAGAGGCTTGGATAACGTTTACTCCAGACACTTGAATTGGTTCATAATTATTGTCCATCTTAGAACAAGAAACCAAACCCAACGAAAGAACTGAGAACGTTAACGCAGCAGCGATAGCTTTGTGTTTTAAAAAAAATCTCATGATGATATAAAAAATATTAAATAATACGGCACCTTGCCATTAACTCACAACACCCATACGAAGGCAATTATAAAAACGCTACAAAGTGATGAATATTTTTTAGTTTAATTGTGGTTTTTGTTTTATATCAACCTTGTATATAGGTTTTTATTGTTTAAAGGTATTCCCAGAAATTCTCGGAATTAATAACAAATTTATTTTCTGGATAATATTTCTCGGTAAAGGATTTAGTGAATTTTACCTTTACTTTAGGATTGTATTTGATTTCGTAAATGTTGATTTTGTTTTCTAAAATCTCTAAGAAATCTATTTCCGCCTGTTGTGCATTACGCCAATAATGCATTTTACCATAAAAACCGTCATAAGTCAATCTTTTAAATTTTTCGCTAATGATGAAATTTTCAAATAGCGCTCCAATATCATTTCTGCTTTTAATTGGGCTAAATTGTCCGATTATAGCGTTTCTGATACCATTATCATAAAAATAAATCTTAGGCTTTGCCGTGATTTCGTTCCTTTGGTTGGTTGAGTAAGGGTGCAGTCTGAATATTACAAAGGCTTTTTCAAGTAGATCGATGTAGTTTACCACAGTTAAGCGGTCAACACCTAAAATTTTAGCCAATTCATTATAAGAGACCTCATTGCCTAGCTGTAAAGCCAAAGCATTAAGCAGTTTTATAAGTAAATCTGGCATTTTTATATTAACAAGTTCTAGGATATCTTTATAAAGATAACTTCCCGATAGCTGTAATAGCACTTTTCTTTTTTGAGAACTCGTCACTACTTCTGGATACATTCCATAAATTAAAAATTCTTCTAACCGACTAATAGCATTTGCAAAGGTGTATTCATTACGAATTTCACGCCATGACAAGGGGAATAGTTGGTGCTCCCATTTTCTTCCTGTTAAGGGCTCGTTAATTTTGTTTGCTAAATCTAGAGAAGAAGAGCCTGTGACAATAATTTGTTTATTTAGCTTTGCATCTACAAGCATTTTTATTGCGAGACCTATGTTTTCAATTCGCTGGGCTTCATCAATAAATATAATTTCATAATCTAAAACTAGATTTTTTAAAAAATTAAAATTTACATCAGAAAGCTGGATTCGTGTTTGTGGGTCATCTCCATTTAACTTCAAGACAGACTTGTCATTAACAAGGTCATTTATAAGTGTTGTTTTGCCAACCTGCCTTGGGCCTAATAGCACAATCGCTTTTTTTGAATCCCAATCTTCAAGAATATATTTGCTAAGCTCTCTTTGAATCATATACAAATATATAGTTTTTTATGATTGTGATCTCAAAATATTATAGTTTTTTATGATTGCAACCCTAAAATATTATACTTTTTGAGAGTATTTTACTTTCTTTTTAGTTCTATCAAAGTGATCTCTGGCCAAATACCGACCCTACCAGAAAAGCCAATAAAGCCAAAACCACGATTTACATTCAGTACTCTTTTGTTTTCTTCTTTAATTCCTGCCCAATGTTTGTATCTAAATTGTACTGGGCTCCATTTAATACCAAATGCCTCAATGCCAAACTGCATGCCGTGGGTATGGCCGGCTAAGGTGAGATTTATTTTAGAAGGATGGTTTTTTACTTGTGCATCCCAATGCGTTGGATCATGGGATAGTAGTATTTTAAAATCATCTGTATTTGTTCCTTGTAGTGCTTTGTTTAAATCACCACGTTCGCCAAAACCCAAGCCCCAGTTTTCTACGCCTGCTAAAATAATTTTTTGCCCGCTTTTTTCTAAAGTTGCGTGCTCGTCAAGCAATAATTTAAAGCCAATTTCTGCATGATATTTCTTTAATTCATTGAGGTTTTCCTCTTTTACTAAATCATTTTCCCACGTTACATAGTCGCCATAATCATGGTTTCCTAATATAGAGAACTGACCAAAGGGCGCTTTAACTTGCGAGAAATGGTTGATAAAGGGTTTAATTTCCTCTGCTTTGTTATTTACTAAATCTCCAGTAAATACAAACAAATCCGCCTGTTGGCGATTAATTAAATCAATTCCCCGTTGTACCGCTTTTGGATTGTTCAAACTGCCTGCATGCACATCAGAAATCTGCACCAATTTAAAGCCATCGAAAGCGGTTGGTAAATCGTCAAAATATAAAGTATGCTTTATTATTCTGTAAGCATATTTGCCTCTAATAATTCCATAGACAAAAGCTATGATGATTAATAATGTTAATAAAATTCCTAAATAAATGCCGTTTAAAGGTCTTTCGGGATAGATGAATTCTCCTGTTGAAAAGTATTTTGTTCCTCCGCTTATTAAGCGATAAATATCTGTAAGTACTTCCGTTAATACAAAAACCAACAACGATACAAAGTAAACTAGTAACGCATGAGCGCTAATTTTAAATAGGATAGTTTGTCCATTGGTGCTAAGCTTTAAAAGACTGTGCGTAAACAATGCCAACAATACTACGGGGAAAACCCACAACCACGAAAGCAAATATGCCGGTATAACTGGCGCCAAAGCGTTTATAGCATATCCATTAATTAGTAGGAATACTACTGCAAATATGAGGAGCGGTACAAGTGGAAGTTTTCTTTTCATGTTTTTAATATTTAACCACCTAAGACATATTAGCTCATTTAAGTTTTATCCATTCCTAAAGTGTTCTTAGGTGTCTAAGATGGTGATAAAAAGATGTCGCTAAAATAAAAATTGCGAGGCATGAGACAATCCTAAAGTGCTTAAATACTTTTTGTAAGATTGCTTCGTGCCTCGCAATAACGACAATGTTGCTATGCTTTGAGCTTAAATTAACTCAACACTACGGCTAACAAATGCAGTTAATTCTGCACCAGTTAACATACCTTGAGATAGCAAAGCCAAATCAACAGCTTGTTTAGCAAATGTGCCTTGCTCGTCTTCGCCAGCAGCTAAAATTTTGCTTACCAACTTATGATTTCCGTTAATAGCCACTTTGTAACTATCAGGCATATTGCCGTAAAAATTCATACCACCGCCCATCTTGGCCATATCTTTCATGCGGCGCATAAACTCATCCATGGTAATGGTAACCGGAGCATCTTCTGGACTTAAGCCCACAACCTCTACCGTATAGCCTGGTTTGGTAATTGCTTTTTCAAAAATCCCTTTAACCGCAGTTGACTGTTCTTCGCTTAATACCGATTCCAATT
>Ga0308157_10006886_pt1 | contig 13406 bp, 12 predicted proteins | sample PhyBR1_FD_201035 | JGI IMG/M metagenome (GOLD analysis project Ga0308157, IMG submission 201035) | Phyllosphere microbial communities from UC Gill Tract Community Farm, Albany, California, United States - DLSLB.R1 | ecosystem: Host-associated > Plants > Phyllosphere > Unclassified | place: USA...
TGAAAAACCGCATGTACGGCAACGACTCGGCGTTGAAGCCACTGCCTGAGCCTCTGCAGTTGCGCGCCATCGTTGCGGGTACGGAGTTGAGTGGGCAAAGCCAGGCAGCCATCCGTTTTCTTCCCGGCGGAGGCGCGACGGGGGGCAGCATCGAGATTCTGCGGGCTCCCGGGGTGGGGACTCGCCTGCGAGTGGATTGGCTGTCCGGGCGTGTGACCCAAGAGGCCCTCACCCAATGATGCAGCGCAGGCACCGTCACCAGGGGGGGCTGACCTTGCTGGAATTGCTGGTGGCCTTTGCCATCATGGCGCTGTCGCTCGGCATGCTCTATCGCGCCATGGGGAGCAGTGCCCGAAGCGTAGCCGACGTGGATCGATACCAGCGCGCCGTGGTTCTGGCCGAATCGTTGTTGTCCTTGCGAGACGCGATTCCGGAACAAGGGCTGAACCAGTCCGGGGAGTCTGCCGGCTACCAATGGCGGTTGACCACAGCGCCCTATGCCACGGAATTCAATGGCCCGGCTATTCCCCCCTTGCATGAAGTGAGCATCGTCATCTCCTGGTCGGATGGCGTGCGGCTGCGCAACTTCGAGCTGAGCACTTTGCGACCGCAGCGCAAGCCGCCGGAACCGGGGCGGGGCCGATGACGACGAAAGTTCAGTCCATAGATGGGCTTCGCCAACGCGGCTTTACGCTGGTGGAGTTGCTCGTGGTCATTACCCTGTTGTCTTTGGTGATGCTGGCGCTGGGTTCGGCGCTGCGCACCACGGCGCAGACGGAAGAACGGGTGGATCGCCGCTTGTTGAATACCGACGAATTGCGGGTGGCCAGCGGTTTCCTGCGTTCGGTATTGGGACGGGTGTCTTTGCAAAAGCGGGCGGGTGTCACTTCGATCGATGAAAGCCCTTATTTTTTTGTCGGCCTGCCGGAAGAGATGGCATGGGTAGGCGTGATGCCTGCTCGATACGGAGTAGGTGGCCGTTACCACTTCCGGCTGGGAGTGATGAGCCAGGGAGCGAGTTCTGCACTGGTGTTGCGGTATGTGCCGTGGATTGACGGAGGTGCTGCGCCGGATTGGGGACAGGCGGCGAGTTATGTCCTCATAGAAGGCGTTACCGGATTTTCTCTGCGGTATGAAGACGCGAATGAAGAGCCGACGGTTTGGGGTGCTCCCTGGACGCTGGTGGATCGGCTGCCCCAGCGAGTCTCTATTGCCATTCGCGCTACCTCCGGCATGTGGCCAGACATTGTTGTTCCATTGCGCGTGCTGCCGTCCAGCGACCCTGCCAGCGATGGCGCTACTTTTGGGGGGAGCCGGGGATGAGTGAGTGCCAGCACGGTAAGCGGCGTAACAAGAAACAGTCCGGCATGGCACTCATTGCCGTGCTTTGGATGATCGCTGCGCTGACCATCATCGTCTCTGGATTGACACGGTCCATTCGGGAAGAGGCGCGCATGATGACCTTGTCTCGTCAAAACGTGCAGGCCCAAGCGCTGGGTGATGCAGCGATCCAACTGGCGTTGCAGGCGCTGATGGCCACCAATGCCCCGATCGGCCGTACGAAGCAGGCGCTGATCACCTATCACGGTGTGAACATGCAGGTTCAGGCCATGCCTTTGAATGGTCTCATCGACATCAATGGCGCCCCTGTTGCTTTGCTGGCGAAGCTCTTCTCCGTGGCGGGTGACATGCCGCAAGAGGCAGCGCAAACACTTGCGCAGGCGACCGTGGAGATGCGGCAGCGCCGTGACCCGAGGGGCTTTCCGCAACGGTTTGAATCGGAGGAAGACCTCCTCAAAGTGCCGGGAGTGGACTACAACCTCTATGCTAGACTTTCGCCGCTCATCACCGCAGATCTTCGGGGGCGAGGCTTGGTCAATCCGATGGCCGCACCCGCAGACGTGTTGACTGTCCTCGCCGGAGGTAATGCAGCCGTGGCCATGCGTATCGTGGCCGATCGGGATGCCGGGGCAGAAGGCATTGATACCACGGCCCTGGATGCTGCTTTTTTAGACAACTCTACGATTCGGCGGCTTCGAGTCCAGGCACGGGTCCCAATGCCTGACGGTGTTTGGTTGCGCGTGTCGCGCAGCGTCGATTTCAACGCCCGAAGCAAGGATGGTGTGCCATGGCATACCTTCCGTACCAGCTCAAGCGTTGAGCCTGTGATACGTAAAAACTCCTGAGCCACCATGCCTTCCATATCCTCCGATGCCCGCTTTCTGGGAGTCGATCTGCACGCACTCTGGCGTGACATTCGCAGTCCCTGGCGAGGCATGCATGCGTGGCCTGTTTTTTCTTGGCTGACCCCTTCCGCTCCGGTGGTGCTGCTCCACCCTGGTGACGGCATGTCTTTCTGGTTGGGTGAGGAAAAACAGTCCAAGGTCGCTGGCCCCGTCAAGGCAAGTTTCACCGCCGTCGAGTTGCCGGAAGATTTCGTCCTTCGACGCACGCTGACTTTGCCTCCGATGGCTGAATCGGACATCGCCAACGCAGGTGCTTTGGAAGTTCGTGCCATCAGTCCGTTTCCCGAGGCAGATCTGGTGTGGGGTTACCGTGCCGTTGATGCTCCACCGGGCAGCTTTCGCATCGAACTGGCCTTGGCATCTCGCAAGCAGGTTGGCCAATACTTGGCCGCCCAGGCTGGGCGCCTTGGCGGTGTGTCCGACCCTGAGGTGTGGGTGCTCGGCGCCCATCAGCGGCCGATCGTGCTGGGTGGCTATGGCGAGGGCTTGCGCCAAGCGCATGCCTTGCGGTGGAGGCGTGCGGGCTATGGTCTCCTGCTGTCGATTGCCTTGCTTGTCGTGGCCATCGCTGTGACTCCTACGCTTCAATTGCGTGAGCGGGCATTGGAGGCTGCGCAAAGTTACCAGGATGCGGCAAGGCGGACTGCACCTGTTGTCGCTAAACGCGATGCATTGATGCAGTCCGTGGAGAAGCTCGGGACGTTGTCGGAGGTGCTGTCCACGCGCATCGAGCCCATGACGGTGCTGAACAAGCTGACCCAGCTACTGCCCGACGATACCTATTTGCAAAGCTTTCGCCTTCAAGGCACGAAGGTGACCATCGTGGGCATGACGGGAAATGCCGCAGCCTTGATGCAGGTGCTTGGTAACGAGCCAGGGCTGCGCGAAGTGCGTGCACCCTCTGCGGCCACGCGGATGGGCAATTCCGCCAAGGAAACCTTTGCCATCGAATTCACGCTGGATTCTCAGGTTTTCGGTGTCGTTGGGGGTTCGCCTGCTACTGCTACTGCCGCTGTTGCGGCGGCGTCTGCTGTGGCAGCGCCTGTTGCGCTTGCGGCCAGTAGTGCTGCGAGCGCTGCAACTGTGACTGCTTCTGGTGCTTCGGCCGCTGCATCGCCCTTGCCGTCTGCCAGCTCGACCCCGGTTGTTACCACGGTGCCCGCCAACGCTGCGCCATCGGGAGGGGCCGCTTTTGGCGGAACGGTAGCGACCTTTGGTGGTCGTTCCGCCAGTCCTCCTGCCGTGTCTTCCTCTTCTCCTGCGAACCGTACCAAGCCATGAAGCGCATTTCATCTCGTGAGGGGCTGATTCTCGTCTGCACCGTGGCGCTGGCGATTTTTCCTTTGGCACTGCTGGGTTGGTATGTCGCGGAGAGGCACGTGAATGCAGAGACCCAGCTCGCGCAAATGGAACCTCGTTATGCCCGGTTGTTGGGGCTGGAGGCGCAGCGGACCGATATCGAGGCAGTACTTTCTCGTGCGAGCGAGGCACGGTCGCAATATATCTATCCTGCTTCGCAGGATGCGAATCAGACCGGCAATGCTGTACAGCAGCGTATCAGGGACATTTTCAGTGCGGCGGGACTGCAGGTGATCAGCAGCCAGGTATTGCCGGCCAAGGACGAAAAAGGTTTTGATCGGATTCCATTGACGGTGCGGACCGAGGGCGAAATGCTGGCTCTTCAGAGTGCGTTGGCTGTCCTGACCAGCCAGCTACCCATCATCGTCATCAACGATCTGGACATTCAGCTCCAGGGTGGCTATGCCAATTCAGACCCGAAGGTCGCCCCCAGGTTGTCTGCCCAATTCGGCCTCAGTGTGCTGCGGGAGCGCACATGAAGCGCTATGCCTTGCATGGACTCCTGTCTGTCAATGCAGCGTTGCTGATCTTCCTGGCGTGGATGTGGATTGCGCCGGACGGGAGTATTCGCAATGTCCACTGGGAAGCGCCTGCTCCCCATCGGACGGACTTTGCGTCCATGCTTTCAGCGCTGCCTGGGGTGACCAATGCCGACACCACGCAATTCATCGCGATGTTGGATCGGCCAGTGTTCTCCTTTACGCGCAGGCCACCACCGCCTCCTCCACCGCCCAAGGCCCCGGATGAGGTGCAGGTCGACAATCTCAGCACTGCTCGGTTGTCTGGGGTTTTTGCAGGCGACGGTGCTGGAGGCATCATCATTGAAGTGGCGGGCAAGCAGCGCCGCGCCCGTCTCAACGATGACGTTGACGGTTGGACCCTTCAATCCATCAATGGTCGCAATGTGACTTTTGTGAAGGCCGGCCAGAGTCGCGTCCTGCAGCTTCCCCGTGCGGCTGTCACCGCTTACACCGGGATGGCTCCCGCAGCGCCAGTTGGCGCTCCAACTTCCATTAACCGGGGAGCAGGGCAGCCCGCTGTCCGGTCAGCCCCACCTCGAGCGACATTTGGCGGCCGTTCTCAATAACGTCTTTCCGTCCGTTCGTTTCTCTCAGTTTCCAGGCAAGCAGTCATGACCCCTTACCGATACGCACTCACCGCTATTGCGCTAGCCACTTGCCAACTGGCAAGCGCTCAGACGCAGCAGTTCGTTCCCGCATCCGGTGGCAGCAATCTCATCACGGAGTCGAGCGGCGCTGTGATGCCAGGGCCTGCAAGCAGTTCGTCTGTCAATGTTGCGCCTAAAGCTGGAGAGAAATCCCAGGGAGAAAGCGAGCCTGTTGCTGAGCCGCGTTACATCATCGGCAATGATCGTGTGATTGCTCCTGCCAAGCCTGTGGCGGCCGTGCAAGGCGCACCGCTCTCATTCAATTTTGAAGAAGCACCAGTGGCAGAGGTTGTGCGTACTATTTTGGGAGACATCCTGAAAACGGACTATGTGCTGCACCCTCCGCTGAGCGGGACGGTGACATTGGCAACGCGCACTCCCATTGCGCCTGACCAAGCAGTTTTCTTGCTGGAAAGTTCGTTGCAAGCCAATGGACTCGCCATGCTGCGTGACGCTCGGGGAACATATCACGTTGGGCGCCCCGATGCGCTGCGCAGTATCGGCGGCTCCGTGCGTCAGGTGGGGAACGGCCCTCTGCCACCCGGGTCTGGCGCCATCATCGTTCCGTTGCAATATATAGGCGCAAGCGAAATGGCTTCCATTTTGCGGCCGATGATGCCGGCCGATGCTGTAGTGCGAGTAGACAACGTCCGCAACCTGTTGATTTTGAGCGGCACACGGACCCAAGCCGAAGGATGGCTCGATCTGGTGAATACCTTCGACATTGATCTGCTCAAGGGCATGTCCGTCGGTGTGTTTCCTCTGAAGCATGCCTCCATCAAGGAAGTGGAGACGGCGCTGCGGTTGGTCAGTGGAGGTGGGAGTGCACCTTCAGCGTCTCCTACGGGCGGTGCCGTGGCGGCGGGCACGCCGGGTGCTGCCCAAGCCAACGCAGCGGGAGCGGCCCAGGCAATGTTGGGCGAGGGGAATCCGCTTTTCGGCGCTTTGCGCATCATGCCCATCGAGCGACTTAACAGCATTCTGGTGGTGACTCCTCGTGCTTCCTATCTCGAAGAAGCGCGACGCTGGATTGAGAAGCTGGACCAGCCGAGCGACAACGGTTCTGAACCCCAACTGTTCATTTATCAGGTTCAAAACGTCAATGCCAAGCATCTTGCGAGCGTGCTCAGCGGTATTTTTGGTGGGCAGATCGGTGGCTCTACCGTCGCTAACAGTGGTGTAGCACCTGGGTTCGGAACTGCGACCGGCAACTCTTTTGGCCAGCAACAAAGTGGAATTGGCGGGCTCGGTACTACTTTTGGCGGTGGTGGGTCCAGCTATCTGGGTGGCAGTGGTAGCAGCGTACGGTCCTCTGGCTTGACTGGAAGTGGTTTTTCCGGAGGTTCGACAAGCAGTGCGTTTGGCAACCGTAGTACCAATTCGCAGGGTACGCAACAACAAGGAGCGCTCAGTGCCAACCTGGGTAGCGTCCGTGTGATGGCAGATGAGCTGAACAATTCGGTGCTGATCTGGGGTACCCGCTCAGAGTATTCAAAAATTGAAGCTGCTTTGAAAAGGCTTGATTTGCCTCCGACACAGGTGTTGATTGAGGCCAGCATCATTGAAGTTACTTTGAATGATGATCTTCAATACGGCCTGCAATGGGCGTTCAACAACAGTCGAAACGGGTACACCGGTGAGGGGATTGTTAGTGGGCTCAATCCCAACACTGCTACCAGAGATACCCTTTTGGGCGGGGCCTCTAGAGGCTTCTCCTATGTGCTCCGCAGTTCAACGGGCATACAGGCTGTGCTTACGGCCCTGGCTGACAAATCGCTTTTGAAAGTGATTTCCAGCCCATCTTTGATGGTGCTAGACAATCACACCGCCTCTATCAACGTAGGCAATCAGGAGCCAATCAGCACCACGACGGTTAACTTTGTCGACAATGTCAACGCTTCCACAAGCTCTGTTCAATATAAAGATACAGGGGTCAACCTTGTTGTCACGCCATCTGTTAACGCTGGCAACATCGTGAACATGCAAGTGGACCAGACAACCACCGATTTAGGGGCTGTCCGAACCAACGCCAACAATCAACCTGCTTTTCTACAAAGACAGATCAGCAGCAAGGTGGCAGTCCGCTCGGGAGAAACCATCGTGCTTGGTGGTTTGATCAAGGACAACAGCACGGTTGGCAAAGCCGGGGTGCCTCTCCTGCAAGACATTCCTGTGCTCGGCAATCTCTTCGGCACCAATAATAAGACCAGTAGCAGAACGGAATTGTTGGTGGTACTCACCCCGCGTGTGGTTCGCACTGATATAGACATTCGCGAAGTGAGCGAAGACTTACGTGACCGGATGAAGGGCTTGCGTGTCATCGAGCTCAAGGAAAAAGGCAATGTGAACCCGCCTGCTTCCCCGCAAGCACCTGTGCAACCTGTCCAGTCGAATTGAGTCAGAGCAAACCCCATCCCTTTAGATGTTAGTAGGAGATCACACAACCATGAATCCCAATATCGTTTTCGGCCGTCGAATGGGCGCCTTTTTGCTGGCTGCTGGTGCACTGGCGTTGTCAGGATGCGCGGCATTCAAGCCGGCTACCCCGGAGCAGATCGTCGAGCAGCGAGCGAAGGAATACTGGGAGGCCCGTGTGGCGGGGAAATTCGAGAAGGCTTACGAATTGTCTACGCCCGCCTATCGCAAGACCAAGACGGCCGATCAATTCAAGATGCAGTTCGGTGCGGGCGTCGCGGTCAAGAGCGTGGAAGTCACGAAAGTCACCTGCGAGAGTGACAAATGCACCACTCAGGTGAAATTGGGCGTCCAGCCTGCCATGATCGGGGCAAAGCTTGGTACGATCGACAGCTACCTGAACGAGACATGGCTCCTTGAAGACGGCCAATGGTGGCACTACCAAGATCTTTGATAGGTATCTGAAGCCGTCTGCAAGCAGTTTGCGAAGCAAGATTCACCCAACCGCAAACGGTGTTGCATTTCCTCAACAACAGGTTTTGTTACAGCGGTTCCGTTGTACAACACGTTAAAGCGCTGTGCTACCATCCCTTAGCGTAATCAATCGTGGTAGTTGCGCTTACCAACTTTTTAACTGGAGTTCTTGATATGAGAAAAAATGTTCTGGCCCTGAGCATTGCTGCCATGATTGGTGGCCTGGGCTTTGCTGGCGCCGCATCTGCTGATGTGGTGGTCGGTGTAGCTCCTCTGAAGCCAACCACCGCTACGACGATGTCGTTCGCGGAAGGTGGCGTGGGTCACGCACTGCTGGTTCCTTACTTCAACGCGCAAAACGGCAACATGACCGTGATGCACGTTGTGAACACCGACACCTCCAACGGCAAGGCTGTGAAGGTTCGTTTCCGCGGCGCCCTGAACTCCGACGACATTCTTGACTTCCAAGTCTTCATGTCGCCTGGTGACGTGTGGACCGCTGCAGTGACGGCCGGTTCTGACGGCGTGGCACAAATCGTGACCGCTGACGGTACCTGCACGTTGCCTACTCTGGTCAAGGGTCAAAATCAGCGTTTCGTTACGAATCGTCTGAACCCTGGCATTGCTGCTGCAGACCAAGCGAACAACACGCGTGAAGGCTACGTTGAAATTTTCAACATGGCTGACATTCCTCAGTTGCTGGCTGGCACGACCACGGTCAACCCACTGTACACGGCTATCAAGCACGTGAACGGCACGGCACCTTGCACCCCCGCCGCTCTGAACGCTACGCTGCAAAACTTCACGACGCCTGCCGCCGTGGCTGCCGCTGGTTTCGACACGCCTTCGACCGGTCTGCTGGGTGACTGGTACATCTTGAACGTCGCTCAAACGACGACGTTCTCGGGTGGTGCGACTGCAATCCGTGCTGAAAATGGTACGGGTCAAGCAATTGCTAACTTTGTGCACTTTCCGCAAACGGATAGCAATGCACCTACGCCTGATAACTACACGGCTGACCCACTGTTCCGTACTGTGAACGTGTTCACGAGCGGAACCACTGCTCCAACGGGCACCCTGCCTGCAATCGCGGCAGCAAACTATGACTTGCCCGATATGTCGACGCCTTATGTGACGGCGCCGAGCCAAACGGCTCCTCTGACGCAAGCTCGCTTGCTGACGAATGCTCTGGCAGTGACCTCCATCTCGAATCAGTACGCTAACGATGCAAGCATCTCGGCTAAGACTGACTGGGTGTTCTCGATGCCTACCCGCCGTTACAACGTAGCATCCAACTACGCTGCTGCTCAAACTGGTGGTAACCCAGCACAAGTGCGTTACTTCTCTGATTTGATCGCAACGGGCAACGGTGTTGGTGATGAGCGCTTCAATCCTAACAATACGTCTTTGATCACCACTGGCGGTGCCATCTGCGTGAGCTCGACGGGCCAAGCGTTCTATGACCGTGAAGAGTCCACGACTACCACGGGTGCTGTGTTCTCGCCTGGTTCCATTACGCAGACCCGTTTCTGCGGTGAAACCAGCGTGCTGAGCTTTGCTGATGCTGGTACCTCTGTGCTGGGTGCTTCCGTTGCGCGTCAAAATCTGACGACGGGTGCGTTCACCAACGGTTGGAGCCGCGTGGATGTCTCCAACACGGTGGGTGGTCAGGCGCTGGGTCTGCCAATCCTGGGTGCTTCGATGATCAAGCTGTCCAACCCAAGCGCTGCTGCTGGCACGTCCGGTACCTACGGTATCACGTGGCCCCACCGCTTCACGGTCCCTACGGTTACTCCTTAATTCGTACGGCACTTTTCACAGTAATGTGAACCAAAAAAGGCGGGGGCAACCCCGCCTTTTTTTTTAATGCTTTTTGATGGAGTGTTGGATTTGCAAATGATTCGCTCAACCTATCGCCTGCTTGCTTTGGCAGCACTTTCTGCAACCGCTCTTTCCGTTCACGCTCAAGCTCCGGTGTTGATCCAGGGGCCAAAAGTCGCGATCGATACACTGGACATTCAAGCGGACTCTCTTCGCATGCCTGCGGAGATGCGCGACACTGTTCTCGCACGTCCTCAGACTGTTACGCAGATTGCCTCCAATCTGTACGCACGCCGGGTGATGGCATCGCGCGCAGAAACTGAAGGGGTAGAAAAGGATCCTGAAGTCGCTGCGGCCCTGAAGATTGCTCGGGACAAAGTGCTCTCGGATGCTTACATCGCCAAAATCGACAAGCAAAGCACGCCGACCGACGCAGCCGCTGAAGGCTTGGCGCGAGACATCTACAAAGCCAAACCTGAGCGCTTCAAAGCGCCGGAACAAGTTCGTGTGAGGCACATCCTCGTTGAGGGTTCAGACGCCAATTCCCGCGCACAGATCGAAAAGATCCTGCAGGAACTGAAGGGCGGCGCAGACTTCGCCAAACTGGCCAAAGAGCGTTCCGCAGACAAGGGTTCTGCCGAAAAGGGTGGCGATTTAGGCGCTTTCGAACGCGGCCGCATGGCACCAGCATTTGAAGAGGCCGCTTTTGCATTGACCAAGCCCGGTCAACTCAGCGATGTCGTCGAGACCCAATTCGGCTTTCACATTCTCAAGCTCGAAGAGCGCACTCCTGCACGCACCCGTGCGTTCAGCGAGGTTCGTGAAGAGTTGATGAACGAGGTTCGCAACAACGTCCGCCAGGAAGCGCGTGTTGCCGAAGCCCAGAAGATGCAGCAGGAGGCGAAAATCGATGCCTCCGCGATTGCCTCTTACGCCCAGTCTTACGCGGCAAAGATTCCGCCCGTTAAGATGGCGCCCTGATATTCCACGCTGGTGGAAGTGAAGCAAGTGCTCCCTGGGGCACTTGCTTCTTTTCTTTCCGATGTGCTGATTGCCATCCTCTGAACAAGCTGCATGCAAACTTTGTGGAATGAATGGCGCGCAATCTGGAGTGCGCGCTCGCTGGTGTGGGTTCTTGTGCAACGCGAAGTGGCGGCGCGCCACGCGGGCACCGCGGTCGGTGTGCTGTGGCCTTACCTCCAGCCTCTGTTGACGGTAGCTGCCTACTACTTGGTTTTCGACGTCGTTTTTTCCATGCGACTGGGCGAAGGAGCGCCAACGCATGCCGTCGGTACTTTCCTGGTCGTGGGCGCATTGCCCTGGATGGCTTTTTGCGACGCTGTCTCGCGAGGAATGAACAGCCTCATTGAGGCGGGCAGCATGCTGCAGAAAAATCCCCTGCCTCCCGTGCTTTTCACGACCCGCTCGGTGCTGGCCAGTGCGGTAATTTTTGGCCCGCTGCTCTGCCTGGTGGCCTTGGCATACACACCGTTGCACGGTTTTCGACCCGCGATGCTCGCGCTGCTGCCGTTGATGGCGCTGCAATTGGTGCTTTGCGTACTGCTCGGTTATCTGCTGGCCATCCTGGCGGCGGCGCTGAGGGACACGGTTCAGATAGTAGGATTTCTGCTGTCGGTGGGAATTTATCTCACCCCCATTCTTTTTCCGCTGACGATGTTTCCCGCCAACTGGCGCTGGGTGCTCTGGCTGAACCCGATGACCGCACTGGTGATCGGCTACCAGCAGGTGCTCCTGCAGGGCAATTGGCCGCCGGTGAGTGTGTGGGTGGTTGGCGCGGTGTGGCTCGTGGTGTTGGCGCTGGCTCTCAACATCTTGGTCAAGCGCAGCCGTGATCAGTTGGTGGACTGGCTATGACCAAGATTCAACGCACCTCCGAGATCGTCCTGAAGGTGAAGGATGTCGGCAAAGAGTATCGGCTTTATGCGTCACCCCGCCAGCGCCTCAAATCACTGATCACCGGCCGTTCTACCCACCGCAGCCATTGGGCTCTGCACGGCGTGTCGTTCGAACTGCAGCGCGGCCAATGCATCGGCGTGATCGGTGACAACGGTGCCGGCAAAAGTTCGCTGCTCAAACTGTTGGCGGGCACGCTCCAGCCTTCGACCGGCTCGATCGAGCGGGTCGGTCGGGTGACCGCCATTCTGGAGTTGGGTGCGGGCTTCCATCCCGACTTCAGCGGTCGCGACAACCTGTACTTCGGCGGCAGCCTGATCGGGATCGAGCGCGAAGAGATGCAGCGGCTGGAACCGGAGATCATCGAGTTCTGCGAATTGGGCGAGGCGCTGGATCGGCCGGTGAAGACCTACTCTTCGGGCATGTCGGTGCGCCTGGCCTTCGCGCTCGTGACGGCCGTTCAGCCCGATGTGCTCATCATCGACGAAGCACTGGCTGTGGGCGATCAGCACTTTCAGAAGAAATGCGTGGACCGCATCATGGCGTTTCGCAATGCCGGCTGCACTATCTTGTTTTGCTCGCACAGCCCGTACCACATCCGCCATCTGTGCGATCTGGCGCTCTGGCTCGACGGCGGGCGCGTCAAGCAGTTCGGCCTGACGGAGCCGGTGCTCGGCGCCTACGATGTGCACTCTCGGCTGCGCAATGCGGAATCGATGCAGGCGGCGGGCGGGCAGGACGGTGCCAGCGATGCGCCCGCTCCCGACAACGGCGCTCCGCTGGACGGCGACGATGCTTTGGCTGCGACGAATGGGTCGGATGCAGCCTCCGCAGGTCGACGCCAGCGCAACGGCAATGTTCCGGCCCGCGACGACGGCTCCGCCCGCATTCTCTCGGTCGACATCGGAAACCTGGGCGAACCGCAGGACGGCAGCTATGGCCGGCTGTCCGGCAAAGATCTGGTCGCGACCATCGTCGTGCGCGGTCGGGGAGGCGAGCGCCCCAATGTCGGTTTCATGATCGAGCAGTCCAAGGGGGTTGGCATTACCTCGCTGGCCACCCACGAAGAGGGCGCGGCGCCGATGCCGCTGGGCGATGGGCTGTGGCGCTCCGTGCTCACGTTTCCCAACCTTCCGCTGCACAGCGGCGATTACGTCATCAGCGCATTTCTGTTCGATGAAAGCGGCCTGGTGGTGTACGACGAGTGGTTCCAGTTTCTGAACTTCAACTGGGTCTCGCCGACGCTCATGCCGGGGCTGGTGAAATTGCCGCACCACTGGGGATGAGACGGGCTATGCACTGCACACCGCTGCGCTCTGCATCCGAAGTGCGCGTCGTCCATTTCCGTTGAATGCTATACATTTGATAGCTATGTGCCCTAGTAGAATATGCGCTGGAGCCTTTTTATGCCATTGAAGATTGCGTGTCTGTTCGGCACGGTCTTCATTTCGGCCTTCTATCCATGAATGATCTGACCGCCCCTTCTCAAACGGCCACCGAATGGCTGGCCCTTGGACAACAACATCTGCAACGCAATGAGCGGATGCTGGCCGCAGAGGCCCTGCGCCATGCCTTGCAGGATCGCGAAACGCGCCTGACGGCGCACCAGTTGATCGAGCGGCACACGTTGCCAGGCGCGTTCTCCCAGATGATGGGGCTGAACTGCGAGATCGCGCGGGCCGACGACATCTTCCGCTTCTTCGAGGGCCATCCCTCCAGCACCAACCCATTGCGCGACTATCTGGCGGATGGCTGGCGCACCCTTTCCGAGCTGATGGTGCTGCTGGAGGCCGTCGACCGGCCGTTGCTCAAGACCCCGCGCTTCATGGAATTTGCCAGCGGGCATGGCCGATTCACCCGGCACCTGGTGAAAGCGCTGGGGGCCGAACGCGTGACCGTCTCCGACGTGGTGCCGGACGCCATGCAGTTCGCGCAAAGCACCTTCGGCGTGCACAGTGTTCTTTCTTCCACCGTGCCGGAGGATCTGGCGTGGGATCAGAAGTACGACG
>Ga0308157_10006887_pt1 | contig 13404 bp, 12 predicted proteins | sample PhyBR1_FD_201035 | JGI IMG/M metagenome (GOLD analysis project Ga0308157, IMG submission 201035) | Phyllosphere microbial communities from UC Gill Tract Community Farm, Albany, California, United States - DLSLB.R1 | ecosystem: Host-associated > Plants > Phyllosphere > Unclassified | place: USA...
CCGGCCGCCATGTACCTGGCATCGGCCGGTGTCGGCCACATCACGCTGGTCGACGACGACACGGTCGACCTGACCAACCTGCAACGCCAGATCGCCCACACCACCGCGCGCGTGGGCCAGCCCAAGGCCGAATCGGCGCGCATCACACTCCAGCAAATCAATCCCGACATCACCGTCACCGCGCTGAATGAGCGTGTCGATGACGCGCGGCTGGCGCAACTGGTGTCCGCTACCGACGTGGTGCTGGACTGCACCGACAATTTCGCCACGCGCCATGCCGTCAACCGTGCCTGCGTCGCCGCCGGCAAGCCGCTGGTGTCCGGCGCCGTGATACGCTTCGATGGCCAGGTCAGCGTCTTCGATCCGCGCGGCGGAACGCAGCCCTGCTATTCCTGCCTGTTCCCGCAGGACCAGAAGTTTGAAGATGTGGCCTGTTCCACCATGGGCGTGTTCGCGCCGCTGGTGGGGGTGGTGGGCGCCATGCAGGCGGCCGAGGCGCTCAAGCTGTTGATGGGCGTGGGCGTCTCGCTGGCCGGGCGCCTGATGATGTTGGATGGTTTGCACATGGAGTGGACCAGCATAGGCGTCGGCCGCAACGGCGCCTGCCCGGTCTGCGCTGATCAATAAAACTGGGAGAACAATCTTGCTGATGAAACGACTGGCCGTCATTCCGCTGGCGCTGGCTGCCGCCTTTGGCGCGCAAGCGGCCACCACCACCAAATACCTGATCATCTCGGAAAACCAGAAGCAGATCGGCGAGCAGCTTGTCGAACGCCTGGACGATGGCCTGACCAAGGTGCGTTTCATCTACAAGAACAATGGCCGTGGCCCGGAACTGACGGAGCAGTTCCGCGTCAGCGCCGACGGCACCATGACCGAGTACGCGGTCAAGGGCAACTCCACTTTTGGCGCGGTGGTCGACGAACAGTTCAGCCGCAAGGGCGATCACGCTGAATGGAAGTCCACCAGCGAGCAAGGGAACAAGCAAGTCAGCGGCCCGGCCGCCTACCTGCCGTTGAACAGCTCCTTCGAAATCGCCTCGGTGGCGATTGCCGCGCTGGCGAAAGACCCGCAGGGCAAGCTGGCGCTGCTGCCATCCGGCACGCTGTCGCAGCGTGAGCTGGACAAGGTCGACATCACCAGCGCCACCGGCCAGAAACAGACGGTGCGCCTGGTGGCGCAGACTGGCGTTGGCCTGTCCCCTTCCTATTACTGGGCCACCTCGGGTGAGCAACCGCGCCTGTTCGGTGTCATCATCCCCGGCTTCGCCAGCATGCTGGAAGAGGGCTGGCAGGACGCCACGGCCACGCTGGCCGCGCGCCAGAAGGCAGCCGAGAACCGGATGCTGGCCGATGTCGCCGCCAAATTACAGCATCCGCTGACCGGCCTGACCGTGGTGCGCAACGCGCGCATCTTCGACAGCGAGAAAGCCACTGTCGGCCAGCCTTCCGACATCTACGTGCTGCGTGGCCGTATCACCTCGGTGCAGCCGGCCGGCTCGCCGGTGCGCGAGGCCGATAACGTGATTGACGCCGCCGGCCGCATCGTGCTGCCTGGCCTGTTCGACATGCACGGCCACGTCGACCGCTGGTCCGGCGCGCTGAATCTGTCGACCGGTGTCACCAGCGTGCGCGACATGGGCAACGACAACAAGCAGCTGCAGGCCATGCTGGACGAAACCGCCGCCGGCAAGCTGCTGGCGCCGCAGGTGGTGCCGGCCGGCTTCCTTGAAGGCGAAAGCCCGTTCAGCGCCAACAACGGTTTTGTCATCAAGGATCTGAAAGAAGCCAAGGACGCCATCGACTGGTACGCGCAGCGCGGCTATCCGCAGCTGAAGATTTATAACTCCTTTCCGAAAGCAATCCTGAAGGACACGGTGGCGTACGCGCACAGCCGCGGCATGCGCGTTTCCGGCCACATTCCGGCCGGGTTGCGCGCGCAGGAAGCGCTGGATGCCGGTTACGACGAGATCCAGCACATCAATCAGGTACTGCTGAATTTCCTGGTCAAGCCCGATACTGAAACCCGTAATCTCAACCGCTTCGTGCTGCCGGCCGAAAAAGTGGCGGACCTGGACTTCAACTCCAGGCCGGTGAAGGACTTCGTTTCCTACCTGGCGAAGAAGCAGATCTCCATCGATCCGACGCTGGCCACCTTTGCCTTCCTCAAGCAGCGTGACGGCGACATCAACGAGCCGTATGCGGCGGTGGAGGCGCATATGCCGCCGGATGTGGCGCGCGGCTTCAAGGTCGGCACCATGAAGATCGATGGCGACGCGCAGCTGAAGCGCTACGAGAAATCCTATGCCAAGATGGTGCAGTTTGTCGGCGTCATGTACAAGGCTGGTGTGCCGATCGTGGCCGGCACCGACGATATCCCCGGCTTCACGCTGCACTCGGAGCTGGCGCTGCTGGTCAAGGCCGGCCTGACGCCGGCGCAAGCCTTGCAAGTGGCTACCCGCAACGGCGCGCGCTACACGCTGACCAGCAATGACCGTGGCAGCATCACGCCGGGCAAGCTGGCCGATATCGTGCTGGTGGACGGCGATCCAACCAGGAATATCGCCGACGTGCGCAAAGTAGCGGCGGTGATCACGCGCGGCTTCCTGATCTATCCGCAGGAGATCGACGCCACGCTGGGCATCGCGCCGTTCGTGACGGATGCGCCCAAGGTGGTCAAAAGCACCACGCCGGTTGCCGACACGTATGGCGGCAGCAATGACGGTGCGCGCGTACGTATCGAAGGCAGCGCCAGAAAACACGATTAAGGCGTAAGGTCTTGTAAAGAAACTGTCATATTAAGGGTTCATTAAGCGCCAAAGCGGATAAATCACGGCCAAATGATGGCCAGATGTCGCCATCGCCGTGATTCCGTCTTATACTCTGCACTCTTTAAATTTGTTATCAGATTATGAAAAAGCTGAACCTTCGCCGCCGTGCCTCGCAACGTCTTCAACGCGGCTTCACGCTGATCGAAATCATGGTTGTTGTGGTCATCATGGGCGTGCTGGCCGCGCTGGTGGTGCCCAAGCTGCTGAACCGCGCTGGCGAATCGAAGATCGCCGCCGCCAAGGTCGATATCGCGACCATCATGCAGGCGCTGAAACTGTACAAGCTGGATAACCAGCGCTACCCGACCACCGACCAGGGCCTGCAGGCGCTGATCGAGAAACCAAGCGGCGGCCCGGCCGCCAACGGCTGGAAGACCGGCGGTTACGTCGAGAAAATGCCGAAAGACCCGTGGGGCAATCAGTATCAGTACCTGTCGCCTGGCATCAAGGGCGAGATCGATGTGTTCTCCTATGGCGCCGACGGCCAGCCTGGCGGCACCGGCGACGACGCCGACATCGGTTCCTGGGACAACTGATCACAGAAGGGAGCTGGCATCATGGGCGCGAGGCAGCGTGGCTTCACGCTGATTGAACTGCTGGTAGTCATGGTCATCCTCGGCATCACGCTGGGCGTGGCCACGCTCAGCGCCGCCCCCAGCCAGAAACAGTCGCTGGAGCAGGACGCCAAGCGCATCGCGCTGCTGCTGCAACTGGCGCGCGATGAAGCCATCGTGCGCAATCGCCTGATCGCCTTCGAAGCCGGCAGCGACAAATACCGCTTCATGGTCCGCAACGACAACAAGGAATGGGAACAGGTGACGCAGGACGATTTGCTGCGCGAGCGCGACTTCAAGCGCGCGCCGGTAACGCTGATGCTGGACCCACAACCGGCGGTGGCGGATGGCTCGCTGCGCATCATCTTCGGCCGCGAGCCGGTCGACAAACCCTTTGTGCTGACCATGGCCGCCAATGACGGCAGCAGTGTCGCCATCCGCGCCGACGGCATCGGCCATTTCACGGTGGACTGATATGCGCCGCCGCTCCTCCCCCGGGTTCACCATGCTGGAAGTGCTGGTCGCGCTGATGATCGTCGCCACCGCGCTGATCGCGTCGCTGCGCGCAGTCGGCAGCCTGACTTCCAACAGCGACGGCCTGCGCGCCCACATGATGGCCACCTGGTCGGCCGAGAACCGGCTGGTGCAATTGCGCCTGTCGCGCGTGTTCCCGGCGATCGGCAAGACCACCTACGACTGCCCGCAGGCCGAGCTGCAACTGATGTGCGAGGAAGAGGTCATCGCCAGCCCGAATCCGCGCTTCCGCCGGGTCGAGGTCAGCGTGTATGACGCCCGCAATCCGGAACGTCGCATCATCAAGCTGGTGCAACTGGTGCTGAACTCATGATGGCGCGTCCCATAAAAGCGCGCGGCTTCACGCTGATCGAACTGCTGCTGGCCATCTCCATTCTGGCGATGATGGCGGTGCTGGGCTGGCGTGGGCTGGACAGCATCGTCCGTTCGCGCAGCGCGCTGACCGCCGACATGGACCAGACGCGCGGCCTGCAACTGGCGTTCGCGCAGATGCAGAGCGATTGCGCCAACCTGGCCAACAGCACGCTGCTGCGCAACCGCGCCTATCTGCAGGCGGAGGACAACCGTATCACGCTGGTGCGCATGGTGATGACCGACAACCAGCCCACGCGCCTGCAAGTGGTGTCCTACCGCGTCAATGCCGACGGCGTGCTGACGCGGCGCGAGTCGAACGCCACGCGCGAGCTGGCGCAGCTGGACAACTTGTGGCAAGCCTCGCTCAGCGATGCTGACACGACCGGCACGGTGGCGCTGCAGGACCGGGTGCAGGGCATGAATATGCGGGTGTGGGTGCCGGGGCCGCCGGGCTTCACGCAAAACGCCGCCAATGCCGGCGGCTGGCGCCAGGCCGCCGGTGTCAGCACCATCGGTCCGACCAACCAGGTCACCGGGCTGGAAGTGTCGCTGTCGCTGCAAGGGCAGGCGGTGCCGATGGTGAAAGCCTTCCTGATGGGGGCACTGTGAAGCTGCGCCGACAAAAGGGTGTGGCCATCATCACGGCGTTGCTGTTGAGTACGCTGGCGGTCACCATCGTCGCCAGCCTGTTCTGGTTGCAGCAGGTGCAGGTGCGCTCGATGGAAAACCAGCGCCTGCAACTGCAAACGCGCTGGATACTGCGCGGTGCGCTGGACCTGAGCCGGCTGGTGCTGAATGAGGACTTCGCGCACTCGCCCAACTACACGCAGCCGAACGGCGTGTGGGCCACGCCGCTGGAGGAAACGCGGCTGGATGATTATGTTGAACGCGAACGCTTGCAGGGTGAAAGTTTTAACGCCACGCTATTGGGCCGCATGACCGATGCGCAGTCGCGCTACAATCTGGGCAACCTGGCTACGGGCACTACGCCGAATGCCGATGAGATGGAAGTGTTCCAGCGGCTGCTGAGCAACCTGAATCTGGATTCCGGCCTGGCGCAGGGCGTGGCGAATATGGTGGCGCAGTCGAATGTGGCCCAGGTGCCGCAGCAACAGCAGCAGTCCAGCGGCACCGAGCCTATGGGCCTGGTGCGGGCGGAGGACCTGCTGGCGGTGAGCGGCTTTACGCCGGCCGCAGTCGACAAGCTGCGCGATTATGTGATTGTGCTGCCGGCTGCCAGCAAGGTTGCGGTGAATGTGAACACGGCGCCGGCCGAGGTGTTGTCGGCACTGGTGCCGGCGCTGTCGCTGTCGGATGCGGCGGCGATAGTCAGCGCGCGCAAGACCAGTTTTTATCTGAACACCGGTACTTTCCTTGCCCTGCCGCAGATCTCCGGCAAGCAGATCAAGGCGAAATGGGATGTGCGCAGCGATTACTTCCTGGCCTACAGCCGGGTAAAGCTGGACCGCGCCACGCTGGAGACGCAATCCCTGCTGGAGCGACAGAACAACCTGCCGATCACCAAGGTAGTATGGATACGGGAATACTAGAACCGCGATGAACGAAAGCGAGATCCTTTGACTACATTATTTATCCGCTATCCGTCCAGGGCCAGCATCGACAGCGGTGCGGCCCAGGCTTGCCCGTTCGCGCTGGTGGGCGATGGCGGCAACCTGCTGCAACAGGGCACGTCCCCGCTGGGTAACCTGAGCGACATGGTGGCCTCGGCGCGCCGCGTCACGCTGTTGTTGGCGGCGTCGGACGTCACGCTGCTGCGGGTGAAAGCACCGCCGCTGTCCTCCGCCAAGCTGAAGGCCGCATTGCCGGCGCTGGTGGAAGAACATGTGCTGGGCGATCCGGACGACTGCGTGCTGGCTGCCGGCGCCGCCGACGACGAAGGCATGCGCACCGTGGCGGTGGTGCAGCGCGCCTGGCTGGAGGTGCTGGTCAAGGCGCTGGTGGCGCAAGGTGCGCACGCGGTATCAGCGGTGCCGTCGCAACTGGCGCTGCCATTCCAGCCGGGTGCCGTGTCGGCCGCGCTGGTGCCGGGCGACGCCGGCTACGATGTGGTGATGCGCCAGTCGCAGTTTGAGGGCCTGGGCATGACGCTGCCGGCGCAGCCGCAGGCCGCGTTGCAAACGCTGCGTGCACTGGCCGGCGAGCAGCCGCTGACGTTGTACGTGTCGGCCGCGCAGAAGACGCAGTTTGCGCCGCTGGCCGCCGAGATTCCGCACCTGACGCTGGAAGAAGACCACTGGGCGCACTGGATCGCCGCCGCACGCGGCGCCGGCCTGGATCTGGCGTCGGGCATCGCCAACAGCGGCGCCTCGGCGCGCGCTTGGCAGCGCTGGCGCTGGCCATTGCGCATCGGCGTGCTGGCGCTGCTGGTCAATGTAGTGGGCCTGAACATCGAGTGGTTCCGCCTCAAGGGCGAAGCCAAAGCTGTCGGCCAGTCGATGGTGCAGACCTTCAAGTCGGTCTATCCGAACGAGCCGCTGGTGGCGGCACCGCAGGATCAGATGCGCCGCAATATCCGCCTGGCCAAGGCCAATAGTGGCGAGGCCGGCGGCGACGAATTCGTCACGCTGAGCGCCGCCTTCGGCGAAGCGCTGGGCGTACTGCCGCGCAAGGACATCATCGCCAACCTGGAATACAAGGACCACGCGCTGCTGGTCAAGGTCAAACCGAATACCGTGGATGCATCGGCGATGCAGCTGCTGCGCGAAGCGCTGGCCGGCCGCAAGCTGGAAATGCAGGAACCGACGCCGGGCGCATGGCGCATCGCGCCGGTCGCCGCTGGAGCAAAATCATGAGCAAGCCGAATCCCATCCAAACGCTGCGCGCACGCGCCGACGCCTTCTGGCAGGTGCGTACCGCGCAGGAACGCAAGCTGCTGCGCATCGGCGGCATCGTGGTCGGCGTCGGCCTGTTTTACAGCGTGCTGGTCGATCCGGCACTGAGCGGCCGCGAGCAACTGCACAAGGAACTGCCGCAGCTACATCAGCAGGCCGCCGAGATGCAGGGGATGGCGCGCGAAGCGCAGGCGCTGAAAGGCCAGAACAGCATCGCGCCAACGCCGATGACGCGCGACAGCCTGACCGCCGGCCTGACCGCGCGTGGCCTGACTCCGCAGTCGCTCAACGTCACCGGCGAATACGCCAAGCTGGCCTTCACCGGCGCCCAGTATGCGGGCGTGGTGGCGTGGCTGGACGCGATCCGCACCGAAAGCCGCATCAATGTGGTGGATGCCAGCCTTACCGCGCAGGAGGCGCCGGGCGTGGTCAACGCCACGCTGACGCTGCGCCAGGGAGCCCGATGAAACGCGTCTTGTTCTGGCTGCTGACCATCGCGCTGACGATGGTGCTCACCTTGCTGGTATTCTTTCCCGCAGCGTGGCTGGGTTCCATAGTCGAGCAGCGCACCGGCGGCCGTTTGACGCTGGGAGACGCGCAAGGTACGCTGTGGCGAGGCTCTGCCTTTGTTGGCGGTGCGGCAGGCGATAGCGGCCCGGTCACGCCGCTGCTGCCGGGGCGCTTCAGCTGGAAGATTTCGCCGCTGGCGCTGCTCGGCATGGTCGAGCTGCAACTGGAGAATCCGCAAGCGCTGGCGCAGCCGGTGACGTTCCGCGGCAGCTGGTCGCAATGGCAGTTGAGCCCTTCGGCGTTGCTGCTGCCGGCGGAAGGCTTGTCCGGCCTGGGCGCGCCGTTGAACACCATGGCGCCCAGCGGCAATATGCGGCTGTCGTGGAGCAGCCTGGAACTGGCGCTGACCCAGGGCCAGGTCAGCGTCAACGGCCGCACCACGCTGGAGATGACGGATATGTCGTCGCGCCTGTCGCCGATCCGCCCCCTGGGCAGCTATGCGCTGGCGCTGGACTGGCATGCGCAGCAGGCGCAGTTGACGCTTAACTCGGTCAAAGGCCCGCTGCTGTTGAGTGGCAAGGGCAACCTGACCAACGGCCGCCTGCAGTTTTCCGGCGAAGCCACCGCAGCACCAGGATACGATGACACGCTGGCCAACCTGCTTAGTTTGCTGGGCCAGCGCAAGCCGGGTAATGACCGTAACGTGATCGCTTTAGAGTTCCATTAAAGATAAAGTTCAGACTATGAAAAACCAGTCCGTTAGCAAAACCAATCTCCCCGTGCTGCGCCGCCTGAGCGCGGGTGCGATGCTGTGCTGCGCGATCAGCGCCGCGCCGACCGCCGCGCTGCTGCTGCCAGCACTGGCGCATGCCGCCACGGAGGACGCCGCGCTGAACTTTGTCGGCGCCGACCTCGAATCGGTGGTCAAGGCCGTCGGCCATTACACCAACATCACCTTCGTCATCGATCCGCGCGTCAAGGGCACGCTGACCGTGGTGTCGGAAAAACCGGTGACCAAGACGCAGGCATTTGCGCTGCTGACCTCCGCGCTGCGGATGAACGGCTTTGCTGTCGTCAGTGGCGACGGCTACGCCAAGGTGGTGCCGGAAGCGGACGCCAAATTGCAGGCCACGCCAACCCAGGTGGGCGCGTCGCAGGCTTCGGCCAAGGGCGACCAGATCGTCAGCCAGGTGTTCCACCTGAGTTACGAGTCGGCCAACAATGTGGTGGCGGTGCTGCGTCCGTTGATCTCGCCGAACAACACCATCAACGCCAATCCGGGCAACAACAGCGTGGTGGTCACCGACTACGCCGACAACGTCAAGCGCCTGGCCAAGATCGTCGCCGCGCTGGATGCGCCGGCCGTGACCGACCTGGATGTGATCCCGGTGCGCCACGCCATCGCCAGCGACCTGGCCACGATGATCAACAAGCTGATGGACTCTGGTGGCGGCGCCGCCGATGCCGGCAAAGTCACCGTGCTGGCTGACCCGCGAACCAATTCGCTGATCCTGCGCGCGCCGTCGGCGGCACGCTCCAACCTGGCCAAATCGCTGATCGCCAAGCTGGATCAGCCGACCCAGGAGCTGGGCAATGTGCACGTGGTCTACCTGAAGAATGCCGAAGCGACCAAGCTGGCGCAGACGCTGCGCTCGGTAGTGTCGGGTGAAAGCTCGACCCAGGGCAGCAATAACACCAGCGGCACCGGTGGCCTCAATTCACAGAACAACAACGGCTCGAATAGTCTGGGCAATAACAACAGCAACAACAGCTCCGGCAGCGGCAGCTCGGGCAGTGGCGGCTCCGGCCCGACCAATCCGTTGCTGAGCGGCTCCGGCAATGCGCAGAACAGCGGCGGTGGCAGCGGCGGTGGCTTTATCCAGGCCGACGCCACCACCAACACGCTGATCATCACCGCGCCGGAATCGGTGTACCGCAACCTGCGTGCCGTAATCGACCAGCTGGACGTGCGCCGCGCGCAGGTCTACATCGAATCGCTGATTGTTGAAGTCACGTCGGACAAGGCGTCGGAATTCGGCGTGCAGTGGGTCGGCGCCACCGGCAGCGATACCAGCAAGTACCGGCTGGGCGCCTTGCAGTCGTTCACCACCAACGGCACGGATGGCGCGCTGACGTCGATCTATGCCAACAAGACCTTGCCGAGCAACGGCTTGACGGTCGGCCTGTTCAAGCAGGTCGGCGGCGCGCTGGGGCTGGGCGCGGTGGCAAGCGCGCTGGAATCGGACGGCAATGCCAACATCCTGTCGACGCCGAACATGGTCACGCTGGACAACGAGCTGGCTACTATCCGCGTCGGCCAGAACGTGCCGATCCTGACCGGCCAGTTCACCACCACCTCCGGCACCAACAGCAATCCGTTCCAGACCATCGACCGCAAGGACGTGGGCCTGACGCTGAAAGTGCGTCCGCAGATTTCCGAGGGCGGCACCATCAAGCTGGCGATCTACCACGAGACCTCCAGCGTGGATAAATCGACGTTGACCGCCGCTTCCGGCATCACGCTGAACAACCGCGTGATCGAGAACAACGTCATCGCCGACGACGGCCAGATCGTCGTGCTGGGCGGCCTGATTGAAGACACCGAAGGCGATGGCGTCGACAAGGTGCCAGGCCTGGGCAACATCCCGGTGCTGGGCAATCTGTTCAAGTCGCAGTCGCGCACCCGCAAGAAGACCAACCTGATGGTGTTCCTGCGCCCGGTCGTGATCCGCAGCAAGGAGCAGAGCACCAGCCTGGCCACCGACCGTTACGACTACATGCGCGGCCAGCAGCAGGCCATCCTGCCGCCGGACAGCTCGCTGGTCAAGGATCTTGGCCAGCCGATGCTGCCGCAGTTGCAGAACGGCGCGCCAATCAGTGGCGGCGCGGTCGCCGCACCGGTGCCGCCGGCGCCGCTGCCGACGCGTTTGCCGGGCGGCGCTTCGAACATCCAGCCGGCACAGCCAGTGCAGCAGTGATATGAGTAACCTGCTCCCCTACGCCTTCGCCCGCGATTTCGTGGTGCTGGCCCAGTACAGCGAGGATGCCGAAAGCACCGTCGATGTGCTGGTGTGCGGCGCCACCGCGCCGGCTGCCATCGCGGAAGTATCGCGCCGCTTCGGCCGCATCCAGCTGAAGAACCTGAGCCGCGCCGATCTGGAAAGCGCGATCGCCGCCGCCTACGCCAGCTCGGGCGGCAACGCCTCGATGGTGGCGGAAGAATTCGACGCCGATCTGGACCTGACCAAGCTGCTGCAGGATGTGCCGGCCATCGAGGACTTGCTGGAATCGTCCGACGACGCGCCGGTGATCCGCATGATCAACGCGCTGCTGACGCAGGCGCTGCGCGACGGCGCATCCGATATCCACATCGAACCATTCGAGCAGACCTCGGTGGTGCGCTTCCGCGTCGATGGCACGCTGCGCGACATCGTCCGTCCGCGCAAGGCCATCCACGGTTCGCTGATCTCGCGTATCAAGATCATGGCGCAGCTGGACATCGCCGAGAAGCGCCTGCCGCAGGACGGCCGCATCACCTTGCGCATCGGCGGCAAGCCGGTTGACGTGCGCGTCTCGACGCTGCCGACAGGCCATGGCGAACGCGCGGTGCTGCGTCTGCTGGACAAGGAAGCCAACCGCCTGGACCTGAACCACCTTGGCATGAGCGACACCATGCTGCCGCGTTTCGGCACCACGATCAACCAGCCGCACGGGATCGTGCTGGTGACCGGCCCGACCGGCTCCGGTAAAACCACCACGCTGTACGCCGCGCTGGCGCTGCTGAATGCCAGCACCACCAACATCATGACGGTGGAAGACCCGATCGAGTACGATCTGGCCGGCGTTGGCCAGACGCAGGTCAACACCCGCATCGACATGACCTTCGCCAAGGCCCTGCGTGCAATTCTGCGGCAGGACCCGGACGTCATCATGATCGGTGAGATCCGCGACCTGGAAACCGCGCAGATCGCAGTACAGGCTTCGCTGACCGGCCACCTGGTGCTGGCCACGCTGCACACCAACGACGCCGCTGCGGCTGTCACCCGTCTGCTGGACATGGGCATCGAGCCGTTCCTGCTGTCGTCGACGCTGCTTGGCGTGCTGGCGCAGCGCCTGGTACGCAAGCTGTGCCCGAGCTGCAAGACCTTCGACGGCAAGCTGTGGCACGCGGTTGGCTGCGAACACTGCGGCCATACCGGCTACCAGGGCCGCGTCGGTGTCTACGAATTTCTGGAGACCACGGAGCAGATCCGCGCGCAGATCCACAACCGCGCTTCCGAAGCCGAGATCAAGGCCACGGCGGTTGCCGATGGCATGCAGACCATGCGCGATGACGGCGACCGTTGGCTGGAGCAGGGTGTCACCACCCAGGCCGAGTTGATGCGCGTGACCAAGGACTAGGCCAACCACCATGCCCGCATTTCGTTATGAAGCCGTCGATGCCGGCGGCGCCACCAAAAAAGGCGTGCTCAATTCGGACAGCGCGCGTTCGGCGCGCGCCGAGCTGCGTTCGCAAGGACTGGTGCCGCTCAAGGTCGACACCATCGCTGCCCAGGTTGACGCTGCTGGCGTCGCCAAGAGTCGTGGCTTTGGCGAGCGCCTGTCGTCCACCGAGCTGGCGCTGTTCACGCGCCAGCTGGCCAGTCTGCTGGAAGCGGGGCTGCCGCTGGAGCAGGCATTCACCGCCTTGTTGGAACAGGCCGAGCGTCCCTACCTGCGCGACCTGATCGCTTCGGTGCGCTCGGAAGTGATCGGCGGCGATTCACTGTCCGCCGTGCTGGGACGCCATCCGCGCGACTTCGCCGAGATCTACCGCGCACTGGTGGCGTCCGGCGAGCAGATCGGCCAGCTGTCGCGCGTGCTGTCGCGCCTTGCCGACTACATCGAGCGCCGCAATGCGCTGATACAGAAGGTGAAGCTGGCATTCACCTATCCGGCCATTGTCACGGTGGTGGCGTTTGCCATCGTGATTTTCCTGCTGACGTATGTGGTGCCGCAGATCGTCTCGGTGTTCGCCAACACCAAGCAGAAGCTGCCGTTCCTCACCATCGTCATGCTGGCGGTGTCGGACTTCGTGCGCCACTACGGCATCGTGGTCGGCATCGCGCTGATCGGCGCCTGGGTGGCGTGGCGGCGCGCCTTGCAGAATCCAGCACTGAAGCGGCGCTGGCATACCTGGCTGCTGACCGCGCCGATCTACGGCAAATTCGAGCGCAGCCTGAATACCGCGCGTTTCGCCAGCACGCTGGCGATCACTACCGGCTCCGGCGTGCCGATACTGCGCGCGCTGGAAACCAGCCGCGATACGCTCAACAACGTCGCCATGCAGGAACTGGTGGAAGAGGCCAGCGACGGCGTGCGTGAAGGCGTCAGCCTGGCGCGCGCGCTGTCGGCGCAGAAGCACTTCCCGCCAATGCTGGTCCATATGATACGCGCCGGCGAAATCACCGGCGAGCTGCCGGCCATGCTGGACCGCGCCGCCGCCGCGCAGGAAGCCGATCTGGAACGCCGCACGCTGACCATCGCCGGCCTGCTGGAACCGGCGCTGATCCTGGCCATGGGCGTGGTGGTGCTGCTGATCGTGCTGGCGGTGCTGATGCCTATTATCGAAATCAATCAGCTGGTACGCTGATCGTCAGGAATAAAACAAGGACACCATGAAGCGTTTGCCCTTAATCGTTACTGTTCTCGCCGTGGTGCTGTTGTCGGCATCGTTGGCCTATTGGGGACTGCAGTTGTTCAAGCCGCAGCAGCGCGCGATTGCCGCGCC
>Ga0308157_10006888_pt1 | contig 13402 bp, 8 predicted proteins | sample PhyBR1_FD_201035 | JGI IMG/M metagenome (GOLD analysis project Ga0308157, IMG submission 201035) | Phyllosphere microbial communities from UC Gill Tract Community Farm, Albany, California, United States - DLSLB.R1 | ecosystem: Host-associated > Plants > Phyllosphere > Unclassified | place: USA...
GATAGAAACGAAAATCCTCTTGTACTGGGGTTCAGTACAAGAGATTGCAGTGGATAGCGGGACCATTGCCGACTGAAAATACCTAATCTTTCTGCTCCAAAAAAATTAACAATTAAACCCTCAAAATTATTCAAGACCCGTTATTAAAAACTTAAAAAAAGCGATAGTAATATCATTTTAATTTTTAAAGTTAGTATTTTTGAATAATCAATACCCAAATTCATTTTCTTATGAAATATCATCAAATTGACCGTGCTCTTTTTGTAAAAAACAGAGCAAAATTCATTGCCGCAATGAAACCTAATAGTGTGGCTGTTTTTAATTCTAACGATATTTATCCAGTTTCTGCCGACAGCACTTTGCCTTTTGCACAGCACCGTGACATATTTTATTTATCTGGAGTTGACCAGGAAGAGAGTATTTTACTGCTTTTTCCAGACGCTCCGTATGAGAACCAAAGAGAAATTTTGTTCCTAAAAGAAACCAGCGAGCATATTGCTATTTGGGAGGGCGAAAAACTGACCAAAGAGCGCGCTTTTGAAGTTTCGGGAATCAAGACAGTTTATTGGTTGCAGGATTTCGAGAAAATCCTGAACGAAATGATGACGTATGCCGATACGATGTACATCAATACCAACGAGCATTACCGCGCTTCTGTGGAAACTGAAACCCGTGAAGCTCGTTTTGTAAAATGGTGGAAAGCCAAATATCCTGCTCATCTAGTTGCTAAAAGTAACCCGATATTACAGCGTATTCGTTCTGTCAAAGAATCGGAAGAATTGGATTTGATCCAAAATGCCTGCAATATCACTGAAAAAGGTTTCAGACGTTTGCTTTCATTTGTAAAACCAAACGTAACCGAGTATGAAATCGAAGCCGAATTGATTCACGAATTCATCCGCAACCGTTCCAAGGGGTTTGCCTACACTCCGATTATTGCTTCTGGAAATAATGCCAACGTTTTGCATTACATCGAAAACAACCAGCAATGCAAAACAGGTGATTTGATTTTACTGGACGTCGCAGCCGAGTATGCCAATTATTCAAGCGATTTAACTAGAACAATTCCAGTTTCGGGACGTTATTCTGACAGGCAAAAAGCGGTTTACCAAGCAGTTTTGAGAGTTAAAAACGAAGCTACAAAAATGCTTGTTCCAGGAACGCTGTGGAAGCAATATCATGTAGAAGTTGGTAAAATCATGACTTCGGAATTGCTTGGTTTAGGATTAATCGACAAAGCCGATGTGCAGAATGAAAACCCCGAATGGCCCGCTTACAAGAAATATTTCATGCACGGAACCTCGCATCACATGGGCTTGGACACCCACGATTATGGATTACTGCACGAGCCAATGAAAGCCAATATGGTTTTTACGGTTGAACCAGGAATTTACATTCCAGCGGAAGGTTTTGGAATTCGACTGGAAGATAATGTTGTCGTTCAAGAAAAAGGAGAGCCTTATAACTTAATGAGAAATATTCCGATTGAAGTCGATGAAATCGAGAGTTTGATGAACTCTTAACATGGAAAAATAAAATAACAGATTAAAGATAATAGACGGTTTGCAGTAATGCGAGCCGTTTTTATTTCCAACAAAATTCACAATTCAATTGTAACATTACAAAACTACATTCGACTCATTTGAAAAAAACTAAAACATTAAAATCATGCAAGCACACGAAATAGATTATCAGATATTTGGAGAAGAAATGCAGTATGTAGAAATCGAACTGGATCCGCAGGAAATAGTCATTGCCGAAGCTGGCAGTTTCATGATGATGGAAAATAACATACAAATGGAAACCATTTTTGGTGATGGTTCCCAACAACAAGGTTCAGGCTTGTTTGGTAAACTTTTAAGTGCGGGAAAAAGGGTTCTTACTGGCGAAAGCTTATTCATGACAGCCTTTTTGAATCAAGGCAATACCAAAAGCAAGGTTTCATTTGCTTCGCCCTATCCCGGCAAAATTCTTCCAATTGATTTAACGCAGTTTCAAGGAAAATTCATCTGCCAAAAAAGTTCTTTTTTGTGCGCTGCCAAAGGTGTTTCTGTTGGAATTGAATTCTCTCAAAAACTCGGTCGTGGTCTTTTTGGCGGTGAAGGTTTCATCATGCAAAAAATTGAAGGTGACGGAATGGCTTTCGTACATTCTGGCGGAACAATGGCAAAAAAAGAATTAGCTCACGGTGAAGTTCTGAAAGTCGATACTGGCTGCATCATCGGTTTTACCAAAGATGTCGATTATGATATCGAATTTATAGGGGGAATCAAGAACTCCATTTTTGGAGGCGAAGGATTATTTTATGCCACACTTCGCGGTCCCGGAACTGTTTATATTCAATCACTCCCTTTCAGCAGATTGGCAGACAGAATCATCGCATCGGCACCAAGATCAGGCGGTAATAGCCGTGACGAAGGAAGTTTACTTGGTGGTATAGGAAATCTTTTGGATGGCGATAATCGATTTTAATATTTGGAGCAGAAGATTAGGCCTTTTTTACAAGTTTCCTCCCGCTTTTCGTTACAATCTTGTGGGCTGAACCCCAGCCCACAAGGATTTTCACTGCAATCGGGGCTAAACATCAACATTCTGCTTTTTCAAACGATTCAAAAAAGCAAATAATCAAGAAATAACTAACGGCTTTCAGGAATATGGGCCGTTTTTTATTAATAAAATGCTTTCCTCAAATGTAGCATTTAGGAATTTAAAAATTTAATTTTGTATTTGTAAACTATCAACACAATACTCATCCCATTGGAAACACTTCTCTACAAAAACACGCAAATTTCATATACTGATACTGGAAAAGGAACCGCTGTGATTTTACTCCATGGCTTTTTGGAAAATAAAACTATGTGGGATTTTTATGTTTCCGAATTAAGTAAAAAAAACCGAATCATAACCATCGATTTATTAGGACACGGCGAAACCGAAAGTTTGGGTTATATTCAAACCATGGAAGAAAATGCAGATGTGGTTCACGAAGTTTTATCCAAATTAAAAATTCGAAAAGCCATTCTTGTAGGACATTCGATGGGCGGTTATGTTGCTTTGGCTTTCGCCGAATTGTATCCGGAAAAAATGAAGGGATTGGTATTACTCAACTCCACTTCCAAAGAAGACAGCCCTGAAAGAAAGAAAAACAGAGACCGCGCCATCAAAGCCGTCAAAAAAGATTATGAAACTTTCATCCGATTGTCTATTTCTAATTTATTTAGCGAAGACAATAGAGAAAAATTAATTAAAGAAATTGAACTGGTAAAAATTGAAGCTTTAAAAACACCTTTGCAAGGAATCGTTGCTTCACTCGAAGGAATGAAAATCCGTAAAGACCGTGAATTTATTTTGCACACAACGACCTTTCCGAAATTACTTATTTTAGGAAAAAAAGATCCTGTTCTCAATTACGAAGAAAATTTGGAACAAATAAAAGGCACATCTGTAGAATTGGTTACTTTTCCCGACGGTCACATGAGTTCAATTGAGAATCAAACGGAATTGGTTACTGTTTTAGCAGATTTTTTTAAAAGAGTTTAAACTGAATTTTGGCTTAAATAACCTTTTTCAATCAAATCCATTTTATTTTTGATAGTGTGAATTGTACCATCTTTCATTAACAAAAGCTGAGTGACAATACCAATTACGTTTTCATAATCATGATCAGTGATTATGATTCCTTTTTTAGACGTATTTTTTTGTATCAATTGAATTACCTTTTCGATCATAATTGGAGATAATCCATTAAAAGGTTCGTCCAACAAAACAAATTTGGACGGATTATAAAGCACTAATTTTATTTCCAAATAACGCAATTCACCAGTTGATAATTGGCTAACCTTTTTATATAAAATATCCTGAATCAAATAATCACCCAGAAATTCATTCATTATTTGATTATCAATAGACAAAGAAATTGCTTTTTTTACCGAAAAATGATTTGGGATAAACTGTTCCTGATGCAAATAACTAATTTCTTTCAGTATCTCTGATGTTTTGTTCTTTACCGTTCCATCGATACGAATGCATTTATTTTCAGCCGAAACAATTCCAAAGATGATTCGCAATAATGTTGACTTTCCAGATCCATTTCTGCCCAACAAGCCAATAATTTCATTTGTTTCGCATTTTAAATACACATCGGAAACAATCAATTTGTTTTCAAAATGTTTCCTGACGCTATCGACTTCCAATATATGTTTACTCAAAATAATTCTTTATTTGTAAAACAAAAACATTCCTAAAACACATAAACTAAGTGTGTACAAATAACTCAGAACAATCAACTTCAGTTTTGAAATCCCATTATTTGCATAAAACAAATAATCATTCTTTCTGTAAACTTCTTTATATAAAACACTCATTCCAAAACCAAAACTCGCAAAAATAAAGAAGAAACTATCGATCCCTCCAAAAAGTAAAGACACCAAACAAACGATCAAATTAATTAAAAGTGTGCTTTTGAAAAACTCAAAAGTGTTCATCAATACTTTTTCCATTTCGCTATACGATTTTTTCTTCAAAAGGAATTGTTACGTCTAGAATTTCATTTAGCAACAAAACTATTTGCTCCAGATAACTAGATTGTATTTCATTGTTTATAATAGCTACACTTTCTTTTTCTTCTTTTAGATTAAAAGGTAAAAAACCAGATTTGAGATTTTTAAAAGAAATAATTCCTGCTTCAATAGGCATTCCATTTGCTTTTTCTTCGTACATATAGGCATACGCCAAAACCTGAATGATTTTATCATTCTTAATATCATCAGTCAATCTGCTCCAGGATTTAAGAGTAACATTGGTTTTTTCGACTTTACCCGTTTTGTAATCAATGATTCTGATAATTTTGTTACGCTCTTCAATCCTGTCCACATTCCCTTTAATTAAAACAGGGAAAGGTAAACTTGGATGTTCAACCATTCTTTCAAATGTTTTTTCAAGTTCCAGAATTTTTATAGCATCTCCACTTTTAATACTCTCTAATTCTACTTTTAAGAAATTTAAAACATTACGTTTAGCCACTTCAAAAGCCAAAAGATTTCGCCCTTTTTTAATTTCTCCTTCTTTGTAAACCAATTTGAATTGAATTAAAACTTCAGCATCAATTTTTTTTATACAATTTTGAATATCAAATTCAGAAATAAACTTTCCAATAAAAGGTTCATATAGAACCCTTAAAGTCTCGTGAATTATCGTTCCCAAAGTGTTCAGTGCAATATTTTCTTCAACTTCTTCAACTTCACTAATTCTTAAAATCTTTTGAAAATAAAACTGAATAGGATTTCGAATATAACTCGTCAACGCTGAAGGTGAGAATCCTTTTTCTGCTATTTCTTTCAAGCGCAACATTACTTTCTCCGACTTGGGTATTACCATCGGTGTATAAGCAGTATCTGGCAAAACAGCATTGTAAATCTCATGAGTTAAATTGTGGTTTCGTTGTTTCTCAACTTCTAATTGGGTAATAAAACGACTTTTTTCTCCAGCGTCAAGACCATCACTTTCCGTATTATACAGCAAATAGATGTTTTTGGCACGTTGCAACAAATGATAAAAGTGATAGGTATAAATGGCATCTTTCTCTTTAAAAGTAGGTAAACCTAATTCACGTTTCACATCATAAGGAATAAACGAATTTTGAGATTTTCCTGCCGGAAATTTTCCTTCATTCATAGAAGTAATAATAACTGTTTCAAAATCCAATACTCTACTTTCAAGTACACCCATAATTTGCAAGCCATTCAACGGCTCTCCTTCAAAAGACACTTCCGCTAAATCAATTACTTGTTTATAAATTGCATAAAGTGTATCAATGGTATCAATCTCTTTGTGTTGAGAATAGTAATTAATCAGTTTATTAATCACTTTAAAAATAGCATAAACAAAAGCTTTGGTTATTTTTTCCTCTTCGTTTTCATTGTTCAAATTATTTTTGACCTTTAACAACAATTTTGAAATTATTTCTAAAACGACAAGAGAACTGGTTTCCCATTTTTGAAATACAAGTAGAAACAAATCACTCGCACTATCGTTTAATTCCAATAATTTGTGATGACTAATAAAAGTGTAATTGTTTTTATTAATAATTCCAACCAAGGCACTGGTATTTGCATAAGGCTCAAATAACGGATGAGTCAATATATCTAGTACATCCTTATAATAAAAAACATAACTGCTATTGTTTCTGGACAATGCATTTGTATGCATTTTAAACAATTTGGCTATCAAAATTTGGGCTGGATTATTTTTACTCGAATATCCCATCGTAATATTCAAAGCGCCAATAGTATTTGGCAGGGAATACAACAATGGAATTAACAAATTCTCTTCTCCCAAAACGACCGCAACCCTATCTAGGGAAGCATTAGGTTCATTAATAGTAATATTTTCTATAATACTTCCGGCAATTTTAGCCTGACCAATAGTTTTTGGAGTTCCAATAACTTGGATATTTTTCGATGCCGAGAATTCATCCACAATCCATTCAAACGGATTAGATTTATAATGCTTCCAATTTTCTTTAAATCGACGTAAAAACAAACCTGCATCATGATACGGATCATTTAAAAATGCCTGATCTGCATCCCAATATATTTTAGCAAAATCTAAACTTATTAGATATTGGATAATTTTTTCTTCAGAAGCGTTTAAGGCATTAAATCCTGCAAACACAAATTTTATATTTGATATTAATTTCGAAAAGTAATCGATATTTTTCACAGCTTCCCGATAAATCAAACCTTGATAACCAATTCCTTTTTTTAGCAAATGCTCATACAAAGATTGATAGTATTTGGGTAATAATTTCCAAAAATCAATATAATTTTCAAGTAACTGTGTTTTATGCTCAACCTCTATCCCCCATTTCTTAATATCTTCAATATCTTTTAAGTAAGACAAAACATGTTCTGGATCTAGTAAGTAACGGTCAATCTCGTTAAAATCCTGCAAAAGTGTTTTTGCCCAATTTGCAAAAAGTTCAAAGGACTGTTGATTTTTTTTCTCTGTAATAGCCAAATAGACTTCATAAAACTCAAACAGCAATTCAATAGGGTCTACTGTTCTTATTCCAGCAATATTTTGAACAAAATCTTCAATACTTATAATTTCAGGCGAAAATATATTCTCTTCTGTTTGATTTTTTAATGCTTCAACAAGAAATATTTTTGCTCTTTTATTAGGTAAAACTATAATTGTTTCAGTTAGCTTATCATTATAATTTTCTAATATAACCGCTGCTATTTTATCTAAGAAAGGAATATTTGTCATTTTATAAATATAAAAAAAGCCATTCAATTAAGAATGGCTTTTTAAAATTATTTAAACTTTTTGATTACAATTTACCTTCGTAAACAGTACCAATGTGTCTAATTTCAGTTCTTCTGTTAAGTGCTTTACCTTCTTTAGTTTTGTTAGAAGCTACCGGTTTAGTTGAACCATAACCAGCAGAAGTTAAATTAGCAGGGTTAACACCTTTAGCAATTAACGCTTCCATTACAACTCTAGCTCTGTCTTCAGAAAGTTTTTGATTTACTTTTGCACTACCTGTACTATCTGTGTGTCCTTCGATAGCAAATTTAGCGTTAGGGTAGTTTTTAAGGATTTCTTTAATCGCTTCTAATCTACCATCAGTAGCTCCTTTATCAGCAGTAGCCAATACAGCTTTACCAGTTACGAAGTATACAGCTCTAGCTTGAACTTTAAGTTCTTGTAATACTTGCTCAGTTACTTCTGGACATCCTTTGTTACTTGCAGGACCAGGTACTGTAGGACAAGCATCTTGTTTGTCAATTACACCATCTTTATCAGAATCCAATTCAGGACATCCACCATTTGAAGCAGGACCTGCAACTGTAGGACATTTGTCTGAAGCATCAGTAACACCATCACCATCAGTGTCAGGACAACCTTGGAATTGTTTTAAACCAGCTACAGAAGGACAAGCATCATCAGGATCAGCTACACCGTCACCATCTGTATCAGCACAACCTTGGAATTCTGCTGTACCTGCAGTCGTAGGACATTTGTCTTTAGAATCTTCAATACCATCAGCATCAGTATCAGGACAACCGTTGAATTGTTTCAAACCTGCAACTTCTGGACATGCATCATCTTTATCATAGATTCCGTCTCCATCAGTATCTTTAGCACCAAACTTGAAAGTAAGACCTGCAGAATATTGAGAGTAAGAAGGAGCGTCTGGTTTATTAGTACCAGCGTATACTCTGTCCCCAAAAGATTTTTTATAAGTTCCCAACAATGAAAGACCCACATTTTCAGTAAACCAAATATTTAATCCAAGACCTGGATTAACAGTACCATAGCTTTCATCACCCAAAAAAGTATAACCAGCACCAACACTTAATGTAGGCTCTAATACTTTTGATTTGATCAACTCCATAAAACTATAAGTAGCTGTTGCATCAATACCATAATACATTAAATCACCTGGATTTATAGCTGCATAATCAGGCTTATCTGGTGTACGACCAGCTACTGGCACAACAAACTTGTCAATTTGATTAATTGATCCTGTAAGTCCTACTATAAAACCACTACCCACGTATCTAGAAACGTTGATATAAGAAACAGATGGAAGAATATTCCAGTTATCGCTTACATTAAATGGCTGGTCAAAATGACTAATAAAGTCATCTCCAGCACTAGATCTGTAGTCAACCGCGTTTACTCCAAAACCGACTGCCCATTTATTGTTACTGTCTTGTGCTTGAGAATTCAATCCCATCACCATCGTTACAGCAACTAAAAGTTTGTTAAGATGTTTCATACTTTGTTATTTTAATTACAATTAGTTAATTTGAAACAAAAATAGAACGATTTTCTTTAACATCAAAATAAATTGTTAAATAAAACACTTCGCAAATATAAAATTTAACAATTATATTACAGCAAGTCTCTCACCTACAGTCACAAATGCATTTATTGCTTTATCCAAATGTTCTTTTGAATGAGCCGCTGATAACTGCACCCGTATCCTCGCTTTATCTTTGGGAACTACTGGAAAAAAGAACCCTATTACATAGACTCCTTCTTTTAGCAACTCACTAGCCATTGTTTGAGCAAGTTTAGCATCATACAACATTACTGGCACAATCGCTGAATCCCCTTCAACTATTTCAAAACCAGCTTTTTTCATTCCCCTTTTAAAGTAATTAGTATTCCATTCTAATTGATCTCTTAAAGTCGTATCTTTTTCTAATAATTCAAAGACTTTTATTGATGCGCCAACAATTGCCGGAGCCAACGAATTAGAAAATAAATACGGTCTAGAGCGTTGACGCAATAACTCAATTATTTCTTTTTTGGCCGTAGTATAACCTCCCATTGCCCCTCCTAAAGCCTTTCCTAATGTACCAGTAACAATATCTACACGCCCCATCACTCTTTTTGCTTCCAGCGTTCCCTTGCCTGTTGCTCCAATAAATCCTGCTGCATGACATTCATCTACCATGACCAATGCATCATATTTATCAGCCAAGTCACATATTTTATCCAACGGAGCCACTACTCCATCCATAGAAAAAACACCATCGGTAACAATTATTTTGAAACGAGCTTTTGCCTCATTTGCCTTAATTAGTTGCTGCTCTAAATCTCCCATATTACTATTTTCATAGCGATAGCGAGCGGCTTTACATAAACGAACACCATCTATAATCGATGCATGATTTAAACTATCCGATATAATTGCATCATTTTCCCCAAACAAAGGCTCAAAAACGCCAGCATTTGCATCAAAAGCAGCAGCATATAAAATTGTATCTTCTGTTCCATAAAAATCAGCTATCTTTTTTTCCAATATTTTATGAATATCTTGCGTTCCGCAAATAAAACGTACTGATGACATTCCAAATCCATGACTATCCATAGCGTCTTTTGCTGCTTGAATAACCTCAGGATGTGAAGAAAGCCCCAAATAATTATTGGCGCAAAAATTTAAAACTGTTTCACCAGTTGATATGGTAATTTCAACACCCTGAGGTGAAGTAATAATTCTTTCCTTTTTAAAAATTCCGTTTTCTTCAATGGCTTGAAGTTCTGATTGTAAGTATTGTTGAATTTTACCGTACATTGTATATAAGCTTAAATTATAAATAAACAAAATTCTAACTTAATAAGGTGATTTTGTTTGTTTTTACAAATGTACCACATCAATTTCGGTTCCTATATACACAAGTGCTTTTTTTAGCACTTTGAAACCCATTTTCTCAATAGCATTTTGATAATTTTCTAATTGGTAATTGTATTTCGAATTATGCGCTCCCGTTTTATAATCCAACAAAAAAACTTCTTTGACCTTATTAATTGTCATTCGATCAGGTTTGATAGCATTACCTTCTTTTTGAATAATTGTTTTTTCATTCAAAACTTCATTCTCTTCAGCAAAATGTTCTGCCAAATCTTGATGATTTGTTATTTTAAAAATAGCTTCTTCAACAATATCCTTCTGTATCATTGTGATTAGTCCATTTTCAATAGCTCTATTGATTGCCAAATCCACATCACTTTTTGTAACTATAAAAGAAAGAATTTCATGGATTACATTTCCAAACTCAATAGCTTCCTGTTGATGTGTCCCCCACATTAAGGCCTCTTTCTGTGCAATTTTGATGTTTTTTGGATTCATCACCTCCGAAACAACAGGAATGTTTTTTGTCATATCAATATGCTTCTCATGTGCTGATAATTTTTCAGAATTCCCAAATGGATATTCGATTATATTTTCATCATAAACACCCTTTTGAACTAGATATTTAATGAAAAATGATGCCATATTACTTGGATATACACCATCTTTTTTTGGCTTCACATTTTGAGAAATAATATACAATTGTTCTTCAGCCCTGGTCAAAGCAACGTACAATACATTTATATTGTCCAATAATTCCTCTTGCTTTTTCAAATTATAAACCAAGGAAGCTTCTTCGCCAAATTCTTCAATCGCGCTACTATTATCGACTAGCACTTTTGGCATATCCAAATCTTGTTCCTCAGAATTAAGCCACAACTTGTCTTTTGGCTTTCTGTTATAATCTTCTTCGGCAAAAGGCATAATGACAACCGGAAATTCCAAACCTTTTGATTTATGGATAGTCATTATTCGAACAGCATTAGTCCCTTCGGGAGAAGGTATACTGAACTTTTCAGAATTTTTGTCCCAATAATTTAGAAAATCCGATATTCCTGCCTGATTACGAACATCTCTTTCTAAAACTAAATCAAGAAAATATTGAACATAAGCGGTTCCCGAAGGCAATATCCCAATACTGGCATTGGTTTTTAAAAACTTTGAAATAATAATTTCTACGGCTTCATATAACGATTTCTTTCTGATGTTTTCAAAAGAGAGCTCAATATTGCAATTCTCCAACCATTTTTCGAAAACTAATTCCTCTTTTTTTTCCATTCCTTCTGCAATAAAATCATGGACAGGCAACTGATTTTGCTTGTTTTGAGCCAAGTACTGTAAAAAATTTGCCTTTGACTCCAAATCGGAACTGTTTTTTAAATATTTTAATATATGAATGATTAATCGAACTTCGGTGGCGTTTTGAATCATCAAGGTTTCTGAAGACAAAAGAGGAATACCTTGTTCCGTTAAATAATTGGCAACAGCAATCCCCTGACTTCTTTTTCGGGTAAGAATTACAATATCCTTATACTCAAAACCTGTTTGAACAACTTTTTGAATAGTATTTAAGGTTGCCAAAACATATTGTTCGGTTTTATCCAGAACCTCTTCATCAGCTTCCTGTTCCTCTATTTTTGGCAAAAAAGAAATATTTACATAACCTCCTATTTTATCATTTATCTTTTGATGACTATGGTTTTCATACAAATCCTTATAATCAGCATTGTTGAATTCGTTCGAAAGCAATTGGAAAAATTCATTATTGAATTCAATTACCTGTGAATAACTACGGTAATTTTTATCCAAATGTTCCAATCTTTTATCAGGATTACTGAAAGGATTTTGGTCTTTACTTAACTCGATAAACTGTTCTGCTTTTCCACCGCGCCATCTGTAAATGGACTGTTTGGGATCTCCCACAATCATTAAAGTTCCTTTTTGACCTAAATCATCTTGACCTGAAAGCGCATTATCGATGAGGGGAATCAAATTTTGCCATTGCATTTGGGAAGTATCCTGAAATTCATCTATAAAAAAGTGACGATAGCGCTCGCCCAATCGTTCATATATAAAAGGTGCTGGCTGATTTTGAATTTCACGATGGATAATAGCATTGAACTCTGTTATCGAAAGGATATTTTGCTCGCTCTGAATCTTTTCTAATTCATTACTAACCGTATTTAATAGTGACAAGGGAGTAATGTTTCTTAAGAACGCCTTGTAGAAATTTCGTCTTTCAAAATTTTTATATATTTCGGCAAGACCAATCAATAAATCGGGAACTAGATTTTCTATTATAGCTCTGTCTTTTGCCGTTTTATTGATAGCTATATCTTCAAGTTCTCGAAACATTTTATTCTTTTGGTTGAATCTGCCCTCTGCGATGCTTTGAAGATGATTTGGAAAAGTCCCTCTTGAGAATGATTTTAAATCAATTGCATTTGTTTCAATCATTTGCAAAAGTGTTTTGGCAAGAGTTGCATTTTGTCCTTCCAAATCTTTGCAAACTTGTAATAGTTTTTCTTTTACGGCAATAAAATCGCTTATTGATTTATCGTGAAAATGAAGAATTTCATTTCGGTTATTTTCATTGAGCACTAACTTTCCTGTTTCCAAAATTTCACGAGAAATGTCCCAAGATTTATCATCGTCGGTTTTTTCTATAGTAAAATCTACTAATAATTTGGTTAAAATATCATCATCTCCAGCTTTGGCAATAATAGCATCTACTGCTTCAATCAAAAGGTTTTCGGTATCCAGACTCACTTCAAAAGTCATAGGCAAACCTAAATCGTGCGCAAAAGCACGAATAACCTTGTGCGTAAACTTATCAATAGTAGAAATATCAAAAGCGGCATAATTATGAATTATGTGTTTAATGATTTGCTGTGACTTGGTTTTAATTTGGATAATCGAAAGCCGTGTTTCACTAGCCAAATCCTGCATTAAGTCCTGTGCTTTTTTAGAAGGTTCCTCTTTGGCAAATTCAGACAGACTCCCAACAATTCTGCTTTTCATTTCGTGAACCGCCTTGTTTGTAAACGTAATGGCAAGAATATTTCGATAAGCATCATTCTTTTGTGCTGTTAGAATAATTTTAAGGTATTCTTTGACAAGAGCATAAGTTTTTCCGGAACCTGCCGAAGCATCGTAAATGGCGAAAGAAGGTCTTTCCATAATATTAAGTACTGTATTTATTGTTGAAAAAAATCCCGTTGAAACTACAAAAAACCTAGCCCCGATGGAAGG
>Ga0308157_10006889_pt1 | contig 13401 bp, 10 predicted proteins | sample PhyBR1_FD_201035 | JGI IMG/M metagenome (GOLD analysis project Ga0308157, IMG submission 201035) | Phyllosphere microbial communities from UC Gill Tract Community Farm, Albany, California, United States - DLSLB.R1 | ecosystem: Host-associated > Plants > Phyllosphere > Unclassified | place: USA...
CAGTTGCTGCCGTGCGGTCGTTCCTCTGATGGCTGAGAATAATTATGGGCGCATTGTCAATATTGCGTCGGTTGCAGGCAAAGAGGGAAACCCCAATCTGGCGGCCTATAGTGCGGCAAAAGCGGGTGTGATTGGCCTGACAAAATCGCTCGGAAAAGAGCTGGCAAAAACGGGCATTGCAGTCAATTGCATCACGCCGACGACTGCCAAGACGCCCATACTCGACGGATTAACGCCAGAGTTTATTGAATATATGCGAGTGCGCATCCCACGGGACCGCTTTGTCGAACTCAATGAAGTTGCGTCCATGGTCGTCTGGATGTTGTCGGAAGAAAACTCATACACCACCGCTGCCACCTTTGATCTCAGTGGTGGTCGGACAACGTATTGAGGCATTTCGTTCTCGGTTAGTGAAATAATTTTGTTGGCGCGATCGGTCAATTTGGCTACTGAGATATAAACTTGACTTTTGCAGTCATGTAATGTGTGTTAGTCGATGCAAAAACTCGAGGCACCATCGTGGAAATAATCGAAGCAGCCGGATTGAAGATCCTTATCGACAGCATGCCCGTTAAGAGTGGGCAAGCATGGCGCTCGGTTATGGATCCGGGCATCTGGATGGGTGCGATTGCAGCGGGTCATGTTGAAGTCGAGCAGGATCAGTTAGGGCGCAGAGTTTGGCAAAAGGGGCAAACCGCTGTTTTCAACAGTGATAAGTTCGTTGAGACAAACCATTGCTCTCTCGTGAGTGGTACACTGAGCGCTGTTTTCATTCAAATAGACCCTGATCAGGCGGAAAGGGGCCTTGGATCGGAAGCTGTTTCTGCAATTGTTTCCGCGGCTAAAAATACGCAAGAGTGCGGAACAGCAGCGCTGAACGGCATCTCTTGGCAAATGTTGAGTTGTCCTTTGCGCGGTGCGTCACGCAAATTGTATATGGCGGGCAAGGCGCTGGAATTCATCTCGCATCTGGTATCGAATGATGGCGTAACTGATGAGCGTGAACATGCGCGATGGACGGCACGGGATATAGAATGTTTCCATGCCGCGCGTTCTATCCTGATGTCGGATCTGGCAAATCCACCCACTGTTACAGAACTAGCGAGAATGGTGGGCACAAATGCTCGCAAACTGGGGGCCGGATTTGTTGATCTGTTTGGTGCGCCGGTTTATTCGTTTGTGAAATCCCGGCGTCTCGAAGAAGCACGCAGTCTGCTGGAATCCGGCGAGACTTCGATATCGCGCGTTGCCCATAATATGGGTTATCATCCGGCTCATTTTGCCACAGAATTTCGCAAGCGGTTTGGCATTTCGCCGACGCAGGCGACAGGACGCAAAGGTTTGGCGTAACCAATTCAGCAATTGATGCGCGATCCCCAAAGACTTTGACGCGATCCCTAAACTACAAGGTCTTGTCCTCAACGATCAGCTATCGCAAACAGAGCTTCTAAAACTTGGGGACTAAACTCATGATTAAGAAGCGCGTAAATTTCCTGCTTTCCAACTGCCTGCTGGCAACGCTTGGATTTACTCTTTTGGTTGATGGTGCAGCAGCGCAGGAAAATGCCGCGCAGCAGGTCAAAGAAGATACGATTGTCCTTGATCCCATTACGGTAACAGCACGGCGCCGCGAAGAGAAAATACAGGATGCGCCTGTATCTGTTTCGGTTATCCAGCAGGATGAATTGGTTCCCGGTGATGTCACCACATTGGAAGATGCGGCATTCAGAGCGCCGAACGTGAATTATAATGGTCAGGGCGGCCCGCTCTCAATTCGAGGCGTCGGCTCGCTGGGGATTTCCGGTGGTGTGGATCGTTCGCCAGCCGTTGGATTATTCCTCGACGATGTTTTTGTCGCGCGCCCGCTTGGTTTCCCGGTTCTCCTTGATGATCTGGAGCGCGTTGAGATTGTTCGCGGCTCTCAATCCGTCCTTTATGGAAAGAACACCATTGGCGGTGCAGTTAACCTGCTGTCACGCCTGCCCGGCGATAAGCCCGGCGCAGAAATGTCGGTGACCTACGGCAGCGAAAGTGAAAAGCGGATAAAAGCTGCCTTTGAAACCCCGATAGAAGGAACAGGCCTGGCTGTTCGCGGTGCAGCGGCATGGTCTGGCCGGGATGGCTACATCAGCAATCTTTATAATGGTGAGGACGTTGGGGATCTCAATTACTTTACCGGTCGTTTTACCGTCGCCGGGAGTTTGAATGAGAGTACCCGATTAAAAGTTGTGGCTGATTTCTCACGTGACAAAAGTGATGGAGGTCTATGGTACGCGCCTGTTGATCTCGCATTTGACGGTAAAGTTGAGCATGATTTCGATCCTGAAACCAGTACAAAGTCCGGTGGCATATCGGCTCGCATTGACCACGACTTAGGTGATTATGAACTGACATCGATTACCGCTGTACGCGGGCATGATTTTTCGCAGTTCCTCGACGGCGATTTTACGACCACTCCATATCTTATTCAGGGTCAGGTCGAGAGACAGCGTCAGTTCAGTCAGGAGGTCCGTTTGTCCTCCAATGATGACGGTCCGCTGCGCTGGACGGGTGGACTCTTCTACATGCATGAAAAGTTTGACGGCACGCAGTATTTCGATCTCGCTTCCTTGCCGCGTGATCTGTTGAGCCGCGACGTCTTTGAACAGAAAACAGATACGTACTCGGCTTTTGGTGAAGTGTCGTACTACGTCATGCCTCAGCTTGAGCTCTCGGTGGGTGGACGCATCACACATGATCGCAAGAGCACCAGCTCGGAAATCAGCACCCCAAGCGGCACCTACATGTTCGGCTATCCTGGCTATGCTGACGACAATGTTTCGTTCACAAACTTCTCCCCGGAAGCCAGTGCCACTTGGCATTTCTCTGAAGGCAACATTGTGTATGCCAAGATCAGCCGCGGTTATAAGGCCGGTGGTATCAGCCCTTATATTGAAGCGAATGGCTCCGCCAACAGCTATGACCCGGAAACCACGACCAGCTATGAGATTGGCGCAAAGACGACAATTCTTGATGGACAGGTCACTCTTGCTGCCAGCGCCTTCTACATCGACTGGAAAGACCAGCAGGCTGTAATCTACACCACGCCGGTAACACGCGTGTATCGCAATGCTGCGGCTGCGACTTCCAAAGGCTTCGAGCTGGAAGGTACATGGGCGATCACCCATGCGCTATCCTTGTCGGGTAGCTATGGTTATACCGATGCAGAGTATGATGACTTTGTTGATGAGGTCATGGGCGAGAATTACTCGGGTAATCCGCTGCCATTTGCACCTGAGCATAGTTTTAACGCCGGTCTACGCTGGAGTCATGAATTCCAGAACAATTGGAACATGAATGCTGGCATTGATTACAGCTATCGCAGTTCTTACTCGTTCACTTCATCTAATAATTACCATCAAAAGCCAACCAACCTCGTTGATGCGCATATTGGTCTTTCCAAAGATTGGTGGAGTGCAACATTGTGGGGCAAAAACCTCACGGATGAGACCTATTTGAAGAACTACTTCAGCTATTCAGGCACAGATATGGGCGTTGCAGCTCAGGGACGCTCTTATGGTCTGACTCTTGCGGCGAAGTGGTAAGCTCGATGACTGACGTTTCGGTGAAGGCGCAGGCTGATCCCATCGCAAAGCCACGCAGTGATGTCTTTCTGTTGATCCTCATTGGTGCCTTGTATTTCTCACAAGGCATCCCGATGGGCATGGCGATGGAAGCATTTCCCGTCATTATGCGTCAGAACGGCGTGCCATTGGAATTGCTGGCATTTGTGCCGCTGGCAGGCTTGCCGTGGATACTCAAGATATTCTGGGCGCCGATGGTCGATAATTGCTGGAGTGCCAAGCTCGGGCGTCGACGCAGCTGGTTGCTGACAATGCAGACACTTCTGCTGATTGCCATGGTGTTGCTGGCATTTGTGCCTGCCACATCCGCAAACGCCGTGCTGATGATCGTCATCATGAGTGTCGGCATGCTTGCAAGTGCAACACAAGATACCGCAACTGACGGGCTGGCTGCTGAACGTCTGCGTGCTGGTGCTTTAAGCCGTGCCAATGCGCTTCAGATTGGCGGCATGATGGCAGGATTCATGGTTGGCGGCGGCGGCGCACTGCTTCTCATCGATACCCTTGGCCAGCAATATTTGCTTCTTTTGCTTTCACTCATTCCACTGGCAACCATCATACTGGTTTTGTTGTGGAAGGAAGAACCGCAAGCAAACCACATTGCTACGCAAGGCAAAGCACGCCTCTTGGATTGCTTCCGCCGCCAAGGCATTTGGCCATTATTGCTGCTGGCATTTCTATACGGGAGCGCACATGCAGGCGGGATGAGTATCACAAAACTGTTTCTGGTTGATCTTGGGTGGAGCAATCAGGATGCAGGTTGGGTGGCAACCCTTGGCGGTTTGGTGCTGATTGTATTGGGCAGCCCGGCAGGTAGCTGGCTTGCTTCACGCAAGCTATGGACAGGGCTGACCATCGGGGTTTTTGTGGTGATGGTTGGGCTTGGCACATGGGGGCTTCTGGCGCTCGGATCACTACCAGTTAACTGGATAACCGTAGCTATCGCAACGCTTTGGCTGAATATCGGTAGCGGTATTATCGCAGTTTGCGCCGCAACTTTGAATATGTCATTCGGCGGTTCGGGTAAGCAGGCGGGAACAGACGTTACATTATTGCAGAGTGTAAATGTCACCGGCGAAATGCTGTTTGCAGGTATTGTTGTTTGGCTGGCGTCGCTCCTTGGTTACAGCACGATGTTTCTTGCGGTTGCCTGTGGAGGGTTGCTCATTCTGGTTGTTGCTCGGCTGGTGAGAAGCAGGCTTTCACCTGCGGCTCTCATGCCACTGAATGAAGATGCAACAGGCGCTTAAGATGAGTGATTTCGCTGAGAAACTGGTTGATCGCATTGCGCGTAAACCGCACGGCCTGTTAGGACACCTGCTTTACAGGTTTCCGCTTGCCCATAAGCCGGGCTTTGATCTTGTTCTGACAAAAGCTGCACCTAATGCCGATGATACAATTGTTGAAGTTGGGTGTGGTGGCGGCGTCTTCATGCGCAGGGCACTGATGAGTGGTTGCCGGGCTGTTGCAGTCGATCATAGTCAGGCGATGGTTGATGCGACAGCCCAATTAAATCATGCCGCGGTTCGGGCGGAGCGTCTCAATGTTGTTCAGTCGGATGCGTCACAACTGCCGCTACAAACAGCCAGTGCAGATAAGATCTATTGCCTCAATGCGTTTTTCTTCTTTCCTGATCCGGAAGCGGCATTACGCGAAATGGCGCGGGTATTAAAACCAGGCGGCATTCTTGCACTGGTGACAGCGCCGCCGGAAATGCGCGACGACATTGGCGGATATTTTAGCCGGATGGCGCAATCCATGCAGTTCTATAGCCGAACGATGCTTTCGGATATGGCTTTAGCCGCCGGTCTCGAGCCAATCGAAATATTGCAAGCACCAAAAGCAGGCCTCCTCATGCTGGCGCGTAAACGCTGAGCACGCGCGTCGACCAAACAATCGAGCCTTCAAAAGGATCTGATGAAGTCAGATCAAAATGCTTCCCAAAAAACAGAGCGAGTTTGATGTCCAAGATAAATGGTGAAGTGAAGCCGCCAAGCGTGTGGTCGATATTGAATCCGGTTGTTGGAAAAATTCGCTTTGCGATGGTGTTGTCTGCCTTTGCATCGGCTTTTACGGTTCTAGGTCTGATTGCACTCGCATGGGCTTTGCAATCTTTGTTTAGCCAGTCTGATCAGTTCCCTTGGGTGGCGATGGGAATTGCGACATTGTCCGTCGCGCTTTCTTATGTGTTCAAGCTATTTTCCTTCAATCAGTCGCATTATGCTGCCTTTCGCCTTGAAACTTTGCTGCGCCGCAAACTTGCAGCGCATCTCGCCAAAGTGCCGCTCGGATATGTCGAAGATACCGGACAGGCAGCGCTTGCCAAAATTATGATGGACGACGTTAAGGCACTGCATGCCTTTGTAGCTGACAGCACGCCACTTTATGCGCGGTCCTATGTTTCGCCGCTTGTTTCATTTGTCGTGCTTTTCATTCTTGATTGGCGTCTTGGGCTGGTTGCAACTGCCGTTCTTGTCTTTGGTTTTGGCGTGATTGCCAAAACCATGAACAATAGCCACGAGATGATGCACCGGTTTAATCTGGCGCGTGAGCAAGTGAGTATTTCAGTCGTTGAATATGTTCAGGCTATGCCAGTGGTGCGTAGCTTTGACAGTGGTACGGCTACGTTTGGACGCTATCAAAAAGCACTCGAAAATTATCTGGAAATCGTTTTGCAATGGTATCAGAAAGCGGGCTTTTCAGCACGCTTTTCGATGGCAATTCTCAACCCGATGCCAACAGTCACCATTGTGCTCTGGTTTGGTGTGTGGCTGTTTTTGAACGATGGGTTAAGCCTTGCGGCACTTGTTGCTGTGCTGTTGATCTGCACAGGAATGGCTGAGGCATTGTTACCTCTCATGTCTTTGAAGCATCTGATTTCGCGCACACAAATGAGTGTTCAGCGTATTCAACAGGTGCTTGAAACACCTGTATTGAAAGAAGTTGAGATTAAAGACGCTCAGTTCCCGTCGAACTCTGGCATTGAATTCAAAAATGTGGGGTTCCGTTATAAGGCTGACCAGCCGAACGTGCTTCACAATATTTCATTGACAGCAAAACCGGATACGATAACCGCCCTTGTCGGCCCGTCCGGTGCCGGCAAGACAACAGTTGCCCGCTTGGTTGCTCGTTTTTGGGAGACGAGTGAGGGACAAATTATGATTGGCGGAGCCGATCTGCCTCTCATTCCGACCGAGAGCCTGATGCAGCAGGTAGCGCTCGTGTTTCAGGATACTTTTTTGTTTTCAGGCACGATAGCTGAAAACATCACCATTGGCATGCCAGAGGCATCTTTGGACGATGTCATTGAGGCGGCTAAAGCTGCGCAGGCGCATGAATTTATTATGTCGTTTCCGGCTGGCTATCAGACGCTTTGCGGCGAACGCGGCATTTTTCTATCTGGTGGCCAGCGGCAAAGAATTACGATTGCGAGAGCAATCCTGCAAAACAGGCCAATTCTGGTGCTGGATGAAGCAACAGCCTTTGCCGATGCAGAAAACGAGGCCGCAATCGTTAAAGCTCTTGCTTATCTGATGAAAGGTAAAACCGTGTTGATGATTGCTCATCGACTGTCAACCATTCGTCATGCCGATCAGATCCTTGTTTTTGATCGCGGGCGCCTGGAAGAGTGCGGCAAGCACGATGAACTTGTAGCCAAAAGCGGGGTTTATGCGCGGTTGTGGAACCATTATGAGCGCGCGCGAGACTGGCGTTTGACAGGAGAAACGATGTGATGGCGACCGAAACCGGAACCACATCTCTCCGCGTGACATGGCAGCAGTTGATGCGTGCCGCACGTAGTCGCGCAAACGGATTACGCCGAAGCTTAATCGGGCTAGGTCTGGCTGCGGCACTTCAGGGACTGGCATTTGCCTGCATCATGCCGGTGTTTCTATCGCTGACGACCAATGCTACTTGGCAGGATATTGTGCCATGGCTTCTGGTGATGACTCTATTGATGGTTACAAGCACCATTGTGCGTTGGATGGCGCAGAGCTTTGATTATAATGGCGAAATGGTGCGTAATACGCATGAATTGCGCTCGGAGCTTGGTTTGCAACTACGCAAAATCCCGCTCCTGACATTGCAGGATAAACGAGCGGGCGAGGTCAATGCTACATTGCTGGGCAATGTGGATGAAAATCTCACCTACGTGTTGACGATTGGCAATCAGATTGCAACCGCCGTTATCACGCCCTTTGTCGTGGCGATTGCTACTTTGTTTTTCGATTGGCGTATGGGTTTGCTTTTGTTGGTGATCTTTCCGGTTCTCATTCCGTTTTATCGCTGGCGTCGGCCTGCATTCGGGCGCGGAATGCGGGCACTGGCTGATGCCACAGAACAAGCAAGCGCTGAAATGCTTGAATATGCGCAGGGGCTACAGGTGTTGCGCATGGCAGGCGCAGTTGGCGATAGGGCACTGCGTCTGAATGCCAGCATTGAGCATCTGGAAAACGTGCAGGCTTATGGGCAACGTAAAGGCACAAAGCCTAATCTGATGATTGCGACAGCCATGGAAATTGGCTTGCTGCTGGTCGTGGCCGCAGGCGCATGGCTTGTGACAGATAATTTGCTACATGTTGGGCTTCTCGCAGCCATAACAATTATTGTGGTTCGGTTTGCGGAGCCGCTGAGTACAGTCATTTTGATGACACTCATCATTGACCTGATGGAAACGGCATTGGGAAAAATCGAAGCGCTTCTTGATATCAAACCCCTGCCGCAACAACTGCCTGCCCGAACTCCGCAAAACTATGCAATCGAGTTTGATAATGTATCCTTTGGCTATGACGCGGTTGGCGGGAGTTCCGTGCTTGAAAATATCACGCTTACATTTGCAGAAAAAAGCCTGACTGCTCTGGTTGGTCCATCCGGTTCAGGAAAAACCACAATAACGCGACTAATGATGCGGCAGGCCGATGCCGATCATGGTTCGGTAAAGATTGGTGGTGTTGATGTTAAATCCATCGACCCGGACCATCTTAATCAACTCATCTCTGTGGTCTTTCAGGACGTATATTTGTTTGACGATACGATCCTCAACAATATTCGTATGGCGCGTCCGGATGCGAGCGATGAAGATGTTGAGGCAGCAGCACGCGCTGCGCATTGCCATGAATTTGTCAGCCGTTTGCCAGACGGCTATCAAACGCAGGTCGGTTCATTAGGCGGACGCCTGTCAGGTGGGGAGCGCCAGCGTATAAGCATCGCGAGAGCAATGCTGAAGAATGCGCCGATTGTTATTCTCGATGAGCCAACGGCTGCATTGGACACAGAAAGCGAAGTGGCGGTTCAATCGGCAATTGACGCATTGGTGCGCGAGCGCACTGTGATTGTTATAGCGCATCGGCTGTCTACAATTGTCGCTGCCGACAAGATTGTTGTCATTGAAGATGGACACTTGAAAGAACAGGGTACGCAAACGCAGCTCCTATCAAATTCCGGTCGCTATGCATCCATGTGGAGGACGCAGACCGCTTCAACAGACTGGCACGTGTAATGCGATAGTTTCAAAGGGCTGTTGGCAGTTTGCAGAATGAATGCCGAGTTTAATATTTTCTATGTCATTATCGGAGCATATAGTGTTGGATAGTCATTCCATTAACATCAGCTTCGCTAATGCGGCATCGCTATAAACAATTGACCAAGTATGAGCTCTCATAAATTTTGTCGTGACGTTTGCCTGGAGCGTGGTGAGCCTATGCCGGGCGCTGGGGTTGCTGCCAGACGCTATGCGCTTTTGCATTGGCCGCGTCGGCACTGGCGTGTGCCAAGGACAAACGCTTTTGGCATGTCTGCTCAGCTCACTGCGGCAATCATTGTTGCTAATCAGGCAGGTATTCATGTCGCCCTCGTGGAGGGCGACGAAATCGCTCTCTCATGCGATAATTTTATCCTGCGCTCAGCAGCGCCTGAAATTTTGTCCGAACAATTGCTCATGCTGGCAGCGGGAGGGAAACTTGCCGGAGAGCCCGATGAGCGCATTACAATCCTGTGCTGTACAGATGGAAAACAGGACCCTTGCTGCGCTCGTTACGGCTTTGCGACATGGAAAGCTTTGCGTGATTATGCTGACCCAACAAATTTCAGGGTTCTTCAGTCAACGCATCTTGGGGGCTGCCGCTTTGCTGCTTCACTTCTCGTATTACCGGATCGTGCCAGATATGGCCGTCTCGAACCACAAGATGTACCGGATTTCCTGTCTTGTCTTGGCAAAGATATTCCATACCTTCCGGCTTACAGGGGAAACCCAGAGCTTGATGCCCTTGAGCAGGTGGCTGAACACGCAGCGCTGACGTTCTGGCGCGACACTGGAGTGCGGGGAAAAATTACTTTTGAAAATAAATCCGGCAGCGATGCCGGGGAAGACGCTGAGGTTATTGCCTCTACGACATCTCAACGATTGCTCATTCGGCTAAGGTTAGATACGTTCGATGTCAATACGCGTTGTGACACCCTGAAGACTGACTGCCCGACTGAACAGGTTGATCGCTGGAGTGCAGTTTCAATTACGCCGTTGACCTGAAGACCTGCTGATTAAGGTTTCTGCCGAAGGATTTCCCGCTCGCCGATATGCGATAAGAGCAAAGTTGCAGAGCCAATCAGACCTTCCATCGTTTCGCCATAGCGACTGCGGTTGAAGTACAAAAATTGTCGATTGCGCACAGCAAACAGATTACGCCACTGGACAGTCGAGCGAAAGGCCCGCGTTTCCGCTTCTTCATCCAGCATTTCTTCATAGGTGTCGATAATGATGTCACTATCAAAGTCGGAAAGGCGTTCCAAGCTATAGGGTATATCGCTTGAGCTATTTTCATAAGCGGGAACGTGGCCAAGACCAAAATCGTCTATCACCTGCTCCATGCCACCCCGCCCGATGATCCGAAAACCATCCCGGTAAATTTCGATAGGCGTCACGGTAATTGAAGCAGGGTTCTTTACGCGTTTCCCGAATTCGTTGACGACATCCTGATATTCATGGTTGAGTTCATCATAGCGGTGGCGCTTGCCTACCAGATCAGCCAGTTGTTCTGCATAAGAACGGATGCCTTCTTCGCGCAGCGGTAGGAGCACAACCGGTGCAATGGCTGAAAGCTTATCGCGCAGTGCTGCATGATAGGATAGCCCCACGATGAGGTCAGGCTTTAATGCGGCTATTGTTTCGATATCTGGTGCCTGATGAGTTCCGACATATTGAATTTTCGACGTATCATATCTTTGGGATGCGCCTCTATAAATTGTATCTGTGAACAACCGCTTGCGGCCGGATGATCCGCAAGGCGTGACCCCTAATTCAAGTAACTGCGTTGTCAGACTGAAATCGTGCAAAGACACCACGCAGCGTGGCGTGACTGGTACTTTTACTGACCCAAATCTGTTGGAGAAGGTTCGTGTTTCCCCTGCATGAGAAGAGCCGACGAATCCGAAACTACATATAAGAAGAAACAAAGCTGATGCTATCTTTATCATCGGGTGGTTCCTTTGCGCGATAGCAGATAAAGAAGATAGGGCGCACCAATTACGGCCACCACGAGCCCGGCGGGAATTTGGAGTGGGGCAAAAACTGTACGGCCTATCGTATCGCTGATGAGAACAATGCAAGCGCCCATTAAGGCGGCAAGTGGCAAAAGCAGTCGGTGTTTTTCTCCAACAAGAAGCCTTGCCGCATGAGGAGCTAAAAGGCCAATGAAGCTCATCGTGCCCACATTGGCGACAGCTGAAGCGGTGAGCGTAACACTGAGCAAAAGTGATATGGTCTGAAAACGCATGACATTCAGGCCACGCGTACCCGCAACGGCGTTGCCAAGTTGAAACAAATCAAATTGCCGGAAAAGCAGCATCACTGGAATACCAGCAAGCAGCAGCCACAAAGTCTGACCGCGCACATTCTCCCATCCCGTCTTGTGCAAACTACCGGCAAGCCAGAGCAAAGCCGATTCCACATGATCGATACGGCCATAAGTAATCAGCAAGTCTGAAATTGCGCTGAGGATGGCTGTGACACCAACACCAACCAGAAGAAGGCGCAGGGGTGAAACCCCTTTGTTCCATGATAGTGCAATCACGAAGAGTGCTACCAGCAGTCCACCAACCAAAGCGGCAAGTGGATAAAGTTCCACAGCAAGTGCAGTAGGCCAGAGAATGAGCGCAGCAAGCACAGTTAATCCCGCGCCAGCCTCGACACCCACCAACCCAGGTGCAGCAAGTGAATTGCGTGTGAGCACTTGTAATACAACACCTGCAAGAGCCATAGCCATGCCTGAAAAGATCGCGAGTAATATGCGCGGTAGGCGCGTGTCGACAACAATACTCCATATGGCATTATCAGCTCTATCAGGTGCTATAATAGCCAGAGCAATTTCGGCAGGTGTAACCGGATAGCTACCAAGCGTCATCGCCAGCAATGCTATTCCCGCAAGAAAGGCCATTATACCCAGTAGAATTATTCGGCCATGGGAGAAGCGCTTGTGGGTCTGCTTGGTGGCGGTTATTTGCGCTTTCATCATTTTACTTTGCCCAATACGAGAGCAATGAAAATGGGACCGCCGACCATGGCAGTCACAATACCAGTATTGATTTCCAACGGACTGACAGCGGTACGGGATATAATGTCACTGACGACGATTAGCAATGCGCCAATCAGAGGGCTTGCTGGCACGATGAACCGATAATCGTTGCCAAATATAATACGTCCGATATGCGGCGCAACGAGGCCGACAAATCCTATAGGTCCTGCGATTGCGACGGAGGACCCGGCCAGAAGCACGATCGCCAGAAGGGATGAAAGGCGCATTCGCAATACATTTAATCCCATCAGTGCTGCCGATTGTGCGCCTAAGCGGTGCAGATTGAGCGCAGGGATATTTGCGATTGCAATGCATACCCCCACCATGATGAACGGAAAGGTCTGCCACCGCGCTTGCGAACTATCGAAAGCAAGCGAACCGACAAGCCAGCGCCTTAAGCTCTCAAGTCCTTGTTGATCCAGCAACAGAACCATTGAGGTTAAAGCACTGAACAGGGCTGCAACCATCACACCTGATAAAACAAGGCGAACCGGATTGGGATCAGTTCCAGTGTTAAGAAGCACAAAACCCGCTGCAACAATAGCACCCGCGAAGGCTAAGAGTGGGATCATTGCAAGCGTATTACCCGGAAACACCAGCAATCCGATTACCACGAAGAAAGCTGCGCCGCTGTTCACGCCCATAAGCCCCGGATCTGCAAGTGGATTTTCGCTTACAGCCTGCATCAGTGCACCTGCAAGGCCAAGCGCTGCACCCACAATCACAGCACCCATCAATCTGGGCATTCGCATTTCGATTATGATGCTGTGCAAAGGATCGGCCGGAATATAGGCAACAAGCGCTTGCCAAACGGTGCTCCAGTCAAGCTGACGCGCACCAAGCTTCAGATGCAGAATAGCAGCCACAATAAGCAGCACAGAAAGAATGGAGAACTGGAAAATACGCCAATATGCCGACACGGATGTACCCATTAAGCAGATGATGAGGCAATGCACACGGCAATGCCTGTCTCAGGGTCATCCACCATTCTCGAACGAACAGAAAAGACGCTATTTATATTAGTCGCAGTGAAGACCTGCTGTGTGTTTCCTTCCGCCACGACCCGTCCATCTTTCAGCATAACCAGTTGATCCGCATAGCGCGCGGCCTGATTGAGGTCATGCAATATTGCAACCACTGTGCGCCCTGCATCGCGCAATACCGAAAGCAGGTCGAGAAGGCTTAACTGGTTTGCAACATCCAGAAAGGTT
>Ga0308157_10006892_pt1 | contig 13397 bp, 10 predicted proteins | sample PhyBR1_FD_201035 | JGI IMG/M metagenome (GOLD analysis project Ga0308157, IMG submission 201035) | Phyllosphere microbial communities from UC Gill Tract Community Farm, Albany, California, United States - DLSLB.R1 | ecosystem: Host-associated > Plants > Phyllosphere > Unclassified | place: USA...
TCTCTCAGACGGGCGTTCTAGCCTCGAAGCGAACACAGGAGGTCGGATGCCGATCGTCGACATCGCCCTGATCGCCCTTCTGGCGGTCGCACTCGCCGTGGGGCTCTCCCGGGGCTTCCTCGCCACCGTCGGCTTCTTCGCGGGGCTCGCTCTCGGGGCGGTCACCGCCTACTGGGTGCTTCCGTTCGTGGGGCAGTGGGTCACCGACCTCGCGTGGCGAGGACCCGCGATGATCGGCGCGGGCATCGCCCTGCTCGTGATCGGCTCGGGTCTCGGCAGCGCCGTCGGCAACTTCTTCCGGCGCGGCGCCGACCGCATCAAGCTGCGCGTTCCCGAGCGCCTCCTGGGCGGGGTGGTGAACGTGGCCGCCGCCGCCCTCACGATCTCGTTCGTCGCGGGCTCCCTGACCCCGGTCGGCGTGCCCGTCGTCTCCGCCGCGCTCGGCTCCTCGACCGTGGTGCGCACGATCGACGACCTCACCCCCGCGCCTGTGCGCGGAGCGCTCGCCGATCTGCGCGGAACGATCTTCGCCGGCGGCATCCCTCGTCTGGGCGAGCTCATCCAGATCGGCCCGGTCCCGACGACCCCGAGCATCGCCCTTGACGACCCCGCACTGACTCAGGCTGCTCAGTCGGTGGCGCGGATCTCGGGCACCGCCTACGCCTGCGGCATCACATCGAGCGGGTCGGGCTTCGTCGTCGCCGACGGCCGCGTCGTCACCAACGCCCACGTCGTCGCAGGAGTGGACACCCCGCTCGTCGAGCTGCCGGGTCGCCCGGCGCGCGAGGGACGCGTGGTGTACTTCGACCCGGTGGACGACATCGCGGTGATCTCGGTGGACCAGTTGGATGCCGCCTCCCTGTCGATCGCGCAGACGCTGGCCGTCGGTTCCCCCGCCGTCGTGCAGGGGTATCCGGGTGGCGGACCGTTCACTTCGGGGAGCGCGCAGATCCTGTCGGAGGGGACCGTTCCTGTGCCCGACATCTACGACGATTCCTCCGCACCGCGCGACATCTACGCCCTGGCCGGGATCGTTCGACCGGGCAACTCGGGCGGGCCACTGCTGACGACGTCCGGTCAGATCGCGGGGATCGTCTTCGCCCGATCCGACACCGACGACAACGTCGGCTACGCCATGACCCCCGCCGAACTCGAGCCCGTAATGGCCCAGATGGGGGCGTTGTCGGCACCCGTGGCATCCGGGAGCTGCACGCGGGGCTGAGCAGCAGAGCTTGCGACATACCGCGGCGAGGTTGTCCCGTCCCCAGGCGTCGGTCCGCAAGCGATGTGTGAGCGAATGATGAGGGAACCAGTGCCTTCGCCGTACGTATTCAGACGAAGACGAGCGCGGAGCTCGGCGCTCTCGCGCAGGCCGTGGCTTTCGGGGATTGCGCCCCGGTTCGATGCGCCGTGGGTGAGAGGCCTCAGCCCCCGCGCAGGGTGAAGTTCTCGTCAGGGGCGCGTCATTTCGCGCGCACGATGTCTATGCTGCTGCGCATGGGGGACATTTCCATCTCCGTGGACGAGGTGCGGCGGGTGGCGACGAAGATGAGCGATGTCGTGCCGGACTTGTCGCAACTCCGGGGCTTCCTCATTGACGACCAGCCCGACCTGAGCCTCGCTCTGGCGGAGTTCGTCGGGTGCATGAACGACTGCACCGCCGAGCGTCAGCGTGGTATCGACGCCCTCGTGACCGGACTCCGTGAGGTGGCGGACATGTTCGAGAGCATGGATGCCGACGCCCAGGCCGACGTGCGAGCGCTGGGTGCCGTCGAGGGTTGGACCGTCGAATGAACGCCGAACTCGGAAGCACTCGGGACCCGTCCCTGTTGATCCCCGGTGACGTCGGCGAGCTTCATCGCGCCGCAGCCGCGTGGCGGGCGCGCGCTGAGTGCGCGCAGGATGTGGGTTCGGCGCTTCACTCGATGCGAACGGTTCCCGACTGGGCCGGTGAAGCGGCCGATGCGTACGAGACCCGCGCGGGCACGGTGGCATCCGGGTGGACCGCCATGGCAACAGCGTTCCGCGCCGGCCAGTCCGCGCTCGAGGACGTCGCGGCCGCGATTGACGCCGCGCGCGCCAAGGCGGGAGACGCGATCGATCTCTGGGGCCGGGCTGAAGCCCTCGATGCGGCAGCGTTCCAGGACGCGCCTGATGAATCGACCGGCTGGCTCGGACCGGACCGGCGAGCTTTCCTCGGATCCGCTCCACGGGCCGAAGCGCGGGCGGTCCTCGCCGATGCGCGCACCGCGCTGAGCGCTGCGACGCAGAAGGCCGCGGCGGCACTCCGTGCCGCGATCGCCGTCCCCGGGCTCGGTGCGGATGAATGGGCGGCCATCTTGACCGGCTGCGCGAACCCCAGCCACGTGCTCGATGCACTCGCGGGTGCGGATGCCGCCAGCCTTGCGGCCCTCCTCCGGGCGCGACCGAGTCTCGCCGGAGTCCTTGCCCAGGCGGAGCCCGCCGCCGTCGCACCGTGGTGGGCGGAACTCGACGACTCTCAGAAGGACGCTCTCATTCACACGGCTCCTTCGATCATCGGCAACCTCGGCGGAGTGGCCTATGCGGCTCGCGACGAGGCGAACCGCATCTGGCTCGAGGACCAGCTGGCCGATGCTCGCGCAGCGTTGGCGGAGGCGGAGAAGCCCCCGACGTACGACGAGATCCTCGGCGGTTACGCCGCGGCCCAGGCATATGCCGAGCGGCTTGACCAAGCCCGTTCCCGCTTGAGGGGTCTTGAAGACATCGAGTCGTCACTTGCGTCGCCCGACGGGGGTACTCAACGACACCTCATAACCCTCACGGCCGATTCGCCCCCTCTCGCCGCAGTCTCCATCGGTGATCTCGACACTGCGGAGAACATCACCTACGCGGTTCCGGGCATGGGGACCACGACGGAAGGGATGGGTGGATGGGCGCGCGCCGCTCAGAACCTCATCGATCAACAAGACCGTGCTGACCCGGGCCGGTCTCACGCGACGGTTGCTTGGATCGGGTACAAGGCTCCGCCCATCCCGATCGTAGAGGGCGGTTTCGACGTGATGCACAACGACCTCGCTGAGGTGGGCGCGTCGAACCTCGCCAGGGATCTGCGCTCTCTCGACCTCGTCAATTCCGCGGCCCAGATCAGCGTGGTCGCGCACTCTTACGGGACGACGACGGCATCCCTCGCGCTCACGCAAGATGACGTTCACGTCGATGCCTTCGTCACGTTGGGCTCAGCAGGACTACCAGCGAACGTCGACTCGGCGGCGGACATGCACGCGGGTTCAGTGTTCTCGGGTCAGGCTCAGGATGTCTGGGCCATCGACCCTGCGCGCGGGGATCAATGGGCTTGGACAGGCCGCCTGGCTCCTGACCATCCGATCAATCCGATAGACCCCGGCTTCGGATCACATTCGTTCAGCGTCGCCGGTGACGGGACGTTGCATGCGGTCAGCGATCACGGGGCCATCACGTCTGACGAGGCGGGCTATCTTGACAAACAGACGGAGTCACTGCGGAACGTGGCCCTTGCGACGACTGGCCACGGTGATCTTGTATCTCCCTACACGCCACCGGCTCCGACCCCGCTGCAGAAGGCGTTGATCGAAGGAATGACGAATGGTTTTACGAACTAGTCGCCCGGTTCTGCTCCTCGCCCTGAGGGCGCTCGTCGTGCTGTCGCTTGTGGTCCTGTCCGGATGTGCGCAATCAAAGGAAGACAAAATGACTCCTGCCGAAGCGCGCGACGCTCTCGTCACCACCATCGAAGACAGCGCCGCTAGACTCGAAGCCACGGGATGGAACCGCGATCACGCGCCCGAAGTCGGCGATTGCGACGGGCAGCGAGGCGAGCGCGTCAACTACACCTACGGCTACGGGGCGCCGGCCCCCGATAGCGATCGAGGTGCAGACGCCAAGATCATCGCCGACTACTGGACGTCGCTCGGTATGCAGGTGCGAGTCGTCGATACCCCCGTGTACGTCGTCTACGCGTCAGGCGGCCCGGTTGCAGGCTTGTCCTTCTCGACCGCTCCCGGCGATTACTACATCGCCGGCACCTCCCTCTGCGTCCCCGGCGATGCCGCCGAGATCCGCAAGCAGGACAACGGCTGAACATCTCACGGCGCCCTCCGAAGCTCCGCTAGGCTGACCCCACAAGTCCACACCGGCCCCATGATCGATGCGGGAGAGCCCCGGCGAACGCAGCCGGGCACCGAAGGAGCAAGCCTCCCCGCCAATCTCTCAGGTACGCGTACCGCGTCGATCGGGCCACTCTGGAAAGAGGTTCGGGATGCCACGTCCCCGAGCCCGCCGACGGTGAAAGCCGCGCGATCCGCGCGGTGAAACTCTCAGGCCCATGACAGAGGGGGAGTTCTTCAGGCGCCGTCCGGCGTCTGTCCGTCATCGCGAACGGCAGAACTCATGACCGAAACCCCCGCTCCACCGCGCACCTCCCCGCTGAATGATCGGCACGAGGCCCTCGGCGCCTCGTTCACCGACTTCGGCGGCTGGAACATGCCCGTGCGCTACACCTCCGACCTCGCCGAGCACCGCGCCGTGCGCGAGGCCGCGGGCCTGTTCGACATCTCGCACATGGCCGAGTTCCGCGTCGAGGGAGAGAAAGCGGCCGCCTTCCTCGACTACGTGCTCGCCGGCCGCCTGTCGACCATGAAGATCGGCAAGGCCAAGTACTCGCTCGTGCTCGCCGAGAGCGGCGGCATCGTCGACGACGTCATCGTCTACCGCCTGGGGGAGCAGAGCTTCCTCGTGATCTCGAACGCCGGCAATCGGGATGCCGTGGCCTCGGCCTTCGACCTGGCTCAGCGCACGTGGGTCCCCGCGCCAGCAACCGAGGTCCCGGTGCCTGTCGAAGGGACTGGAACCCTCGCGGTCGCCGACGTCACCGACGACTACGCCCTCATCGCCCTGCAGGGGCCCGAGGCCCGCGGCATCCTGAGCTCCACCCCGGGTGTCGAGATCACCGGCACCGCCCTCGACGAGCTCGGCTATTACGCCTGGACCGAAGGCACCTTCCAGGGTGCGCCGCTGTTCGTCGCCCGCACCGGGTACACCGGCGAAGACGGCTACGAGCTCATGATCCCCACCGCGCAGGCCGCGGCCCTCTGGGATGCCGCGCTCGCCGCGGGCGCCGACCAGGGTCTCGTGCCGTGCGGTCTCGCCGCGCGCGACACCCTGCGCCTCGAGGCCGGCATGCCGCTGTACGGCCACGAGCTCTCGCGCGACATCGTCCCCGCGCAGGCGGGTCTCGGTCGCGTCGTCGCCGTCGACAAAGAGGCGTTCGTCGGCAAGGACGGCCTGTTATCCGGTCCCGCCGACGCCCCCGTGCTTGTCGGCCTCGTCTCCGAGGGACGTCGTGCCGGCCGCGCGGGCTACGCCGTCCTGCACGGCGACGACACCGTCGGCGAGATCACCAGCGGCGCCCTCAGCCCCACCCTCGGCCACCCCGTGGCCATGGCGTTCGTCGCACCCGCGGCATCCGCTATCGGAACCGAACTGTCCATCGACGTGCGCGGAACCCGCATCCCCGCGACCGTCACCGCCCTTCCCTTCTATCGGAGAAACGCATGACCGACCTCACCGCCCTCAGCTACACCTCCGAGCACGAGTGGATCGCCCTCGAGGGTGAAATCGCCACCGTCGGCATCACCGACTTCGCCGCCGACAAGCTCGGTGACGTCGTCTTCGTCGAGCTGCCCGGCGCCGAGTCGGCCGTTTCGGCCGGCGACGTCTGCGGCGAGATCGAGTCGACCAAGTCGGTCGGCGAGCTCTACGCGCCCCTGAACGGCACGGTCGTCGAGGTCAATGACGCCGTGGTCGACGATCCTTCGCTGGTCAACGCCGAGCCCTTCGCCGGCGGGTGGCTCATCAAGATCCGCGTCGAGGGCGACCTCCCCTCTGACCTGCTCGACCGCGCCGCTTACGAGGACCTCACCGCATGACCTCCGTCCTTCCTCCCCGCACGGATGCCGGGACCCCGGCCGCCTTCACCGACCGTCACATCGGCATCGGGGCCGACGCCCAGGCGCACATGCTCGAGGTCGTCGGCTACGACAGCGTCGAGGCGCTCGTCGAGACCGCCGTCCCGGCCTCGATCCACGTGCAGGCCCGCGCCACGAGCGCGATCCCGACCGCAGCCACCGAGGCCGAGGCCCTGGCGGAATTGCGGGAGCTGGCATCCGCCAACCGCTCCGCCCGCCCGATGATCGGTCTCGGCTACTACGACACCTTCACGCCGTCGGTGATCGCGCGCAACGTCCTCGAGAACCCGTCGTGGTACACCGCGTACACGCCGTACCAGCCCGAGATCTCGCAGGGCCGGCTCGAAGCGCTCATCAACTTCCAGACGATGGTGACCGACCTCACGGGGCTCGCCACGGCGAACGCGTCGATGCTGGACGAGTCCACCGCCGTCGTCGAGGGCATGCTCGTCGCCCGTCGCGCCTCGAAGGCCAAGACCGACGTGTTCCTCGTCGACGTCGACGCCCTGCCCCAGACCAAGGCGCTGCTGCACCACCGCGCCGCGGCCGTCGGCATCCGCATCGTCGAGACCTCGTACGAGGGCGAGCTGCCCGAGGCGTTCGGCGCGTTCGTGCAGTACCCCGGCGCGACGGGTCGCATCTGGGACTTCTCGGCCGTCGCCGAGACGGTGCACGCCACGGGCGGTCTCGTCGTGGCCGCCGCCGACCTGCTCGCCCTGACCCTGCTGCGTTCGCCCGGCTCCCTCGGCGCCGACGTCGCGGTGGGCACGACCCAGCGCTTCGGCGTGCCGCTCGGCTTCGGCGGGCCCCACGCGGGCTACATGGCCGTGCGCGCGGGCCTCGAGCGTCAGCTGCCCGGCCGCCTGGTCGGCGTGTCGCAGGATGCCGTGGGCGCCCCCGCCTACCGCCTGTCGCTGCAGACGCGCGAGCAGCACATCCGCCGCGAGAAGGCGACCTCGAACATCTGCACCGCCCAGGTGCTGCTGGCCGTGATGGCGGCGATGTACGCGGTGTACCACGGGCCGGACGGGCTCCGTGCGATCGCGACGCAGGTGGCGCGAAAGGCCGACGCCCTGGCATCCGCTCTGCGCTCCTCCGATCTGACCCTCGCGAGTGACGCCTTCTTCGACACCGTGCGCGTGCACGTGCCGGGGCGCGCGCAGGACGTGGTCGACCGTGCCCGTGAGCGCGGATACCAGCTGCTCTGGGTCGACGACGCGACGGTGGGCGTCTCGATCGATGAGACGACGACGGATGCCGATGTCTCGATGATCCTCGACGCCTTCGGCCTCGCCGCGGAAACGCTGCCCGGGGGCGAGGCGCTGCGCGGGATCGATGCGGCCCTGCACCGTGACGATGAGTTCCTCACGCACCCCGTCTTCCACGCGCACCGCAGCGAGACGGCGATGATGCGCTACCTCAAGACCCTCGCCGACCGCGACTACGCGCTCGATCGGGGCATGATCCCGCTGGGCTCGTGCACCATGAAGCTCAACGCGGCCACCGAGATGGCTGCGGTGTCGTGGCCGGAGTTCTCGCGCGTGCATCCCTTCGCCCCCGAGGCCGACGTGCACGGCTACCTCGAGATGATCGAGCAGCTCGAGCGCTGGCTCGCCGAGGCGACCGGCTACGACGCGGTGTCGCTGCAGCCGAACGCCGGGTCGCAGGGCGAGCTCGCCGGGCTCCTCGCGATCCGTGGCTACCATTTGGCGAACGGCGACACCGAGCGCACCGTGTGCCTCATCCCGTCGTCGGCGCACGGCACGAACGCCGCCTCGGCGATCCTCGCGGGTATGAAGGTCGTCGTCGTCGCGTGCGACGAGGCCGGCAACGTCGACCTCGGCGACCTGCGCGCCAAGATCGCCCAGCACACCGCCGAGCTGTCGGCCCTGATGATCACCTACCCCTCGACCCACGGGGTCTACGAGCACGACGTGCTCGAGATCACGCAGGCCGTGCACGACGCCGGCGGACAGGTCTACGTCGACGGTGCCAACCTCAACGCGCTGCTCGGCTTCGCCCGCTTCGGCGACCTGGGCGGCGACGTCTCGCACCTCAACCTGCACAAGACGTTCGCGATCCCGCACGGCGGCGGCGGACCCGGTGTCGGCCCGGTGGCGGCGAAGGCGCACCTCGCGCCGTACCTGCCCTCGCACCCGTTCTCGCAGCGCGCGGACCACGCCGGCGGCGTGTTCGACGGGGGACCGGTCTCGGCCGCCCCGCACGGCTCCGCCGGCATCCTGCCGATCTCGTGGGCGTACGTGCGCATGATGGGCGCCGAGGGCCTACGCCAGGCCACGGCCGCGGCGGTGCTCTCGGCGAACTACATCGCCACGCGCCTGCGCGAGCACTACCCGGTGCTGTACGCGGGTGAGGGGGGCCTCGTCGCGCACGAGTGCATCCTCGACCTGCGTCCCCTCAAGGAGCAGACCGGTGTCACCGTGGATGACGTGGCCAAGCGTCTCATCGACTACGGCTTCCATGCCCCGACGATGTCGTTCCCGGTCGCCGGCACCCTGATGGTCGAGCCGACCGAGAGCGAGGACCTCGCCGAGCTCGATCGCTTCGTGGATGCCATGATCGCGATCAAGCACGAGGCCCTCGCCGTCGCCGCGGGGGAGTGGCCCGCCGACGACAACCCTCTCGTGAACGCCCCGCACACCGCGGAGACTGTCGTCGTGGGGGAGTGGGAGCACCCGTACTCGCGCGAGACCGCGGTGTACCCCGTGCGCTCGCTCATCCGCGGCAAGTACTGGCCCCCGGTGCGCCGCATCGACCAGGCCTACGGCGACCGTAACCTGGTGTGCTCGTGCCCGCCTCCGGAGGCGTTCGCCTGACCCTTGGCCGTCCCTCGACGAGACGGCATCCCACCGAAGCCCTTTCCGAATGTTGCGGGAGGGCTGAGCGGGATGCCGTTTCGTCGTTTCGGGAGCCCCGCATCAGACCGGGAGATCCTCAGGGGGCGTTTAGTAAAGTGCCCTTGTGCACCACGGGCTGAACGACGTTCCTCGACCGCTTCGACGCCGTGGCGGCCCGGGGCGGGTGATCGCCCTCCTCGTCGCCGCAGGGCTCGCACTGGCCGGTTGCTCGGCCACCGACCCCGCGCCCGAACCCGCGAAAGAGCAGCGGACGAGCCTGACGGTCGGTGTGGTCGGCTCGCTCACGAGTTTCAACGCCGCCAGCGCAACGGGCGACACCACGGCGAATCGTGCGGTCTCGGCCCTCCTCGACGAGAAGCTCGGCTCCCTCGACGGAAACCTCCAGGTCGTGCCGAACAACGGTCTCGGGCGCATCACGCGGGTCGAGGGCGACCCGCTCACCGTCAGCTACGAACTCTTCTCCGATCGCGTCTGGTCCGACGGCACCCCGGTGACCCTCGACGACCTGCTGTTCGGGTGGGCGGTCACCTCGCATTTCTTCGACGACGCCACTTATGACGCGAACGGCCAGGTCGTGTCGGGTACGCGGTACTTCGACACGGCGCTCCCCGCCGACCCCAACGCCCGCACGACGCGTCCGCGCCTCGACCGGGCGAACGACACCCTCCTGCTCACCTACGACCAGCCCTTCGCCGACTGGAATCGGCAGTGGCTGCTCGACCGCCCGGTCCACGTCGTCGCGCAGCGGGCGGGCGTGAGCGTCAAGGATCTGCTCACCGCGATCCTCACGGCGCCGGAGGGCGACCCCCAGGCTCCGGTGGCGCCGAACCCGGTGCTGGCTGCGGCCGCGCAGGCGTGGAACACCGGTTTCGACGTTGCCCCGGGAACGACGCCCGACCCGGCCGGTGTCGTGTCGTCGGGCCCGTGGACGGTCTCCGAGATCACGGCCGACACGCTCCAGCTGACCCGTCGGGACAGCTACCAGGGCGCGCACTTCCCTGGTCTCGAGGGTCTGACGGTCCGGTTCTTCCCCGATCGCGCGGCGCAGCTGTCGGCGATCGAAGCGGGAACGGTCGACGTGGCGAACGTCGGCGATCTCGACGTCGCGGAGCGCAAGACCCTGACCGATGCCGGGTTCAACGTCCAGGTCGGCCCCACCTCCGAGACGCTTCAACTCCGGTTCGCCACGACGACGGCATCCGATCTCCGTCAGGCGACGACGCTCTCGCTCGACCGGGCCTCCCTCGTCGATGACGTGCTGGGCGCCGTGCGTCCGGACGCCCAGCCCCTCCAGTCCTTCCTCTCGTCTCCGGCGACCGGGCAGCTCTACAACGACCTGGTGTCGGGGAACGGCGCTCCCGGCACGGGGGCCGACGTGAACGGCGCGCGCTCCGCACTGAACGACCGGGCGGCGGTGCTCCGCGTCGCCTACGACACGACCGACCCGACGGCGTCGCTGGTGTTCCCACGCCTCGTGTCGATGGCCGCCAAGGCCGGGATCGCGGTCCGCGCCGCCACCGCGACGGAGATTCCGGATGCCACCCTCTCGTGGGTCGGCGAGGATGAGAGCCTCTACCGATCGGCGCGTGACCGCATCGCGGAGGGGATCGACGGCGGCGACACCGAAGAGCTCTTCGACGACCTCACCACGCACACCGACCCCGTCGACGTGCTGTCGGAGGCGAAGCTCATCGACCGCTCGCTGTTCACCGCGTACGCGGGTGTGCCGCTGCTCGAGCGTACGGGCGCCGTGGTCAGCGCCGCGGGCGTCGGGGGAGTGACGTACACCTCCGAGCCCAACGGGTTGCCTCCGGCGTTCTGGACCTGGTCGCCGCCCCAGTCCTGACGGTCAGGACGTCGGCGAGGCCGCGGGGGTCGGGGCGAAGATCCCCGGCCACCAGGCCGCGGCGAGCGGGTACCCCACGAAGGCGACGATGTCGATGACGGTGTGTGCGATCACCAGGGGCATCACCCGTCCCCATCGCTTGTAGCACCAGCCGAAGACGAGACCCATGACGACGTTGCCCAGCGCCGAGGGCCACCCCTGATACAGGTGGTAGCTGCCGCGCAGCAGGGCGGTCGACACGATGATCCACGTCCACGACCAGCCGAGCCGGCGGAGGCGGTCGAAGAGGAATCCGAGGAAGATCACCTCTTCGGTGAGGCCGGCGCGTAGCGCCGCGAGGACGAGCAGGGCGATCACCCACCACGACGAGTCCAGGGGAGCGGGGATCACCGCGATGCTCTGCCCGAGAGCGCGGCCGATCGCGTAGACACCGATACCGGGAGCGCCGATGAGGACGACGAGCAGGAGTCCCCGTGCGGCGTCACCGCCGAAGCGGCGGAAATCCAGCCCGATGCGACGGAGCGCGTTGTTCGTCGGCTCCCACAGCAGGTAGACCGCCAGGGCCACGAGCGCCAGCGAGAAGAAGATGTCGAGGAACTGGTAGATCGCGTCCCACACCGGCTCGGCGCTGCGCGATGGATTCAGCTGCGTCTGCTGCTGCGAGATGGGTGCCCGGGTGGCCGCGCGGATGAACGAGACCACCGAGTAGATCGCCGACTGGCCGACGCTGACGAGCAGCACGATCCCGATCTCCCAGCCGAGGCGGCGGCGTCGGTAAGTGTCGGAGCGCTCCAGCTCCGGAGGATACGTCCAGTCCGCCGGGACCTGCAGCCCGGTCCGCTTGTCAGATTGCTCCATCGAGAGCCTCTCGAGTAAATGCTGTGTAACGTTTTTCAGAGGAGTTTGGGGCACCTGGGTAAACGTGCCTAGTGTGTTCTCATCCTGCCCGACGGATCTTTCACGCGCCTTGTGCTGCGCGGAAGCCCTGCGCGGGCGACGATCATCCCTTCCCTGGAGGAACTGTGAAGCGCAACAAGATTGCCCTCTCCGGTCTCGCCCTGCTGGGAGCCGTCGGGCTTATGCTCGCCGGCTGCTCGGGCGGCGGAGACAACGGCGGCGGCTCGTCATCGGGCGGCGACGCCTCGGCGATCATTCGGACGAACGGCTCCGAGCCGCAGAACCCGCTGATCCCGACCAACACCAACGAGGTCGGTGGAGGAAAGATCCTCGACTCGATCTTCGCGGGTCTGGTCTACTACGACGGAACCGGCGCCCCGGTCAACGACATGGCCGAGTCCATCGTCACGAACGACCCCCAGAACCTGACGGTGACCCTGAAGAAGGGCCAGAAGTTCACGGACGGCACCGAGGTCAAGGCCGACAACTTCATCAAGGCGTGGAACTACGGCGCCCAGCTGTCGAACAACCAGCTCAACAGCTACTTCTTCGAGGACATCGTCGGATTCAGCTACGACGCTGACTCCGAGCTGACCGGTCTGAAGAAGGTCGACGACTACACCTTCACGATCGCGCTCTCGAAGCCCGCCGCCGACTTCGCGCTGCGCCTGGGCTACTCCGCGTTCTTCCCGCTGCCCGACTCGGCATTCACCGACATGGCCGCGTTCGGTGAGAACCCGGTCGGCAACGGTCCGTACAAGCTCAAGGGCGATGGCGCCTGGCAGCACAACGTCCAGATCGACCTCGTCAAGAACGACGACTACCAGGGCGGCCGCACCGTCGCCAACGGTGGTCTCTCGATCGTCTTCTACGCCACCCAGGATGCGGCCTACGCCGACCTCCTCGGCGGCAACGTCGACGTGATCGACGGCGTCCCGTCGTCGGCTCTGGCCACGTTCACCTCCGACCTGGGCGACCGTGCGGTCAACCAGCCGGCGGCCGTGTTCCAGTCGTTCACGATCCCCGAGCGTCTCGCGCACTTCGGCGGTGAAGAGGGCAAGCTGCGTCGCCAGGCGCTGTCCATGGCCATCAACCGCGACGAGATCACCAAGACGATCTTCCAGGGCACCCGCACCCCGGCCAGCGACTTCACCTCGCCGGTCATCGCGGGCTGGTCGGACTCGCTCACGGGCTCCGAGGTCCTCAAGTACGACGCCGACAAGGCGAAGCAGCTGTGGGCCCAGGCCGACGCCATCTCGCCGTGGTCCGGCACCTTCCAGATCGCCTACAACGCCGACGGTGGACACCAGTCCTGGGTCGACGCGGTGACCAACTCCGTCAAGAACACCCTCGGCATCGACGCGTCCGGCGCGCCGTACCCGACGTTCAAGGAAGCCCGTTCGGCCATCACCGACCGCAGCATCCAGACGGCCTTCCGCACCGGCTGGCAGGCCGACTACCCCGGTCTGTACAACTTCCTCGGACCGCTGTACGCGACCGGCGCCTCGTCGAACGACGGTGACTACTCGAACCCGCAGTTCGACCAGCTCCTGAGCGACGGCATCGCCGAGACCGACGTCGACACCCAGAACCAGGACTTCCAGAAGGCTCAGGAGATCCTCCTGCAGGACCTTCCGGCCATCCCGCTCTGGTACTCGAACGTGACCGGTGGCTACGCCGAGGGCGTGAACAACGTCCAGTTCGGCTGGAACTCGGTTCCGCTCTACTACGAGATCACGAAGTAACCCTTCCGATCTCACCCGCGAGGCGGTGACGGATTCGTCACCGCCT
>Ga0308157_10006894_pt1 | contig 13396 bp, 17 predicted proteins | sample PhyBR1_FD_201035 | JGI IMG/M metagenome (GOLD analysis project Ga0308157, IMG submission 201035) | Phyllosphere microbial communities from UC Gill Tract Community Farm, Albany, California, United States - DLSLB.R1 | ecosystem: Host-associated > Plants > Phyllosphere > Unclassified | place: USA...
GACCCGAGGATGCGCGTCGCGAGCGTCGCCAGCACCTCGTTCATGTTCATGTTCGACGAGGTGCCGGATCCGGTCTGGTACGTGTCGACGGGGAACTGGTCGTCGTGAGCGCCCGAGGCGACCTCGTCGGCGGCCTGGGCGATCGCGTCGGCGATGGCCCCGTCGAGCGTTCCGAGGTCCTTGTTCGCCAGGGCGGCGGCCTTCTTGATCCGCGCGAGGGCGGCGATCTGCGCAGACTCCAGGCCCTTGCCGGAGATCGGGAAGTTCTCCACGGCGCGCTGGGTCTGCGCGCTGTACAGCGCGTTCACGGGCACCCGCACTTCGCCCATCGTGTCGTGCTCGATGCGGAATTCGGTCTCGGTCACTTCGATCCCTCCTGGGTTGCGGGGGCGGCCCCCTCGTCGATTCCTACGGTGATGACGGGCACCGCGGTGCCCTCGGCAAGGCGGTAGTTCGCACCCACGATGCCCAGGCGCCCTTCGGCGACGGCGTCGCTGATCAGCTCGGACGACTGCAGCAGGTTCGCGACCGTGTTGCGCAGATGCTCGCGGCCGACCTGTTCGGCATCGATGTCAGCGGGCGTGGTTCCGCCGTTCGCCGCCAGCACCTTGCGTGCGGCGGGGATGATCGGTGCGATCAGCTTCCAGATGTGCGGAGGCAGGGGCGCGGCGTCGATCGCGGTGCCGTCGATCGCGGCGCGCACCGCACCGCACGAGTCATGTGCGAGCACGACGATCAGCGGCACCTTCAGCACCTCGACCGCGTACTCGAGACTGCCGACGATCGATTCGCCGATGACCTGCCCGGCGTTGCGGACGACGAACAGGTCGCCGAGGCCTTTGTCGAAGATGATCTCCGCCGCGAGGCGCGAGTCGGAGCATCCGAACAGAGTCGCCATCGGATTCTGATGATCGGCGAGTTCGCTGCGCTTCTCGACGTTCTGATTCGGATGCCGTGGCTCACCCGACACGAACCGGCGGTTGCCGTCCAGCATCTCCTGCCAGGCGGCGGTGGGGGTGAGCGTGCTCATTCGGCCTCCGAAACGGTCTTGATCTGCGGGATGAGCGACTCGGCGAGCTCTGCCGTGGACGCGGGCGAGCGCGACCCGTACAGCAGGACGTAGTCGTCACCGGCCTGGGTGCCGATCGCATAGTCGACGTTGTTCTCCGTCTTGCCGGTGAGCGAGTAGACGTCCCACTCCAGCCCGCCGATCCGCGTCGTCTCTGTGGGGGCCGTGCCGTTCAGGAGCTGCGGAGCCCACGAGGCATCCGCGTCGAAGGCCTGCGCGACGCGGACGAAGTCACGCTCGTTCTCGCCTGCGGGAGCGAGGGTGACATTCCATACGGTGGTCGCGCCGCCCTGCAGCTCCGCGGCGTTCACCCGCCAGAAGTCATCGGCCTCCGGCACGATGACCGGGCTGTCCATCGTGGACTCGACGTCGGCGGCGATACCGGCCACATCGATCTCGCGCTCGCTCGCGGGCTCGCCGCGCGGTACACCGAAGATGATGACGGCGACCACGGCGAGGGTGATGATGAGAGCGGCGATGAGGTTGCGGAACGACTGGCTGGCGCGATAGTTCCTGCTGAACTCGGCCTTGCGCGCAGCCGTCTCCTCGGGAGTCTCCGGACGTCCCAGCTCGGCGACGATCGGCGGCGGCTTGCTCACGATGCGTCCTCGGCGGGGTCGGTGCGGCCGGATGCCGGCGAATCGGATGCCTCGGCACGGGCTGCCTCGAGTCGACGCTTCGCGCCCAGCAGCCATTCCTCACAGCGTGCCGCGAGCGCCTCGCCGCGTTCCCAGAGTGCGAGGGAGTGCTCAAGGGTCGGCGCGCCCTGTTCGAGTTCGGCGACGACGCGGACGAGTTCGTCGCGAGCGGCCTCGAACGACAGAGTCTCCACAGGGGTGTCGTTCGGCGCAGTCACGCCTTCCATCCTACGACTCGTCCGTCGGGCCCTTCGACAGGCTCGGGGACCGACGGCATCCGCTCGCTGAGCCTGTCGAAGCGCCGGAACCGGCTCAACCGGCTTCGGCGATCTCGCCCTCGGAGCGGGCGGCGAGCGAGCCGCGATCCACGGTGATGGTCAGGGCGGCGCCCGCGGGGGCATCCGCGGCATCCCGCAGGATCACACCGCCGTCGCGGTGCGCGATCGCGTACCCGCGCGCCAGCGTGGCCGCGGGCGACAGCGCCCGAAGCGATGCGCGCAGTTCGGAGGTCGCCCTGGACGCCGTGTCGAGCCGGCGTGCGACGGTGTCCCGACCGCGCGAGAGGAGCAGCCACAGCTCCTGTGCACGATCATCGATGATCGGGTCGGGGGAGCGCAGCACCGGACGCGAGCGCAGCTGCTCGAGCTGCGCGATGTCGTGCGAGATGCGCTGGGTGAGACGCGAGGTCGCGCGGGCGCGCAGCTGCCCGATCAGCGCGCGCTGCTCGCCGACGTCGGGGACGACGCGCTTGGCGGCGTCCGTGGGCGTCGAGGCGCGGAGGTCTGCGACATCGTCGAGGATCGGATGGTCGTTCTCGTGGCCGATCGCCGACACGATCGGGGTGGATGCCGCAGCCACCGCGCGCACGAGCCTTTCGTCGCTGAACCCCAGAAGCGTCTGCGGGTCACCGCCGCCGCGGGCGATGATGATCACGTCGACGTCGGGGTCGGCATCCAGTTTCGACAGAGCGGCCAGCGTGTCGGGAACGCACCGATCGCCCTGCACCGCGGCGTACTCGGTGCGGAATCGCACCTGCGGCCAGCGCAGCTCGGCGTTGCGATGCACGTCCTTCTCGGCATCCGACCGCTCGCCGGTGATGAGGCCGATCACGTGCGGCAGGAACGGCAGCGCCTTCTTGCGGGCCGTGTCGAAGAGCCCCTCCTGGCGCAGTTGCGCGCGCAGTCGCTCGAGGCGTTCGAGCTGGTCGCCGAGGCCGACGTGCTTCATGCTCGAGACCGTGAAGCTGAAGTCGCCGGCTTTCACGAAGTAGTCGGCCTTCACCGCCGCCACGACGTGGTCGCCGACGCCGAGGTCCGCCGGGATGCGGGCGCGCACGCTCGACCAGACGCGGATGGAGATCTGGGCGTCCGACTGCGTGTCCTTGAGCCTGCCGAAGACGTTCCCGCCGCGGACGTTCCATGAGGTGATCTCGCCCTCGACCCACACGGTGTTCCACCGGGCGACGAAGTCGCGGATGGTGCCGTTCAGGCGAGCGACCGAGGTGGGGGCATCCGCTGTCGAATCACGCGGAGCCACGGCATCCGCCGGGGGAGCTCCGCCGCTCGCGGAGGATGCTTCGAAGACCGTCATCGGGTCCTTTCGTCTGCGGCTGACCTGAACCCGCGTCCAGGCCCTTCATCGCCGCCCGTCGGTAGACTCGAAGGGTGAGCCAGGCCACCGTACATCTTCCCGTTCCCCGCATCCCGCGGACGCGCGCGGCGCGGCTTCAGGATATCCCGGTCGACGGACACAAGCGCGTCCTCCTTGCCGCACCCCGCGGCTACTGCGCCGGTGTCGACCGGGCCGTCGTCGCCGTCGAGAAGGCATTGGAGCGCTACGGCGCCCCGGTGTACGTGCGCAAGCAGATCGTGCACAACATCCACGTCGTCACCGAGCTCGAGGCCAAGGGTGCGATCTTCGTCGAAGAGGTCGACGAGGTACCGGAGGGCGCCCACGTGGTGTTCAGCGCGCACGGGGTGTCGCCTGCTGTCGTGAATGCGGCATCCGACCGAGGGCTCCACGCCATCGACGCCACCTGCCCGCTGGTGACGAAGGTGCACCGCGAGGCCGTTCGGTTCGACCGCGACGATTTCGAGATCCTGCTCATCGGGCATGAGGGCCACGAAGAGGTCGAGGGGACGGCAGGCCACGCGCCCGAGCGAGTGACCATCGTCAATTCGCCCGACGAGGCGGACACCGTCCAGGTCAAGGACCCGTCGAGGGTCGTCTGGCTCTCGCAGACGACGCTGTCGGTCGACGAGACCATGGAGACGGTCAACCGACTGCGCGCACGCTTCCCGGACCTGCAGAATCCCCCGTCCGATGACATCTGCTACGCCACGCAGAACCGTCAGGTCGCGATCAAGAAGGTCGCGAAGGATGCCGATCTCGTGATCGTCGTCGGGTCGTCGAACTCGTCGAACTCGGTCCGTCTGGTCGAGGTCGCGCTCGAATACGGGGCGAAGGCCGCGTATCGGGTCGACTACGCCGAAGAGGTCAAGCAGGAGTGGCTCGACGGTGTCGAGACGGTCGGCGTGACCAGTGGCGCCTCGGTGCCCGAGGTCCTCGTGCAGGAGGTGCTCGAGGCGCTCAGCGGCGCCGGGTACAACGACGTCGAAGAGGTGCGCACGGCGGAGGAGGACCTCATGTTCTCGCTGCCCAAGGAACTGCGTCAGACCACGTCGGGCCAGCGCGATGAGCGCGGACTGGGCGGTCGCACCTCACGCTGAGCGACGCCTCGCACGTGCGCTTGCGATCAGCAGCAGGACGGCGGGGATGAGGACCAGGGCGAATCCGCTGGGACCCACCATCCACACGCACAGCAGCGCCCAGCCGCCGAGCACGGCGCCGACGTAGGCGGGCACCGTGCGGCCCCGTCGGCCGGCGCGCAGGATGAGGAGGGCGAGCAGGACCCCCGGAACCACGAAGCCGCCCGGGAGCCCCCAGAACTGCACGACCGCATCGAGGGGAAGCTCGCCCGCACGGAACGGACCCGCCAGCCACGGACCCCACCACGAGTGCAGGGCGAAGGCCACCGTGTGGAGGCCGCAGATCACCAGCAGCGAGATGGCGGCGGCGACTGTCGGGCGATCGGTTCGATGATGTGCGCTCATACGTCCAGCCTGCGTCGACGGTGAGGCGGTGAGATCACCCGGGAGTGCGAACATCCTCGCCCAGGCGGGTGATCGCTCGAGACTGCGAAGCTGAGAACGCGGCATGCGCGGAATGGCTAGCCTGAATGCATGACCGATCACCGTCCGCAGTACGGCGAGTACGCGACGCCCGAGGAACAGCGGCGCCTTGCCGGGCTTCCGCCGGTGGATGCTGTACCCGTGACCGATGCCGCACCCGCACCCGCACCCGCACCTGCACCCGAGGCACCCGCCCCCGTCCGGGCTGCGGCTCGCCCGTGGGACCGGATCCTCACGATCGCGCTGCTCGCCTACGGCGTCATCAACGTCTTCATGTCCGCGATGACGTATCTGGATCTTGCGACGCCCATGAACGAGAGCATGAGGATTCTGGGCATCGAGGGCGAGTTCACGAACTTCGAGCAGGCGAAGGTCTGGGGAACCGTGGCTGCTGTGGTCCTCGTCGTCGGTTGGGTCGTCACCGCGTGGTTGTCGATCAGGCGCCTGCGCACCGGGAAACTCACCTGGTGGGTGCCGCTGGTCGGCGCCGCTGCGACGATCCTCGTGGCGTCGTGCTGCATCGCCGTGCCGATGATGGGGGATCCGGCGTTCATCTCATTCGTGGGTGGGGTCGCCGGCAACTGAGCGCGAAGCGTCGAGTACGCGACGATGCCCCGACCGAATCGGCCGGGGCATCGTCATCTGCGGATGGCTGTCAGCTCTTGGACTGGCCGTGCGAGCCGAGCTGGCGGGTCGACTCCACGACGCGGGCGGCCATCGCCGACTCGGCGATCTTTCCCCATGCGCGCGGGTCGTACTGCTTCTTGTTGCCGACCTCGCCGTCGACCTTCAGGACGCCGTCGTAGTTCTTGAACATGTAGTCGGCGATCGCACGCGTGTACGCGTACTGCGTGTCGGTGTCGATGTTCATCTTGATGACGCCGTTGGCGACCGCGGTGGCGATCTCTTCGTCGGTCGAGCCGGAACCGCCGTGGAAGACGAGATCGAGCGGCTTCGCGCCGGTGTTGTACTTCGCTGCGACCTCCTTCTGGATGTCGCCCAGCAGTTCGGGGCGCAGCTTCACGCCACCCGGCTTGTACACGCCGTGCACGTTGCCGAAGGTGAGGGCGGCGATGTAACGGCCCTGCTCGCCGAGCCCCAGAGCCTGCACGGCCTGGTCGACGTCGGCGAACGTCGTGTAGAGGGCCTCGTTCGAGCCCTCGTGCTGCACGCCGTCCTCTTCGCCGCCGACGACACCGATCTCGACCTCGAGGATGGCGCCTATCGCCTTCATGCGAGGGAGCAGATCTTTCGCGATCTCGATGTTCTCGGCTAGCGGCACGGCCGAGCCGTCCCACATGTGCGACTGGAAAATCGGATTGCGCCCGGCCTTGACCTCTTCTTCGGATGCCGCGATCAAGGGCTCGACGAAGCCGGCGAGGGCGTCCTTCGGGCAGTGGTCGGTGTGCAGAGCAACCGTGACGGGGTAGTTCTTGGCGACCTCGGTCGCGTAGCGGGCGAAGGCGAGGGCGCCGGTGGCGCGGGCCTTGACCGTGTGGCCGGCGAAGTAGTCGGCGCCGCCCGTGGTCACCTGGATGATGCCGTCGGAGCCGGCCTCGGTCAGGCCCTGGAGCACGGCGTTGATGGTCTGCGAGCTGGAGACGTTGAATGCGGGATACGCGAAGCCACCGGCCTTCGCGCGGTCGAGCATCTCTGCGTACTGTTCCGGGGTGGCGACGGGCATGAAAACTCCTGCGATAGGTGAAGCGGGGTCAGTGCTCACTCTATCGTCGGGCAGGAATGGATGCCGGTCCGCTCCCGCCCACGCGGGCCGCGGCATTCTCCTGTGTTAAGAATCGCGATTTCTTCACGGGGCGAGGTGCGAAACTGTCGTGGTCTCCTGTCGTCCGCTGAGTAGGCTGGCCCCATGGTGAGTCTGACGGCCGACATGAGCCCGCTGCGTCCCGATCGAAACCTCGCACTCGAGCTTGTGCGTGCGACCGAGGCGGCGTCGATCCGGGCGGTGCCGTTCATCGGTCGCGGTGACAAGGAGGCCGCCGACGGCGCGGCCGTCGACGCGATGCGGGCGTTCCTCGGCACGGTCAATTTCCAGGGTCGTGTGGTCATCGGCGAGGGCGAGAAGGACAACGCCCCGATGCTGTTCAACGGCGAGGTCGTCGGTTCCGGTCGCGGGCCGGAGTGCGATATCGCCGTCGATCCGATCGACGGCACCTCGCTCACCGCCGCAGGTCGCCAGAACGCGCTCTCGGTGATCGCAGTATCCGACCGCGGCACCATGCTCGACGCCTCCAGCGTCTTCTACATGGACAAGCTCGTCACGGGTCCGGCTGGCGTGGGCGTCGTCGACATCAACCTTCCCGTCGGCGAGAACATCCGTCTTCTGGCCGGTGCGCTCGGCAAGTCGGTCGACGAGATCGTCGTCTCGGTGCTGAACAGGCCGCGCCACGAGAAGCTCATCGAGGAGATCCGTGAGGCGGGGGCCGGAACGCGTCTCATGAGTGACGGCGACGTCGCGGGCGGCATCAACGCCGCACGCCATGGCGCCCGCACCGACATGTGCGTCGGCGTCGGAGGCAGTCCGGAGGGCATCGTCACAGCGTGCGCGATCAAGGCGCTCGGCGGTCATATCCAGGGAAGGCTGTGGCCGCGCGACGATGAGGAGCGCCAGCGCGGCATCGATGCCGGCCTGAAGATGGATCACGTCTACGAGGCGGACGAGCTCGTCAGGGGTGACAACACCCTGTTCGTCGCGACTGGCGTCACGGACGGACAGCTCGTCGCCGGCGTTCGCCGTGAAGGGAACTACGTGTACACCGAGTCCGTTGTGCTGCGCGGGGCGTCCGGCACACTGCGTCGTATCTCGTCGGAGCACCTCGTCTCGAAGTGGCTCTGACCCGCGGGTTCACCCGACGCGACTCCGCGTGCGCCTGGCCGCCTTTTCAGGCAATGCTGGCACAATGGGTCTCGGTGCCGAGTTGTTCTCGGCGACAGAAGGGTGGGGCATGACCTCGGGACAGACGAGCAGCGGTGAGTCGTCGGCGCCGGTGAAGATGGTCACCACAGCCACCGGTCGCATCCTTCGGATCTCACCGGAGGACGAAGCCGCTCGGGCTGCGGCAGCAGCCGCCGCGACGGCCGCCCCGGCTCACGTCGACCCGGCGCGACGCACCGATGTGCTGTTCCGTGTGCGCCGCGAAGAGGGTCATGAGCTCAGCCCGTGGTGGATGATCGGCGCGTTCGTCGTCACATCCGGCCTCGTGATCGCCCTGCTCAGCTGGGTTCCCTACGGCGCCTGACGCTCCTGCGCGTCGATGCTCGCACGGTGCCGCACCGCGCCGAGATCCGCCTCCATCAACCCGCCCTCTGAGGATTCCGGGGTCAACAGCTCAGGAGACGTGAACCTGCGCGGCGTGCTCGTGACCGCCGCGGGTGAAGCCTCGAGCGCGGAGGCGTCGATCCCGGGGAACTGACGGGCCGTGACGAGGACCCTGGTCTCCAGCGACCCGGCGAAACGGTTGTAACTGTCGACGGTGCGCTCCAGCGCTCGCCGCAGATCGTCGGCGTGGCCCGCGAGGACACCGAGGCGATCGAGGAGCTGCGTGCCGAGGGCGAGCAGCGTGCGCGCCTCAGCCCCGACTTCCTGCTGCGTCCACGAGTACGAGACGGTTTTCAGCACAGCCCAGAGGTTGACGGGCGAGGCGAGCGCGACGCGCTTGCCGAACGCGTAGTCCAGCAGTGTCGGGTCTTCATCGATGGCCGCCGCGAGCAGCGACTCGCTCGGGAGGAAGCAGATCACGAACTCGGGGCTCGCATCCAACCCCGACCAGTACGCCTTCTTCGCCAGAGCGTCGACGTGCGCGCGGACAGCCTTGACGTGCTTCTGCATGTGAGCGCGCCGCAGGGGTTCCTGCGCGTCGCCGCCAGGGAGCGCGCTGGCTTCGAGATATGCGTCGAGCGGAACCTTGGCGTCCACGGCGATCGACGTACCGCCGGGGAGTCTCACGACCATGTCGGGACGCCCCTGCCCGCGGTCGGAAGAGATCGTCGACTGCAGATCGAAGTCGACGTGGCGTGTGAGCCCCGCGGCTTCGACGACCCGCCTCAACTGCGTCTCTCCCCAGACGCCCCGCGTCGATGTGGATCGCAACGCCCCCGCCAGCGATTCGGTGGTGGCCCGCAAGGCCTCGTCGGACTCCTGTGCGCGTCTGAGCTGCTCGGCGAGCGACCCGAACTGCGCATGCCTGTCCTGTTCGAGTGTCGCGACCTTGCTCTGCATCTGCTGCAGCGACTCGCGCACGGGTGCGAGGGCGGTCAGCACCGCGTTCTGCTGCTGGACGCGCTCGGCCTCGGCCCGCTGCTCGGCACGAGCGTGCTCGACGGCATCCCGATACAGGTCGTACTGCCGATCGCGGTCGTCGCGCGCGGCGACGAGCTCGGCCTCGCTGCGCGCGAGATCGGCTCTCAGCTGAGACGCGGCGATCGATGCCTTCGCGGCGCGCACGAACCAGCCCAGCGCGGCGCCGGTCGCGAGAGCGGCGACGACGAGGAAGACGATCAGCGGAGCATCCATACCGCCATGATGCCGCGGGGCACGGACATCGCGCGTATGACGCCCGGAGGAGCGCTCAGCGTCCCGCGTACTCCTCGAGGATCGTGCGCATGTCGGCCAGGCCGAACTGGTCGGCGATCGCCGTCGCGGACAGCGCTCCCGCGTTCTGATCCGCACCGGCATCGAGCAGCATCCGCAGCAGCGTCTCGTTCTTGCGGAACACCGCGCACGAGACGGCGGTCTGGCCGTTGCCGTTGACCGCGTCCTGATCGGCACCGCGGCGGATCAGCTCCGCGACGGTGTGCGCCTCCTCGGCGTAGGTCGCGACGATGAGGAATGTATCGCCGCGCGGGTTGCGCAGGTCGATCGGGACGCCGGCGTCGATCATCTCACCGAGCGGGCCGGTGCGCCCCTGGCGTGCGAGATCGAAGGTGCCCTCGATGACTTCGAGACTGACGGGGGAGTCGCCGGATGGAGTCGTCATGCATCCATTCTCGCGTTCACGCCGCCTGTTCGACCACCTTGCGCTGAACCGCCGGCTCGGCCACCCGAAGGCTCAGTCCGCTGGCCAGCGCGTGCACATCGGGCGCACCGGTGCGTCGAGCGGCGTCGATCACGATCTGAGCGCAGGCTCGGGCATCCGCCAGCGCGTCGTGGTGCGAGAATTCCGCGAACCCGGCGGCGGCCGCGGCGATCGGCAGGCGGTACGACTCGAGGTCGTACACCTTGCGAGCCACCTGCAGGCTGCACAGCGATCGGTAGGGCGGGCAGTCGAGTTCGGCCACCTCGGATGCCGTGCGCAGCACCTTCAGATCGAATCCGGCATTGTGCGCCACGAGGACATCGGCTCCGGCGAAGTCGCAGAGCCTATCGAACTGCTCCGGCCAGCTCGCCGCGGTACGGACATCCTGTGCGCGGATGCCGTGGATCCTGACGTTCCACTCCTGGAACTCGTCGTGGCCCGAAGGCGGGCGGATCAGCCAGCCGGCCGTGGCGACGACGCGGCCACCGCGGACGCGGACGAGTCCGACGGAACAGGCGGATGCCGGGCTGGAGTTCGCTGTCTCGAAGTCGATCGCGGTGAAATCCAGTGGCACCCCTTCACCTTCGCCCCGCAGTACGGCCGCGTGCTGCAGGCTCGCCGCACGTGTCGTATTCCTGCCACCGTGTCGGGCGGAGTTCGCGCCGTGGGGCGGAGAAATTCCCGCATCCGCTCCTCCCGACGCTGAGATCTCCGCCCACCACTGCGTTGCGTAGGCTGGCGACATGGGCGATGAGCGGGCGACCTCATTCGGTGCGGCGGCGGGCGACTACGAGGCGGCGAGGCCGGATTATCCGTTCGAAGCCGTGGCCTGGATGCTCGAGAAGCTGCCGCACGGATCCCGCCGGGTCGCCGATGTCGGCGCTGGAACGGGCAAGCTGACCCGGGTGCTGGCGGATGCACCGGAAGCCGAGGTCATCGCGATCGATCCCGACCCGGCGATGCTCGCGACGCTGCGCGAGAGCGTCCCGGGGGTGCCGACGTTCCTCGGCACCGCCGAGAGCCTGCCTGTCCCCGATTCGAGCCTGGATGCCGTCGTCCTGGGGCAGGCATGGCACTGGGTGGATCCGGTCGCCGCCTCCGCGGAGATCGGGCGAGCGGTGCGGGCAGGCGGCACGCTCGGGCTCATCTGGAACATCCGGGACGAGCGAGAGGAATGGATTCGCCGGCTCACCGAGATCATGCACTCCAGCTCGGCGGAGAACATGGTGAACGGGCCGACGTCGCAAGGGCCGAGGATCTCCGAGCCGTTCGGCCGCGTCGAGATCGAACGCTGGGAGTGGGTGCGCCCGATGACGCGGGCGCAGGTGCACCGCATGGCGGATTCCCGCAGCTATCTCATCGCGGCATCCGAGGCGGAGCGCCGCAGCATCCACGACGATATGGATGCACTCTTCGACGATCTGAGCGTTACCGGAGATCAGTCGATCGACCTCCCGTACGTGACGACCGCGTTCCGCGCCTTCCGCGCGTGAGCGGCGCCATCCCGCCCCGGTAGACTCTTACCCCGTGGCTCTCACCATCGGAATCGTAGGACTGCCCAACGTCGGCAAGTCCACCCTCTTCAATGCACTGACCAAGAACGACGTGCTCGCGGCGAACTATCCGTTCGCGACGATCGAGCCGAACGTCGGCGTCGTGAACCTGCCTGACTCGCGCCTGAGCGTGCTCGCGGGCATCTTCGGCAGCGAGCGCATCCTGCCTGCCACGGTGTCGTTCGTCGACATCGCCGGCATCGTGCGCGGAGCCAGCGAGGGGGAGGGGCTCGGCAACCAGTTCCTCGCGAACATCCGTGAGGCGGATGCCATCGCTCAGGTCGTTCGTGGATTCAGTGATGACGACGTCGTGCACGTCGACGGTGCGATCAACCCGCAGGGCGACCTCGAGACGATCAACGCCGAGCTCATGCTCGCCGATCTGCAGACCGTCGAGAAGGCGCTCCCGCGCTACGAGAAGGAGGTCAAGCAGAAGAAGCTCGATCCGTCCGTTCTCGAAGCTGCGAACGCCGCCAAGGATGCCCTGGAGCGCGGGCAGCTCCTGTCGACGTCAGGCATCGATCTCGCGCCGATCAAGGAGCTGGGACTGCTCACCTCCAAGCCGGTCATCTTCGTCTTCAACGTCGATGAGGGCGTGCTGACGGATGCTGCGCGCAAGGCCGAGCTCGAGGCTCTGGTCGCACCGGCCAAGGCGATCTTCCTCGACGCGAAGATCGAATCGGAGCTCATCGACCTCGACCCCGAGGATGCCGCCGAGCTGCTGGCATCCACCGGTCAGGAGGAGTCGGGCCTCGACCAGCTCGCCCGCATCGGTTTCGAGACGCTCGGGCTGCAGACCTATCTGACGGCCGGGCCGAAGGAATCGCGCGCCTGGACGATCCCTCAGGGCGCGAAGGCTCCGCAGGCGGCTGGCGTCATCCACACCGATTTCGAGAAGGGCTTCATCAAGGCCGAGGTCATCTCGTTCGTGGATCTCGTCGAGACCGGCTCGGTGGCGGAGGCTCGTTCGAAGGGCAAGGCCCGCATGGAGGGCAAGGACTACGTCATGCAGGATGGCGACGTGGTCGAATTTAGATTTGCGCTCTAACCTATGGCTGCGGTCGCTCGGACCCTGACGCCATCTATCTCACTCTGAATCGATCAGTGCGATCGTGTAGTCGTCTGGTGCAGGCAGTGTGATGTGGTCATCGCCGAACGGCATGTAGTTGACGGAATGCAGAAGCCCATCGACGACCCAGAGTTCGAGAAGCCCAAGCGTTTCTGCTCCATCAGCGACCTCGGCCATGGCGAGGGGCCCGCCGTCGTGCTCGATGGTCGGGGCCCCATCTGCAGGCGCGACCGAGATCAGGAAACACTCGCAACCATCATGTTCATATCCGCCCCACGCCGCGGTCGCGCGTTGTGCACGCGCGTTCGAGGATCCCGTGTCCGCTCCACTGCAGAGGATGTCGAGCAGCGCGTTCTCCAGGAGGCTGAAAGCCTCGCCGATACGGCGGTAGTTCTGGGCACTCATAGCGCTCCGATCTTCGAGGGGGACACTGTCTGCAAGACTCAGCTTCCGGCAATGCGATTGAGGGTGGCCACCAGCTCGCGGAACGTTCCTCTGCCTTCTGGCGTCAGCCGCACCAGCGTTGTTCCGTACCGGTTTTTGCGCTCCTTGGAGATTTCCACCAGGCCGCGATCCTCTAGGTCGCGAAGGATCTTCGAGAGATCGGGCATCGACAGGCCTGTTGTCTCTTGCAGCGCCGGGTAGTCCGCTTGCTCGACCTGGCTCAGGTGCGACAGTGTGACGAACCGCTTGGGCGCGACCAAGTGTGCATTGATCTCTGCATATGACATGTCAGCGGCGGATCAGAAGCACGACATAGAACACCAGCCATGCCGCAGGTGCCAAGCCCGCGAAGATGAACGCTTCAGGGAACGGAATCGTCTCGCCATGCACGAGGCCCCG
>Ga0308157_10006896_pt1 | contig 13394 bp, 10 predicted proteins | sample PhyBR1_FD_201035 | JGI IMG/M metagenome (GOLD analysis project Ga0308157, IMG submission 201035) | Phyllosphere microbial communities from UC Gill Tract Community Farm, Albany, California, United States - DLSLB.R1 | ecosystem: Host-associated > Plants > Phyllosphere > Unclassified | place: USA...
AAAAGAAATAAATAGCAAATGGCACAAAATGCAGCCAGTCGTATTTTCTGAAACTTTTATTTAATGATAAAATGTTTCTAACGTACAAAAATGAGCAAGGAGCGGTTAAAAATATAAACGCTTTTGTAATGGTAAATAGATCTGGGAAATTTTTAAACAAATTGGCCGACAAATAAAAATTGTAGATACTTACCAACGCAAGACTCAATAAAAACATTCCCAAAAAGAAACTTTTTGAGTAATTTTTTTTGGAAAATAAAACCATAATTGCAGTGGCAAGGCCAGCAATTGTGGCTATAAAAAAGAAAAGGGAAAGTAAAATATCGATCATTTTTTTAAGTTTAATTAGGGTTTTTCTTAAAATCTTAAAAATAGAATACGATGGGGGCGTATGCAGAAGTATAAAACATTGCACTTGCCGAAGTCTGGCAAGTACAATATTTGGCTGTAGTTATTTTTTAACTGCTCCTGGAGGGAAACCAGTTAATATTTTTTTAATTGCGTCGTTTATAAATTGTTCAGGATTATCTGGTTTACTGTCAATTTCAGCATTTCCGATTCCCTGCCAAACCAATTTGCCAGTTTTTGTAGATACAATGTCTATTACCAATGAGCCATCAACATAATCGTAGGTATTAAATGTTGTGCTACCGCCGCCCATCATGGCACCGCCGCCCCAATATCCGTATGGACGATACATTCCTCCATAGCCATAAAAATTAGAATCGGCTGTCACTTGAGTTTTATTTTTTAGAATAGAAACAGCATTAACTTTTAAATCAGGATTGCTGGATTCTGTAAATCCTTTTGCAAGCATTTCATTTCGGATTGCTTTTGCAACACGATCAACATTTAACTGATTTACCTGACCTTGCTGCGCTTTTAAGTCATAAACCGCAAAAGTTTTGTATTCGCTGAAGTTAGCTGCATGATCATAATCAGTTGTAACTTTTACAGTTGGAGAGCAACTGTAAAACAAACCCAAAAATAAGATTGGGATTATACGAAGACTTGTTCTTTTAATATTCATGTTTTGGTATTTATTAAATTAATAATTAAATCAGTTTAACTCGAATGTATTAAAATCGTAAAAATCTTGAACGGAAGGCAAAAATGTAATAATAATTGTCAGAACGACACAAATACCTACTAAACAATTACTTAGACTACTCTCAAAGATAAATCATTTTATTTAATTAACAGTATTAAATAAATAAAATCTTACTTTACATTTTTTTAGTATTTTTTGTGCAATTTTTTAAGATTTTTTAAAGTTTAATTTACTTTGTACAGCTACATCAGTATTCTCTGTCTTTTGAAAATCTCGATTAAGAAAGAATTAAATTTCTGCAGCGATAGGCAATTTTCCGTGTTTTATCGCTTCCAGCATTTTATTATAATCCGATTCGTTTTGGTCGGCGTATAAAACTGAAAACTCCGAAATGGCATTGGCAAATTCGTTGGTATCTCCAATATAGCCCGAAATCAGTGAAGGATCTCCCGAACGTGCGTGAGCCCTTGCAAGTGCCCATCCGCAAGCTTTGGCGTACTCTGCCATATTTTTTGGCTTCATAACTTCTAGAACTGGTTTTACTTTGGCATCTCTAAGCTGGCGTATGTAGAAAAACTTGTTTTTGCTGTCGTCTGTCCAGCCTAGAAACATATCAGATGCAGATTGCATTAGTTTTTGTCCCATTACAATTCGCTCGCCCTGATGGCTGTATTTTCCTTGTGTTTTTACATTTCCTTCCAATACGCTTTTTCTGGCTTCTTTAAACTGTAAAAAAATAGGTTCTCCAGTTGCCGACATCAGCAGACTAATTCCGCACAACGTTCCAACACTGCCAACCCCAACAACTTTTATGACAATATCATGAAGCTTATATCTGCTTAGCAAAACTTGTTTTTCTTCTGAAAGGGATTCTAAATATCTATTATGGATAATTTCGTCTTCTTTGACAACTTGTTTTTCAAGATCTCCGGTTGGATGAAATATCAAAGGCGGGTTGTCTTTTATACGTGCTCTGGATCCATCAAAATAGGTCATTTTAGCAAACTCCTTTTCATGCGCGGTATATTCTAATGCTTTTTTTATTCTCTTCTGATCAAATTCTTTAAAGTCTTTGTCTCTTCCTAATTCGATCAATTCTGCGAGATCAATATCAGCATACCAAATTTGAAGCGCTGAGAGTTTACTATAATCCAACATGTGCCGTTTATAGCTGTCTGCAACATTCCAAGCAAATTCTTTACAATTTTTATTGGAAAATTTTCGCCATCTTCCGGCAATAACAAAGCTAGCCGCGAGCCTTTTCAAATCCCATTCCCACGGACCTGGAAATGTTTCGTCAAAATCATTAATATCAAAAACCAATTGCCGTTCTGGGGTTGCAAATCCTCCAAAATTCATCAAATGGCAATCACCGCAAAGCTGCAAATGAATTCCAGTATTTGGAGTTTGAGCCAAATCGGCAGCCATAATTGCGGCGGCTCCTCTATAAAATGCAAAAGGCGACTCCATCATTCTGCTGTATCGAATAGGCAATAGATTTTCGATTCTTCCAATACTTGTTTTAAGGAGAATTTCTACAGGATCTTCACGATTTTCTGCGAGATTCAATTGCTGATGGGCTGAAAGGGGCGTAACTTTTCTAATCGCAACGCCTTTCTCAAAACGTTCCGCTTTTGATGTTACGACATCAAATGAAATATTGTTTGTGTTTTTGAATTTTTCAGCCATAAACAAGTTTTTAATCTATTACACTTTAATCACTGCTGGTGGCGTCCAAAGATCTTTCATTACTTTTTCTTCTGGCCAGTAACATCTTATGTAAAGCGAAAAAACTTCTTTTGGTGCAGGCAGCCAATTACTCATTTTGTCAGCAGATGGAGGTGTATTCTGCACATATAAAGTCAGTGATCCATCGGCATTGTATTTCAATCCTTTATTCTTAGTCCCAAGCGAGAAGCGATCTATAGAATTTGGAGAGAAGAAATGATATTCATTATATAATGTGAGTGACCAGAAACCTTTTACAGGAGGCACTTCTCCTTTTGCAAAAGTTACGGTATAATTATTTTTGCCGTTTAGTCGCACACCTGAGACATCTCGGTCTTGATAGAAATATTTTGTTTCAAAAGGTTTATTCACGAAAATATTTGCTTTGGCACAAGACGTTCTGGTTAGATAATCTAAACCAAATTGCGCTCCATTTGATTGCGTTGTCCAATAATCTTTTACTGGATAACCCACATTTGAAAACTGAAATAAAGGCTGAATCAGCTTTTGATCTGCTTCAATTGCAGTTTGTTTCAGCAGATTTTTAATCTTTGGATCTTTTGCAGCAACGGCCAAAACAGATTGAATCTGTCCATAAATGGCTTCTTCTCCTGGTAAAGCTGGAACTTCTTGTAAAATAGCAGGTAGCTCATCAAAAAATACCTCTGGTTTTACCCATTTGGTTTCTTCATTTCCAGTTTTTGGATCTGCAGGAAGAATTGGTGTTTTAGCCCACTCTTTTGTTTTCATTTTTCCGTCGAACTGACTTAAAGTGTACATCATTATTTTGGTCAAAACGGGTTGAATCGCTTTTTTATCTGCTGGATCATCTGATTGAAAAACACGCGGAATTACAACTCCTAAATCTGTATCACATTTATAAACTCCCGAAATTCCATCTGGCACTTTCCCGTTCCATTTTGGACCTGTCAGCAGATAAAAACCAGGTTTTGTTCCGTACATTTTTCCAATTGGGGCATATCCGTCTATTCGCTGATTACAAATTTGATACACCCAGAAACGATCTCCAAAATCAGGAACCTGCACTACAATTGCATCTTTGGTAAAATCGGTAATCCCAAATCCATAAACCACATCCTGATTAGGGCATGCCACTTCTCTTTCTCCCGGTTTAATATAATCAGTAAGCATACACAATTGATTTGGAGGACTTAGAGGAACAATTCCGCCTTTGTACATGGGCTGAGGAAGTTTCTCAAAAGTTACTTTTCTGTTATGGATATTAACCATAGGCCACCCCCATAAATAGGCAATTGCTCCCACATGTTTTACATACTCATCAGTCAAAATAGTATTTGCGACTGGACCAGCAGGAATATTTTTTTTAACCGCCGAAGAATCTGAAACAGTTACATTATTCCCTTCTGTTTCTTTAATTGTAGTTTCTTTTTTACAGTTTATAAATAGTAATGAAACTGTAAGTAATAATAGATATGTTTTTTTCATTTTTAATTCTTTATTATAAAAATTACTTTACTTCTTTAATATCATCCATTTTCCAGCTCTTATCAAAATAAGCTGTTGTTGGCCCGTAAAAACGCATATAGGTAAACCAGTGTTTTTCTGGTAAAGTCTGCACCCAGTTTTTCTCTTTTCCGGCTGGAGCTTTTGGTCCAAAATACAAATCGACAGAACCATCTGTGTTTTTTATCAAATCTTTTCGAGAAGATAAATCGGCATTTTTTTGTGGATTGTCTATTAAACAGCGAGTTGCAGAATCATAAACTGTTATTGACCAGAAATTAACTGCCGGAGGATTTGCCGGAACATTTAATGTATAATTTTTACCTCCGTCTAACCAGTTTCCTTCATTGTCAAAATACGCTCCTAAATAAGCCTGACCTACATTTGGAATTTTGGTAATCATAGCTTTTGAATACGTAACGGCTTCATAGAAATAAGAAGTTCTTTCGAAGAATTCATCGTAATTATCTGCATGCTGAGACGGATCTTTGATAATCATTACATAATCCCATTTTTTATCTGGCCAGTGTTTTACATCCTTAAAGCGTTTTTCGAATGAATTTGCCATCGCCATTTGTTGTCCTTTCGCAGCAGCGGCAATTAAAATTTTCTTCTGACGTTCGTCTGGCGCAAAAGGTTTTCCTTTTTCTATGCCAAGATTTTTAAGCCAAGCCATGAAAAAACGATCACGGTCTTCAACTGGTTCGTTTTGTAAAATAGCATGAAGACGCTCCCAATAAGCAATTCCTGTTGGCTGAATTCCGTACCATTTTTTGCCTGCTGGCGGACTCACCACTTTTGTCGGCGTTGGATTGGCACGCTGTGCGTATGGATAAATTTTTACTTGTTTTACTAATGTTTCAGTTGTTTTTGGATCAGGATCCAAAGCTCTGAATCCGAAAAACATATTTACCGTTGTACAAGGAACTATAAAATATCCAGCGGGTTTAAAATCTTTCATTGTTGGTGGAACCAAAATATATTTTCCTCCCTTTCCTTTATCAGGCCCCATTTCGCCAATTACGGCCTGCTCGCGCTGCCAAAAATCTCCGAGTCCGCCTGCAGTGTGTCCTGGCGGCATTTCGATTACTGTAGGCCCATTTGCTGCAAGATCAATAAATGACATAATATAAGGCGTCGTAGCATTTCCTGTCAATATTCCTAAACGGTCATTATAGGAGTTATAAAAAACGAGATCATTACTGGTTGCGTTAAATGTTTTGTAATGAATCTGCTGCCATTCGGCAAAAGCCACAATTGGCAATCCCCACAAATAACATTGCGTTGCCTGCTGAAAATCCATTTCATCAAACAATTTTGGAATAGATTCTTTTGAAGGCAATTCACCATCCATTTTTATTTCAGTTCCATATTCAGAAGCAGTATCTGATGTTGACGCTTCATTTATGACTGTTTTTTTTTCACATCCAACAGCAAAAATCAGTGTAGAAACCACAAGGACAACAAGACTTTTATTTTTCATGTTATTGATTTTGACAATTAGGCTGTATTATTTTTTTTCTTCAATTGGAGCTGGAAACCATTTACCGTCCTGAACTTCTTTTTTAGGCACATAAGTTCTGAAATTGATCGAAAAATGTTTTCCTGCTGGCGTTGGAAGCCAATTACTTTCTATAGCGCCTTTAGGTAATGAAGATGCCAGCCAAATACTCAAAGATCCATCAGGATTTTTCTTTAACCCAGAAACATTATTAAGGTTGTAGCGTTTTAGTTTATTGGGTACAACCCTATAATCTGGCACACTATAGATAGTTGTAGACCAAAATGCATCAACTGCTTTGTCTGGAAGTCCGTCTTTAGGAAATCTTATTTCATAAACTTTATCCCCAGTCAAAGGTTGCTTATTACTGTCTATTAATCCAATAAAATAAATCGCTTCATCAATTGTATTTGCCCATAATCCTCCGTAATTAATAATATCACGTGCCACAATATCATCTCCAAATTTTCCTGTTGCGTATGTTACTGACCAGCCATCTTTTTGCGTTCCGAAACCTTTTTTTGAATAGCCTAAAAATTCAGGAATTGCCTTTGTTTCCACTAGTTCATCAATACGCGCTTTGGCTTTGTCATCTTTTTTACGATATTCTCCAATTGCAATTGCTTTATCCTGATATTCTTTTCCTTTTGGCATTACATCAGGATAAGAATTTAGGACTTCTTCGACTTTGTCAAATATTTCTCCACCAATTGGTTTTTTTGGTGTAAAATCTGGAATAGCAACTGGAGGCGCTATTTTAATTCCTTCAGGAACTGTCAACGTGAATTGTTTTTGCAGTTTTTGCGCAATATCTGGAGTTCCTTTCAATTCAACACGAGCCAATATTTTTGCTTTTTCTGCAGGCAGTTCTATTTTTACAGCATCTGCAGGAATGGTCGGATTTGATCCTTTTAAAACCAAAGCAAATTTCCCGTAAGGAGTTTTAGGAAAGTTACGGTTGTTGATATTCACAATGACATCTGCCCAGCCATCTAATAATTGTGCGGTATAATAACGTCCTTCAATTTTAGGAACGTTTAAAATAACGGCATGATCCTTATCTACAGCAATCCAAGCTTCTAGATAAGCGACATCTAAATTTGGATTTACAAATTGAGCTGACCCAAGTGGGTTATATTTGATTTTATTGTAGCCAATTTTTTCTACATTAATATCATAATTTTCCTGTTGAAGAACCAAATATCTTGCATACAAATACATATAAGCATCTACAATATCCTCATCTGAAGGAACTGCGTTTGTTTCTTCTACATTAGAAGTTGATTTTTCTGAAGTCGATGTTTCTTTTTTACAGCTAATAAACAGAAACGCTGCGACTAAAATAAGAAGTGCTTTTTTCATGGAATAACTTTTTAAATGAGAAATGATTTTAAATGAGGAAGTTTTTAAGACTGTGGAAATATAAAAGCAACTACTGCTCTTAGTCCCCAATCTGGTCTTATACTTGAATGCCCTACAATTGGTATTAAAGGCATAACTGCAAATTGCATCGTCTGACCGCCTAATTTTGTAATAGCACCAACATTTGGACTAACTGTAATAAGGGTTGTATTTCCCTGCCAGTTTTGTGTAATTTCTGAAGTGATACCTAAACTTGCACCACTTTTATAACTATGTGTTAGAAATAGCTGTGTGTAGAACTGATTGAAATCTGCTCGGTCAGCATTTCCTGCTACAGACCAAATTTGATTGGCTAAAAAACCTACCGAAAGTCCTTTTCCTTGATGCATCACCAAAACGCTTGGTCCAATTCCAAATTTTTCAGTTCCTAAAAATTTTTCTGTAGCAGTTGGCACTAAAAAAGCAGGGCCTACTCCTAAGATAATCCCTTTGGTTTTAGGAGCAAAAAATGCTGTAACTGTTGCGTCACTTAAGCCAAACTCATGTGTATTTTCTCCTGTAACATCCTGCTGATCTACAACTGGAAGGATATAACGGGTAATTAAGTTTAGATTCTCACTTAATTTAAAAGGAACAACGGGCTGTATATTGATCTGATATTTTGACCCATTATAAGGTCCAATTCCATAAGTTAGATTATTTTGAAGCGGAACACTAATTAAGCTTGCAACTGGATTTGCCATTTTATCGGCGAGTTCCTGTGCACTTGAGCCTGCTTTTGGCTCTTCTTGTGCAAAAGCTCCTATTGATATGGCAAGAAAGAGGGCGCTAAAAAAAAACTTGTGACTGATAAAAAGCTTAATTTGTTCCATAAGTATTTATTTTAAATTTTTGAGCTAACTTTCAAAATCAAAATGAAGTAGCCTTTAACTAGCAAAAGCTGCTTCATTTTTAATTTTAACTAAATTCAAATTATTTATCTGGGAAAACTTTTTTCCAGTCGTCTTTAATGCTAATTACATGGTATTTGTATTTTGCTGCAGTATTTAAAGACAAATTATCTTTTTCTTGATAATTGTATTCTCTAATAGAATCATTATGATTTACAATTAATTGAAAGGAAGGATATTTATTTCCCTGAGAATATCGTAACATGGCAAGATCACCAGCTCCGCCTTCATTTCCGCAGGCAAAAACAGGTCGTTGGCCAATATGCAATTGTATGCCAACTGGTTTTCCTTCTTTATCATTAAAATGATCTAATGCAGGTTCTCTTAAGACTGCATTTTTAGCATCATCAAATTTATATTTGAAAGAAGTTCCTACTACTTGGTCTTTTGGAATTCCATAAAAATCCTGAGATATTGCTCTAACTACTTCAACAGTTCCGCCAGTTACAATGAAAGTTTTGAAACCATTTGCACGCAAATAGTTCAAAAGCTCCAATTGAGGCTGGTATCTGATTTGTTTTAGCGGTACATTTTTACCAGGATATTGGGCACCTGCAAAAAACTCTTTTGTCGAAGCTTCAAACTCATCTTCAGTCATGCCGGTATGGGTTGCGGCAACTAATTCGATAAGTGCTTTATCGCCGCCTTTTTCAAAATAAGTTTTATCTTTTTCGACCACGGCTTTAAAAGGCTGTTTTTGTGCTAAAGCCGGATTGGCTTCTACCATTTTCTTCACTCTATAAAAAGCAAATAATTCCTGAACATACGGTTTTTCGGCCCATAGCGTTCCGTCGTTATCAAAAGTGGCAATTCTGTTTTCAACCGGAATAAAATCCGGACTTCCTTCTTTGGTTACCTTGGTTACGTAATCGATAATTTCTTTTTTCAACGGAGTATCATTCCAACTTGGCAGCGGATCGGAGCTTGTTGCAATTGTTGTACTATCAGAAGAAGTCGTTGTTGTTGAAACATTATCAGCTTTTTTGCATGAGACCAAAAACAATAAAAACAGAGGCAATATATATATTTTCTTATACATGATATTGATTTTTAAGTTATTGAAAAGCTTGAGTTATAGGTAAACTCAAGCTTTTTTTAATTAAATACTGTTTTTACTTTTTCTTTTTGTTTTCTGTTTCATCCTCTTTTAGTTTAGGAAGAACGTTTTTCTCAATATATTTTTGTGCTTTAATATCTTTCATCGCTTCTTCCATAATAGTATAAGCAGAGAAACTTGGCGGAATTGATCTTGGAGGATATTCTTTGAATGTTTCTGCAAATACAACTACATCCTGTATCGCTCCATACATTAGTTGCACATGATTTAACTGATAATCCCAAAAAGTATTTGATGTTATATCGGCTCTCTCGAAAGGATCTTGATATAAATTAAATATTTTTTGTAAACGAAGTTTAGTAAAAGGTTCTGCCCAGACTCCTAATGTCCCTCCTAATCTTTGTTCTGCAAAAACATATTTATAATCTCCTTCTCTCAACCCAACCAAAAGTCCGTCATCATCTGTATAAAAGAATTTATCTCTGGCACTTTTGGGTGTTTTGCCTTCCAAAAATTTACTTTGATCAAAACCATCTAAATGCACTTTATATGTTTTTCCATTTGCAGAGTAACCTTTTAAAAGTTTATTTACTATATCTGGCTCACCTGCAATTGAAGCAAATGTAGGAATCCAGTCATTATGGCTCATTAATTCATTAGTTACAGTGCCTGGCTTAATATGCCCTGGCCAACGTACCAAACAAGGTACACGGAAAGCACCGTCCCAGTTCGTGTTTTTTTCTGAACGGAATGGTGTCATTGCACCATCAGGCCAAGTATTCATATGAGGACCATTATCTGTAGAATACACGACAATAGTATTATCTGCAATTCCTAAATCGTCTAATGCTTTCAAAATACTTCCAATCGTTTCATCATGTTCGATCATACCATCGATATACTCGCTATCGCCATGTGTATATCTTCCCCTATGTTCTGCTCTAACATGGGTACGCAAGTGCATACGTGTAGCATTGAACCAGCAGAAAAATGGTTTACCTGCAGCATTTTGTCTTTTAATAAAATCAATTGCGGCAGCAGACGTTTCATCATCTATAGTTTCCATTCTTTTTTTGGTAAGTGCTCCAGTATCTTCAATTTTTTGTTTTCCAACTCTTCCAAAACGAGGATCTGTAGTTCCGTCATCAACATTTGTTGCAGTACATTTTAATACTCCTCTAGGTCCAAATTTTTTAAGATACTCAGGATCTTTTGGATAATCTGGCAATTCTGGCTCTTCCTCTGCATTAAGGTGATACAGATTTCCGAAGAATTCATCAAAACCATTAACTGTTGGCAAACTCTCATTACGATCTCCCACGTGATTTTTACCAAACTGCCCCGTTACATATCCAAGGCTTTTCATGATTCCTCCAACAGAAGGGTCTAACTGGCTCATTCCCATTGGAGCACCAGGAAAACCAACTTTTGTCAATCCGGTTCTCAGACCATGCTGTCCTGTTAAAAAGGCAGCACGACCAGCAGTACAGCTCTGTTCTCCATAATAATGCAGGAATCGTAATCCTTCATTGGCTAAACGATCAATATTTGGAGTAGTATATCCCATAAGTCCATCACTATAGGCACTAATATTAGTTGTTCCAATATCATCACCCCATAGCACTAGAATATTTGGCTTCTTGCTCTGTGCTGTAACAGAAACTCCAGAAAAAAACAGCAATGCTAATACTTTTAAGGTATATGCAAATCCATAATTAAATTTGATTTGTTTCATAATAAAAAAATTCGTTAATGATTCTTGTTAATATTTAGGGAGTTTGAAAATCCAAAAAAATAAAAATGAGAAAAGGATAAACTTTCAAACAATACTTCCAAATAGATGTCTCGTTTTCATATTGTTTCAAATTCATTTTACTTTTAAGAATCTGAAACACAATATTTTTAACTTTTTATTAATATCTCAAATTTAACTAATAAAAGAGCGAACAATTGGATTTATAGGGCAAGAGCTTGTTTCATTTTATAATATGAAACAAGAAAATTTAAGAATCTGCACCAGAAGGTTTCATTTTATAAAATGAAACATCCTAAAAACGTCAGAAAATTAAGAAGTTATCTTTTTAAATTAAAAAAGACAAATACGAAGAAAATAAGGGTTGAAATTCAATTTTCAAGATGATATTTCTAAAAAAATGGTGAAATGAAACACTAAAATCTCTTTTTTTAGATAGAAATTCAACAATTTATCGGAAAATAATTGAGGGAATGCACTTTTAAAAGACAAAAAATCTAAAGCAGGAAGAGTAATAAAGCTCTGTAAAAAATATTCCAAAAAAAAAGCCGCTTTAATAAGCGGCTTTTTAAAATTATTTTAGAAAAGTTATTCGATTTCAGATACTCTCATAGTGTTCACCATTCCTTTATCTTTAATTGGCATTGCAGCAAGGTTGATTAAATAATCTCCTTTTTGTGCATAACCTTTGTCAACTGCAATTTGATTTACATCTGTTACAGTATCATCTGTACTTTCTTCATTATCATAGTAGAAAGATTTAACTCCCCATAATAAATTCAATTGTGTTAAGATTCTTCTGTTTGAAGTAAACACTAAGATATGAGCTGTAGATGGTCTCCAAGCCGAAATTTGGAAAGCAGTATAACCGCTGTTTGTTAAAGTACAAATTGCTTTAGCTTCAATTTCATTTGCTAATAAAGCTGCTTGGTGACAAACCGTTTTAGTAACAAAACGTTTAGTTTTAATTTGTGGCGTATTTTGTGGAACTTGAATAAGTGGTGAATTCTCAACAGCCTCACAAATTTGTGCCATTCTTTGAATTACTTGTACTGGGTAGTTTCCTGTAGCAGTTTCTCCAGATAACATTACAGCATCTGCACCATCCATTACTGAGTTAGCAACGTCGTTTACCTCTGCTCTTGTTGGAGTTAAACTTGTAATCATTGTTTCCATCATTTGTGTAGCAACGATAACCGGAATTCTAGCTGTTTTTGCTCTTCTGATCAAATCTTTTTGTACCAATGGAACTTCGTGAGCAGGAAGCTCAACACCTAGATCTCCACGAGCCACCATTAAACCATCACAGTATGCTACAATTTTATCCATATTCTCAAGAGCTTCTGGCATTTCAATTTTAGCAATGATTGGAATTTTTACCTCTGAGTGTTTTGCAATTAATTCTTGTAAATCCTGTAAATCGCGAGGAGTTTTCACAAATGAAAGTGCGATCCAGTCAACTTTTTGTTCGATTGCAAAAATAGCATCTGCAATATCTTTTTCTGTTAAAGCTGGTAAAGAGATTTTTGTATTTGGAAGATTAACTCCTTTTTTAGATTTTAATTCTCCTCCTTGAATAACTCTTGCAACAACCTCAGTTTTTTTATCTGTAGAAACAATTTCAAAAATAAGTTTACCATCATCAAGCAAGATACGCTCTCCTGGGTTAACATCATTTGGGAAATTCTGATATTTCATGAACACTCTTTTTGATGTTCCAATAATATCTTCAGCAGTTGTAAAAGTGATTTCGTCTCCATCATTTACAACAGTACCTTCTTCCATTACACCAACTCTAAGTTTTGGTCCTTGCAAATCTCCTAAAATTGCTGTCGTGTAACCAAACTCTTCGTTTAATCCTCTAATGATATCGATTTTTTCTTTTACTCCTTCGTAATCTGCATGCGAAAAATTGATTCTAAACACATTAACACCTGCATCGATCATATCTTTAATGATCCCTCTTGTACTACATGCGGGGCCAAGTGTAGCAACAATTTTGGTTTTCTTGTTTGTTAGCATTTTTTTTAAAAAATTAGATTGTTTTTTGATTTTATTTTGTCTGTATCAACGACATAAATAGCCGCAATACTTTCTATTGTGTTTAATTTTTGTTGAATTTCTGAAAAATTAAGCGCCTCTTCGCTATTATCAATTTTCAGGAAAAAATCGACTTTTTTAAATTCAGGAAGTAAATGAATTGTTGTCGAAACCTCACTTGTTTCATTAGAAAACAAATTCTGGAAATCATTTGTACTCACAGAAATGATTTCATTTTTATTCTGAATTAAATTCCAGGAAACAGCTTTTTCTTCATCATAATAATAGAATCTCGAAAAATTTGCTTCACCTTCCTTAGTCTGAGCATGGATCTCGTTTTTGCTCTTACTTAAGTTGATCGGAAGGATTTTATTGATAAAATAGGCCAATCTATAATCTTCTAATGAAGTATGAATTGCCATTAAATAATAATCAATTTCGTCAAATTCGTCTAAATCCAATTTATG
>Ga0308157_10006897_pt1 | contig 13393 bp, 15 predicted proteins | sample PhyBR1_FD_201035 | JGI IMG/M metagenome (GOLD analysis project Ga0308157, IMG submission 201035) | Phyllosphere microbial communities from UC Gill Tract Community Farm, Albany, California, United States - DLSLB.R1 | ecosystem: Host-associated > Plants > Phyllosphere > Unclassified | place: USA...
GAGGGCGGCGGCGCCGATGCCGTGCTCTACGACGCACCGAACGTCGAGTACTACATCCTCACCGCGGGTGAGGGCAAGCTCAAGACCGTGGGCGAGCTGATCGAGGCGCAGGACTACGGCATCGCCGTGTCGCAGGGCAACGAAGAGCTCGTCACCGCCATGAACGAGGCGCTCGCCGAGATGATCGACGACGGCACCTACAGCGAGATCTTCGAGAAGTGGTTCGGCGAAGAGCCCGAGTGGCTCGACGAGCTCGCGGCATCGCAGGACTGACCTCGCTGCATGAATATTTTCACGGACTTCCGCTGGGCGGGGGTAATCGAGTTCTTCCCCCAGCTCGGCGTCGGTCTGCTCTATACCCTGTTGGTCTCGGCCGTCGGCCTGATCATCGGATTCGCGCTCGGTGCGATCTTCGGTCTGATGCGGCTGAGCCGCTTCCGCGTGCTGCGCTGGATCGCGACGGTCTACGTCGAGGTCCTGCGCGGCACGCCGCTGCTGGTGCAGGCGATCTGGATCTTCTTCGCGCTGCCGCTGATCATCCACTACACGCTGCCGTCGCTTGTTGCTGGCATCATCGTCATCGGCGTCAACTCGGGCGCGTACATCGCCGAGATCGTGCGCGGTGCGGTGCAGTCGGTCGATAACGGGCAGATGGAGGCCGGGCGCTCGCTCGGCATGAGCCATCACAAGACGATGCTCAAGGTGATCTGGCCGCAGGCGTTCAAGCGCATGATCCCGCCGCTCGGCAATCAGTTCATCATCAGCATCAAGGACACGTCGCTGTTGTCGGTGATCCTCGTGCCCGAGCTGCTCTACCAGGGCCGCGCGATCGCGTCGAACCACTTCAACGCGGTGGAGATCTACACGACGGTCGCGGTGTTCTACCTCGCGATCACGCTGACACTGTCGCTCGTCCTGCGCGGCGTCGAGAAGCGTCTGGAGGCGCACTCATGATTATCGACGTCAAGGGCCTGCGCAAGTCGTTCGGATCCAACGAGGTGCTCACCGGCATCGACCTCGCGGTCGCAGACGGCGAGGTGGTGTGCGTGGTCGGTCCCTCCGGATCCGGCAAGAGCACGCTGCTGCGCTGCCTCAACAGGCTCGAGGAGATCACGGGCGGCGAGGTAACCGTCGACGGGCACACGCTGACCGATCCGAAGGTCAAGATCGACGACGTGCGCGCCGAAATCGGCATGGTCTTTCAGCAGTTCAACCTCTTCCCGCACATGACGGTGATCGAGAACATCTGTCTTGCCCCGATGCAGGTGCGCGGGCTCAGCAAAGCGCAGGCGATCGAGCGCGCCCGCGCGCTGCTCGTCAAGGTGGGGCTGGCCGAGAAGGAGAACGAGTATCCGCGACGGCTGTCCGGTGGGCAGCAGCAGCGCGTGGCGATTGCCCGGGCGCTCGCCATGGAGCCGCGGATCATGCTGTTCGACGAGCCGACCTCCGCGCTCGACCCCGAGCTGGTCGGCGAGGTTCTCGCCGTGATGAAGAATCTGGCGCTCGAGGGCATGACGATGATCGTCGTCACGCACGAGATGGGCTTCGCACGTGAGGTCGCCGACCGGGCGATCTTCATGGACGGCGGGGTCATCGTCGAGCAGGGCGACCCCGAGCAGGTGTTCACGGCACCGCAGCACGAGCGCACGAAGGAGTTCCTGAACAAGGTGCTCTGAGGCGCAGCCTCGCAGCAATCGGACGCCGCACCACTAGCGTGGAGATATGGCAACTAAACGAGTCGAGTTAGTCACCGACGACCTCGATGGTTCGGTGCTCGCACCGCTCGCCGCCGAGTCGCTGACGTTCGGCATTGACGGTGAGACCTACGAGATCGATCTCTCGAGCGCGAATGCTGCCGCGCTTCGAGAGATCCTCTCGCCGTACACGGCGGTGGCGCGCACGACCTCGATCGGCGACCGTGACGTCGAGACGTACACGCGCACCGAGTTGCCGCGCGTGGAGGACAAGAACCAGATCCGCGTGTGGGCGCGCAAGAACGGGCACAAGGTCTCGCCGCGCGGATCCATCTCGAAGAGCGTGCGCGAGGCGTACGCGAACCGCAACGCCTGAGGCTAGTCCCAGACGCCCGTCGCGAGGAAACCCTCGATGCGGGTTCGTTCGGGGGCGAGGTCGAGGCCCTGTTCCGCGATCCATTGGTCGTTGTAGTGGGTCGCCGAGTACCGTGCGCCGCCGTCGCAGATGAGGGTGACGACGCTGCCGCGCTCGCCGGACGCGAGCATGCGGGCGATCAGCTGGAACGCTCCGACGAGGTTCGTGCCGGTGGATCCGCCGGCCCAGTACCGGGTGCGCTCCTGCAGCACGCGGATCGCGGCGAGGGATGCGGCATCCGCCACGGGCAGCACCTCGTCGACGACCTCCGCGATGAAGGACGGCTCGACGCGGGGCCGGCCGATGCCCTCGATGCGGCTCGGAATGCCGGTCGTGTAGCTGCTGTCGCCCGTGCGCCAGCCCTCGTAATAGGCGGAGTTCTCGGGGTCGACGACGGCCACCTGTGTGGGGTGTCGGCGGTAGCGCACGTAGCGGCCGAAGGTGGCGCTCGTGCCGCCGGTTCCGGCGCCGACGACGATCCAGGAGGGGATCGGGTAGCGCTCTAAGACGAGCTGCGCGAACACGCTCTCGGCGATGTTGTTGTTGCCGCGCCAGTCGGTCGCGCGCTCGGCGAGCGAGAACTGGTCGAGGTAGTAGCCGTCGGATTCGGACGAGAGCCGTTCGGCCTCGGCGTAGATCTCGGACGGGTCATCGACGAAGTGGCAGCGGCCGCCGTAGAACTCGATGAAGCGGATCTTCTCGGCGCTCGTCGAGCGGGGCACGACCGTGACGAAGTCGAGGCCGATCATCTCGGCGAAGTACGCCTCGGAGACCGCGGTGGATCCGCTCGACGCCTCGATGAGCGTCGTGCCCTCGTGGATCCGCCCGTTCACGAGCCCGTAGAGGATGAGCGAGCGCGCGAGGCGATGCTTGAGGGATCCGGTGGGGTGCACCGACTCATCCTTCAGGTACAGATCGATGCCCCACTCGGCGGGCAGTGGGAACACGTGCAGGTGCGTGTCGGCGCTGCGGTTCGCATCGGCCTCGAGCACGCGGATCGCGTTGAGCTCCCACTCACGGGAGGTGGGTCGTGGGGTCATGTGTCCACGATAGGGGAGAAGCGAGCATCAGCGTCGAGAGCCTTGATGGCGGTACCAAGCGCCGTATCTGCTCGACTTGTCGCGAACGTGGCGATGCAACATCGAGCGCGTGGTGAACATGAACGACTTTGATACGTCGATATGTTTGGCATACGACACGCTCAGACGGCTGGCGAGATTTTCGCCGAGCAGTCTGCCGCATCGGCTGAGCAATCACGATGGAAGGAAGCGCCGTATGGTCGTTGAATCGTTCGGAGACGTGATTCTTTACCAGCGTGACGACGGTGCGCCGGCGTTGGAAGTACGGCTCGATGCCGAGACTGTGTGGCTGAGCCAGCAGCAGATCGCACAGTTGTTTCATACGTCCCGCACGAACATCGTCGAGCACATTCAGCACGTGTATGAGGAGGATGAACTCGACGAGGTGTCAACCTGTCGGAAAATCCGACAGGTTCGCACTGAGGGCTCTCGACAGGTCGCCCGCGAGATCCCTCTCTACAACTTAGACCTCATCATCTCGGTGGGGTACCGCGTTAAGAGCAAGGTCGCTACGCAGTTTCGCATCTGGGCGACCGACCGCCTTCGTGACTACCTCGTGAAGGGCTATGCGATCAACGAGGAACGGCTCGAGAAGCTCGGCTCGATCGTGCAGATCCTCGCTCGCTCAGCAGACCCTAACTACGGCGGCTACGACACAGTCATCGCTGCGGAAGAGGTCATCCCGACTTCGTAAGACGCTGTCGGAAATGCACGACTGGTAGGGATATCCTGGCGAGCATGTCGCCGATTGACGTCCAACGCGAGCTCCGTGAGTTCGTCGCCGAGCGCGATTGGGCACAGTTCCACTCGCCGGAGAACCTTGCGAAGTCGATTTCGATCGAGGCAGGCGAACTGCTCGAGGAGTTCCAGTGGGGTGAGCCGGCTGACGAACAGGCTGTCCGTGACGAGCTCGCAGACGTGCTGACCTATTGCCTTCTCCTCGCCGACCGCCTCGGCGCCGATCCGGCCGAGATCGTGCGGACGAAGCTCGAGAAGACGCGTGCGAAGTACCCCGTCGACAAGGCGCGTGGCCGAAGCGTGAAGTATGACGAGCTTTAGGATTGAGCGTGGGCCGTTCACTGATGCCGAGGTGAAGAAGCTCGGCGGATCCGGAGATCGCCACACGAACTGGCCCGTCGTCTACGTGCTCAACGACGAGAAGTCGGTCTACGTAGGGGAGACGCTCAATGCGGCGAAGCGCATGCGTCAGCACCGCGATAAGAAGTCGCGCAATCGTGCCATGCGGCACATGCGGATCGTTCTCGACGACCGTTTCAACAAGTCCGCGTGCCTCGATCTCGAATCTCAGTTGATTCGATACTTCAGCGGCGACGGTACACGTCAGGTGCGCAACCGCAACGACGGTGTGACTGATTCCGACTACTACGAGCGACACGCCTACCAGCGCAGCTTCGAACAGATCTTTGACGAGCTCCATCGAGACGGACTCTTCCGCAAGACGCGACACGAGATCGAGAACAGTGACCTGTTCAAGCTCTCGCCGTTCAAAGCGCTCGCGCCCGAGCAGCGTGCAGCTGTCGAAAGCATCCTCGAGGGGTTCTTCGACGATCGTGCTCACGGGCGCGAGAGCACATCGGTCGTTCAGGGTGCTGCGGGCACAGGCAAGACGATCGTCGCGATCTACCTGATGAAACTGCTTCGCGATATCGGCGAGGCCGACGATCTCGAAACGTACGAGACCGACTCGCTGTTCTCCGACTTCTTCATGCCCGGCTATGCGGAGCACGCGCGCGATCTCAAGATCGGGCTCGTCATTCCGCAGGGCTCGCTGCGCGAGTCCATCACCAAGGTCTTCAAGCGCACACCCGGCCTCGACAAGTCGATGGTCATGAACGCATTCGACGTGGGGAAGAGCGCCGAGCGATTCGACCTGCTCCTGGTCGACGAGTCGCACCGGCTCACTCGGCGTGCGAACCAGCCATCGGCGGCGCTCAACACGTCGTACGCCGATATCAATCGCAAGCTGTTCGGCGAAGATGATCCCGCGAAGACGCAGATCGATTGGATCCGTGCGCAGAGCGATCATCAAATCTTCTTCGTCGATGCTGGACAGTCGGTCCGCCCCGCAGATCTCGCACCGTCCACCCAGCGCTGGCTGGTCGCGGGTGCCGAACGCAACGGGCGGCTCTACCGTTTGATGACGCAGATGCGCGTCAAGGCGGGCACGGATTACGTCGGCTACGTGCGTGCGGTGCTGTCGGGGGAGAAGCCAGCGCCTGTCGATGTTGGCGAGTATGACGTGCGGTTCTTCGACGACCCTGGCGCGATGCGCGACGAGATCTCAAAGCGCGAAGCAGAAGTCGGGCTTTCCCGAATGCTCGCGGGGTACGGGTATCGCTGGAGGTCTAAGAAGGACGCCGACACATACGACATTGAGATCGGCGACTTTCGAATGCGCTGGAACGTGGCCGCGCGCGACTGGATCAACTCATCTGGGTCCGCGGACGAGGTTGGTTCGATCCACACCGTGCAGGGGTACGACCTCAATTACGCTGGCGTGATCGTCGGGCCAGAGGTGCGCTGGGATGACGAGGCCGGCCGGATCCGCATCGATCGCGCGAACTATTTCGATACGAAGGGCAAGGAGAACAGCCCGAAGTACGGGGTAGCCGTCACGGACGACGATCTGCGTGCACTGATCGTCAATATTTACGTCGTGCTGATGACCCGCGGCATGCGCGGCACGTACGTGTACGTGCACGACCCGGTGGTGCGGGAGTGGCTGCGCGGAGCGTTCGAGGGCCTCGGGCGAAACGCCTGAGTGCCGAATTCACGGCAGGCCTTCCTCCCGCGCATGCGCCCGAATCGCCGAACTCCGCCGCACCCACGCATCCGTGATGTGAGCCGTCATCGCCGCGCGCGCAGCGACGGGATCCCCAGCCGCGACCGCATCGCGGATCGCCGCGTGCTCCGCGTTCGTCGCGCGCAACTCGGCGGTTGTCGCAAACGACATCGCCACTTCCCGCCGAACGTGGTCGTGCACCGTGCGCACGACCTGACGGATCAGCCGGCTTCCTGCCATGCTCATGAGCTTCCCGTGGAACAGGACGTCGATGTCGTGGAACTCGTCGGGCCGTTCGGCGGCTCGCTGCATGTCTTCGAGGTATCCGTCCAACACGTCGATATCGGCGGGGGTCGCAACTCTCGCCGCTGACTCTGCGAGGTCCGACTCGAGCGAGGCGCGCAGAGTCGCGAGCTCGCTCTGGATCTGCTGATCGACGTCATACCTCGTGCACGCGCTCAGCACGATCGGGTCGAGCAGATTCCAGTCGTCGTACGGCGTGACGCGCGTGCCGAGGCCGTGGTGCGTGCGCGCGATCCCCCGTGATTCGAGGAGCTTCACGGCCTCGCGCGCGACGCCGCGGGACACGCCGTATTCGGCGAGCAGCTCGGGCTCGGAGGGGAGTGACGTACCAGGCGCGAACTCGCCGGACGCGATCCGGTCGATCATGTCGGCGAGAACTGTTTGTGCGAAGCGCGGTCTGCCTGTGCGCGGGGTGTCGGGCACCATATTCGCAATGTACGCGGATGTGTCCGCATCGGGAGCGTGAATCGCCATACAGAAAGCGTACCGCTTGACACACGTTAAACGTGTGATGAATGATGTGGTTATGACAGCGACGTCACCACCACTCAGCCGGCTCAAACGGCGGCTCACCTCGAATGGCAGCAACGCCTGGGCGTGGTTCTTACTCATTCCGAGTCTTCTGCTCGTCGCGGGCATCATCGTTTACCCGCTCATCATGGGCGTCTCGCTGAGCCTGCACACCGTCGTTCTCAACCGCCCAGATCTCGGGCGCCCGTTCGTCGGCCTCGATAACTACATTGCAATGTTCCGCGACCCCGTGATGGGCACGGCGCTGCGCAACACCGTCGTATATGTGGTTGTCGGCGTGGTGCTGCAGTTCATCGTCGGGCTGATCGCCGCCGCCCTGCTCAACCGCAAGCGTCGGCACATCTGGGTCGCGCGCACCGTCGTCATGCTGCCGTGGTTCCTGCCGCCGATCGCCGCGGCTTACATGTTCGCGTTCATGATCGACCCGCGCTACGGCGTGCTCACCAAACTGCTCGGCGCGATCGGCATCGACATCGGCGGGCAGGGGATCCTCGCGGATCCGCAGCTCGCGCTCTGGGGCGCGATGGCGGTCGAGCTGTGGCGGTCGTATCCGTTCTTCGCCCTGTTCCTGCTGGCCGGCCTCCAGGGGATCCCGGGGGATCTCGCCGAGGCATCCTCGCTCGACGGGGCCAACGGATGGCAGCACTTCCGCTTCATCGTGTGGCCGCTGCTGCGCCCGATCGTCTTCATCTCGACGATCCTCGAGGCGATCCGCCTGGCCGCCTCGCCCGTCATGATCCTGCTGCTGACGAACGGCGGGCCGGGAGATTCCACCCAGGTGCTCTCGCTCTACGCCTTCCAACAGGCCTACCAACGTTTCGACTTCGGCTACGCGTCGGCGATCTCGGTCGCGCTGCTGGTGATGGTGGTCGGATTCGCCATCGTGTACGTCCGTGCGAACTCAGCGAGGGAGAAGTGACCATGTCGTCGACGACCGCACTGATCGTGACCGGCCGCAAGCACGCACGGCGCCCGGCCGGGTACCGTCGCTCGATCGGAGTTCTCGGCGACATCGCGCTCGGCGCGCTGATGGTCGTGGCGCTCTTCCCGATCCTCTGGTTCACGTACACTTCGTTCCGGCACGAGTCAGACATCATTTCGAACCCCACCTCCTTCATCCCTGCCGGATTCACGATGGAGAACTTCGTCGCGACGTGGAACGACACCGGTTTCCCGAAGCTGCTCTGGAACAGCCTCATCACGTCGGGGCTCACCGTCATCGTGAGCCTGACCTTCGCCACCTTCGCCGCCTACGCCCTGTCGCGCGCGAAGTTTCGGGGACGCGGCGTCGTGCAGATCACGTACCTCGCGGTGCGGATCGTGCCGGGCACCCTGCTGATGTTTCCGCTCTACATGCTGATCCAGCAGGCCGGCATCCTCGACACCCACGTCGCCCTCGCGATCACGTACACAACCTTCACGCTGCCGGCGGCAGTGTGGTTCATGAAGGGGTTCTTCGACGCGATCCCCCCGGATCTCGAGAACGCCGCGCGCGTGGACGGCTGCACAAGGCTCGGGGCCATGTTCCGCATCGTGCTTCCGCTGGTGCGGCCTGGGCTCGCCGCGAGCGGGATCCTCATCGCGATCGAAGCGTGGAACGACATCCTCTTCGCCCTGTTGCTCACCTCGAGCGACGCGTCGCGAACGTGGCCCGTCGGGCTGCGCCTTCTCATCGGCGAATTCCAACTGCCGTGGGGGCAACTCGCCGCCGCGACCGTGCTCAGCATTCTTCCTGTCGTCATCGCGTTCGCCATCGCCGGCCGAGCGATGATCTCGGGTCTCACCGCCGGCGGCCTCAAAGACTGATCGGCACTGACGCCGACCTCACTCAAAGGAGATAGATCATGGCAATGAGCATCGACAGGCGCGGTTTTCTCGGTCTTGCGGGGATCGCCGGGGCATCGCTCTTTCTGGCAGGCTGCGTGGGTCAGGCTGCCCCGGCGCCGTCGGCGCCGGGCGCATCGCTCGGGCCTGCGGCAGCCGACGCGACCGGCAACATCAGCTACTGGAACCACTTCACCGGTGAAGACGAGCGGCGCGGTTTCGAAGCAGTGACGAAGGGCTTCGCCGAGGCGTATCCCGGGCTGAAGCTCAAGGAAGAATCGATTCCGAACGCCGACTTCATGACGAAGTTCACCACGGCGGCCCAGGCCGGCAGCCTGCCGGACTCGGTCATGGTGCACGCCAACCGCGTGCAGGACATGGTCGGCATGAACGGCCTCGTCGACCTGTCTTCGGCGATGGACTCGTGGTCGGGCGCATCCGACATCGAGGAGAAGCTGCTCACGCCCTTCCGGCGCGACGGTGCGCTGTATGCGATCCCGTGCACCATGTTCGTCGACTGGTTCTACTACCGCGCCGACTGGCTCGAAGAACTCGGTTACTCCGAGCCGCCGAAGACATGGCAGGAGTTCCGCGAGGTCGCCAAGGCGATGACGAGCGGCGATCGATACGGCGTGGCGTTGCGCGGGGGAGCGGGCGGCGGCGAACCGGTGATCAAGATGATCCGCGGGTACAACGGACCGCTCACCGACGCGGACGGTGCACCGACGCTCGATCTCGAGGCGACGAAGACCGCGCTCGACGAGTATTCGGCGCTCTATCTCGTCGACAAGTCCGCGCCGCCGAGCGCTCCGGCCGACGGCTACAACCAGATCTTCCAGTCGTTCCTCAACGGCCAGACCGGCATGCTCATGCACCACACCGGATCGCTGAAGTCGGTCACCGACGTGCTCAAGACCGGCGAGCAGGTGCTCACCGCGCCCATGCCGACCACCCCCGTCGACACCACGGGCTGGCTGCAGCCGATGGGTAATGGCATCGCGAGCCCCGATAACGCGAGCAGTGCGGTCTCGTGGGTGGAGTACTGGGGATCCTCAGATCCCCAGGTCGAACTCTTCTCAGCGACGGGATACTTCCCGTCTGCCACGTCGGGACAGCAGTCGCCGACGATCGCCGAGGATCCGATCATGTCGGCCGCGAACGAGCAGGTGAAGGTCGGCGTCACACCCGAATACTTCAACGGCATGACCGCCTGGCAGGACAACTCTGTGCTCGTGCAGTTCCAGTCGCTGCTGGTCGGCGAGACGACGCTCGACCAGGCCGCACAGGCGATCGTCGACGACTTCAACAAGAACTTCTGACGGGAGACGCAATGATCATCACCGATGTCGAGCTCGAGCTGCGGGACACCCCGGCGTGGCCCGGATTCCAATGGCGCGCGGGTCTCCCGGGATCCGAGCCGGCCTCGGTGTTGGGGATCTTGCGGATCCATACCGACGAAGGCGTGTACGGCGAAGCGCCCGTGCGCCGCGGCGCGATCGCGAAGGATCTCGTCGACCGGCGGATCCGCGGCGAGCTCATCGGAGCGGATCCGCTCATGCGCGAGCACCTCTGGCATCGCATGTGGGAACTCGACCGCGTCGAGGAGTTTCCGATCTACATGCTCGGGCTCGTCGACGTCGCGCTGTGGGATCTGGCGGGCAAGGCCGCCGGCCTCCCCGTCTGGAAACTGCTGGGCGGTGCGCGCGAAGCGCTGCCGGCGTACGCGTCGACGGTCACGTTCGACTCGATCGAGGAATACCTCGACATCGCCGACCAGTGTCTCGAGGCGGGGTATCCCGCGATCAAGCTGCATGCGTGGGGCGACGCGCGACGGGATGCGAAGCTCATCCACGCATTGCGCGACCACGTCGGCGACGACCTCCCGCTGATGTACGACGGCTCTGCCGGATTCGATCTGCCCGACGCGATCTACGTCGGCGACGCGCTGAGCGATGCGGGCTACCTCTGGTACGAGGAGCCGATGCGCGAGTTCAACGTCACGAGCCACCGCTGGCTCGCGGATCGCGTGCGCGTGCCGTTACTCGTCGCGGAAACCTCGGACGGTGCGCATATGAACACCGCCGACTTCCTCGTGAACGGCTGCGCGGCGTATGTGCGTGTCAGCACGCCGCTCAAGGGTGGGGTCACCGGGGCGATGCGCATCGCACACCTTGCCGACGCGTTCCGCATGCGGGCCGAGGTGCACGGACCCTCGGTGGTGCACCAGCACCTCTGCATGGCGATCAGCAATACGACCTACTACGAGGCGTTGATCCACAGCAACCCGATCAACATCAATCCCGAGGTCGATGCGAACGGGCTCATTCACGCCCCGCAGGGGCCGGGATTCGGGTACGAGAACGCGAAGATCGCGGAGCTGTTCCAGGGGGAGAACACGGGGCGGTGAGGGGCGCGTTTTCATCCTCGGTCGACATAGGTGCGCCCGGCGATGTCATGGCGTACGCCGCTGATTCGAATCCACTGTCACAACCCCAAGCTCATGCCACGCCTCGAGTAGTGCCTGATCACCACTGACGGCATAGACACTCTCGTCACGGGCTGCAAGGGCTGAGGCGCAGTGTATGGCGTCGTACCCGCGCAACGCATGACGTCGGTTGAGCAGCGCGGCCTCGCTGAGGATGGCGTCGGTCGGCGTGAGGACGACGACCTGGCGCCAGAGGTGATCGAAACGCCCCAGCGCGCGGTCGAGCTGTTCCTCAGTGAGTCGCCCCATGCGCTGGGCGCGTGCGAATGACGTGTGGGCCTCGACGTACGCGAGCGCGCTCGAAGCGACCGTACCTGCCGCATCCCATGCCCTCAAGCAGATCGCACTACTCGGTTCTTTGATGATCAGCGGGATCAGCGCAGACGTGTCGAAGTATGCCGTCATCCGCGCTGATCAGCCACGAGATCGCTCACGATGCCTGCAGTGAGGATGGGCTCGGGGAGTGGCTCCCGGGGGGCGGTCGCAGCGCGCGCGAGGCCTTCACGGAGCAGTCGCTCCACCCCGGACTCTGAGACGATCCGGGTGATTCGCGCGACCGGCGTTCCGTGATCCGTGACGGTGATCTCCACGCCATCGTCTCGCACTGCGGCAAGGTGGCGGCTGAGACCATCTCGGAGTTCTCGAACTCCTAATGTGGCGTTATTCATGATTCAATTGTAGCCATAGTTGTGCGCGTGGTCGAGGCTGGAGCTCCTCATCAAGGGCTGCGCCCGTCGCCTTTCATCGGGAGACACTCAACGAGATCTTCTGCCAGACTCCCTCCATGCCCCTCGACACACTGATTGCCCGAATCGATGCACTCGCCGGGTCCTCGCCGCGCGTGATCGTCGGCATCGCGGGCAGTCCGGGCAGCGGGAAGACGACGCTCGCGACGGCGCTCGTTGCGCGGTTGGGGGAGCGCGCGACCCACCTGCCGATGGATGGCTTCCACCTCGCGAACCGCACTCTCGAACGGCTCGGCCGCCGCGAGCGCAAGGGCGCGATCGACACCTTCGACGGACATGGGTTCGTCGCGCTGCTCGAGCGCGTGCGCCGCGAGACGGATCACACGGTCTACGCCCCGAGCTTTCGCCGCGAGGTCGACGAGCCCGTCGCCGGCGAGATCGCGATCGAGCCGTCAGCTCGCATCGTGATCGTCGAGGGAAACTACCTGCTCTCAGAGCAGGATCCGTGGATCCGCGTGCGCGATCTGCTCGACGAGGCATGGTTCTGTGAGGCGCCCGCGGACGTGCGCGAGGCGCGCCTCGTCGAGCGGCACACGCTCGGCGGGCGCAGCGTCGAGGCCGCGACGGAGTTCGCCCGCAACGTCGACGGGGCCAACGCAGAGCTGATCGAACGCACCGCGCACCGGGCAGATCTGCGGGTCTCCGGCGTCACGTGGGAGGCCCGGTCGTAAGCCGCCGGATGGGGTAAATCGCGCCGCGAGTGACGGCCCGCGGGCAGGGCGATGAACGGCACGTGAACTCGCACGACTTGCACTCAATGCAAGTGAAATTGCGCATAGCGTCCAGAACGTGCTCATCACCGACCTGGCCAAGAACCGCGGATCCGCGCTGACGGCGACCGACCGCCGCCTCGTCGCGGTGCTGCAGGCCCGGCCAGCCGAGGCGGCGTTCTGGAACGCCGCGGACCTCACCGATCCGCTGGGTCTGCACCAGTCAGCGGCCACGCGTCTCGCCCAGCGCCTGGGCTTCGACGGCTACCCGCGGCTGCGCGACGCGCTCCGGCAGGACTACCTGGCCGGATCCGGCCCCTCGCAGCGGATCCGCGGGCGCCTCGAGCGCCACCCCGACGACGTGCTCGGCGGGTTCGTCGACGACGAGATCACCGCGCTTACTGCGCTGCCGCAGCACATCACGCAGGACGACCTCGACGATCTCGCCGCGCAGACCACGGCGGCCGGCCACGTGTACCTCTTCGGGCGCGGCAACGCGACGGTGCTCATCGAGCTGCTCGAGCGGCGGCTGCGCCGCAGCGGCATTCGCGTGATCGTGCTCGACGGCCCCGTGCGCGACGTCGCCGAGCGGCTTGCGAGCCTCGCATCAGGCGACCTCGTGCTCGCCTGCGCCTTCCGCCGAGCCCCACGCGATCTTGTGCCCGTGCTCGAGGTCGCGCGTGAGACCGGCGCGCACACCGCGCTGATCACCGACACGCTGCTCTCGCTCTCGCCGCAGCCCGATGTCGTGCTCGCCGCGCCGCGCGGCGGCGGCGACGAGTTCCTCTCGCTGACTGTGCCGA
>Ga0308157_10006898_pt1 | contig 13391 bp, 12 predicted proteins | sample PhyBR1_FD_201035 | JGI IMG/M metagenome (GOLD analysis project Ga0308157, IMG submission 201035) | Phyllosphere microbial communities from UC Gill Tract Community Farm, Albany, California, United States - DLSLB.R1 | ecosystem: Host-associated > Plants > Phyllosphere > Unclassified | place: USA...
TCAACAACGTGGCGCCCGGCGCCATCGCCACGCCCATCAACGAAAAGCTGCTGAACGACCCGGCCAAGCTCAAGGCCCTGCAGGCGCAGATCCCCATGGGCCGGCTCGGCACGCCGGAAGACGTGGCAGGGCTGGTGGCGTTTCTCGCCAGCGAAGACGCGGGCTACATCACGGGCGGCACCCACTCGGTGGACGGCGGGCTGACCTACCACTACACCGAGCAGTGAGCCGGAACGGCCGATGGGCAAGGGCTGAGGTGAAGGACGCCTCAGCCGCCGTGCGGCCGACGAGGGGTGGAGCCCGCCAGGCCCGCTAGGGGGCTATGCATCAAAAAAGCCTCCAGCGCAATAATCACTAGGGTGTATAGCTATACTTTTTATAGCAATCCACCCTGAACCCTTCAGACGCCTTCGCCCAGCTCCTGCCGCGTCGGCAGCCCGTCCGAGTCGCCGGGAAACTGCACCACCCGCGCGCCGATGGCATTGCCGCGCGCGGCGGCGCGGGCGAGGTCCTGGCCCTCCAGCAGGCCGCTGATCACGCCCACCGCGAAGCCGTCGCCAGCGCCCACCGTGTCCACCACGCGCGCCACCGGCTGGCCGGGGACGGTGCCTCGCGCCCCGCCCTGCCGGGCATGGAACGCGCCTTCGGGCCCGAGCTTCACGACCACCTGCTGCGCGCCCTGCGCGAGGTAGAAGTCGGCCACGCCTTCGGCGGTGTCGCGCCCGGTGAGCAGGCGGCCTTCGCCCAGGCCCGGCAGCACGGTGTCGCACAGCGCTGCCAGGGCGTTGATGCACTCGGCCATGGCTTCGGGCGACGGCCACAGGCGGGGCCGCAGGTTGGGGTCGAACGAGATGGTGGCGCCCGCCGCACGGGCCTGCCGCGCGAGGTGAAAGGCCAGCTCCCGCGTGCTGGCCGACAGCGCGGGCGTGATGCCGGTCAGGTGCAGGTGGCGCGCCGGAAAGGCGCCCGCCGGTGCATCGGCCACGCCGAGGCGGCTGGCGGCCGACCCTTTGCGGAAATACTCGATCTGCGGATCGCTGCCGTCTTCGGCGCGCGTCTTGAGCATGAAGCCCGTGGGGTGCGCCGCGTCGGTGGCGACATGGCGGCGGTCGATGCCCTCGCGCTCCATCTCGCCCCGGAGAAAGCGGCCGAACGAATCGGCCCCCAGCCGCGTGATGTAGCCGGTGCGCAAGCCCAGCCGGGCCAGGCCCGTAGCCACGTTCAGTTCGGCGCCGGCAGCCACGCGGCGGTAGTCGGCCACGGCATGCAGATCGCCCGGGGCGGTGGCCATGAAAAGCGCTATGGGTTCGCCCACGGTGAGTACATCGAGCGCAAGGGAATCAGGTTGCATCGCGGCGTCGTCCATCCACAAAAGTTATCGGTCGGTCACATCACGGCGCCGAGTTGCCAGGGCAGGAATTCATTGTCCCCAAGGCCGTTGTCCTCGCTCTTGCTGCGCTGGCCCGAAGCGGTGGCGATCATGAGGCGGAACAGCGCCTCGCCGGCCTCGGCGATGCTCTGGCGCCCTTCCACGATGCCGCCGCAATCGAAGTCCATATCGAGCGCCATGCGTTCGAACATGGGCGTGTTGGTGGCCAGCTTGAGCGAGGGCGTGGGCTTGCAGCCGTAGGTGGAGCCGCGCCCGGTGGTGAAGCAGATCAGGTTCGCGCCGCCCGCCACCTGGCCGGTGGCGGAGACGGGGTCGTACCCCGGCGTGTCCATGAAGACCAGGCCCTGCGCGCGCACAGGCTCGGCGTAGCCCACCACGTCCATCAGCCCGGTGGAGCCGGCCTTGGCGACGGCGCCCAGGGATTTTTCCAGGATGGTGGTGATGCCGCCGGCCTTGTTGCCGGGCGATGGGTTGTTGTTCAGGTCGCCGCCGTGCAGCGCGGCGTAGCGCTCCCACCAGGCCAGGCGTTCCAGCAGCTTGGCCGCCACTTCGGGCGAGGCGGCACGGTGGGTGAGCAGGTGCTCGGCGCCGTAGATCTCGGGCGTTTCCGACAGGATGGCGGTGCCGCCGTGGCGCACCAGCAGGTCCACCGCCGCGCCCAGCGCCGGGTTGGCGCTGATGCCCGAGTAGCCGTCCGATCCGCCGCACTGCAGCCCTACTGAAAGATGCCGCAGCGGCACGGGCTGGCGGCGCGCCGCGTTGGCCTGCTCCAGCATGTCCTGCAGCAGCGCCTTGCCGTGCGCGATGGTCTCGCGCGTGCCGCCCTCGTCCTGGATGGTGAGCGTGGCGAACAGGCCGGGCGCGCGCGCGGTCAGCGTCTCCACCAGCGGCGCGATCTGGTTCACCTCGCAGCCCAGCCCGATGACCAGCACGCCCGCGAAGTTGGGGTGGTTGGCATAGCCGCGCAGCGTGCGCTGCAGCAACTCCAGCCCCTCGCCGTTGCCCCCCATGCCGCAACCGCTGCCGTGGGTGATGGCGACCACGCCATCCACCTGCGGGTACGCGGCCAGGGCCTCGCCCCGGAACGCATCGGCGATGTGGCGGCACACGGTGGCCGAGCAGTTCACGCTGGCGATCACGCCGAGGTAGTTGCGCGTGGCCACGCGGCCGTCGGGCCGCACGAAGCCGTCGAAGGTGAGCGCCTCGGGGGCGGACGCTGTGGGCCGGTAGCCGGCGCCCGCGCTGTGCCCATGGCTCGACGCCGCCATGCCCACGTTGTGCACGTGCACGTGCTCACCGGGGGCGATGTCGGCGGTGGCGATGCCGATGCTCTGGCCGTACTTGAGCACGGCCGCGCCGCGCGCGATCGGCGCTAGCGCCACCTTGTGGCCCGAGGCGATGGGCTCGCGCACCTGCACCGCGTGCCCGCCGATGGACAGGTGCGTGCCCGCTTCGAGCGCCTGGCGCGCCACCGCCACGTTGTCGGCCGCGCCGAGTTGGAGGGCCAGGGGTGGAGTGGTCTGCGGATCGGTGTTCATCGGCGGTGGCCGCGCGGCGAAAGCGACGGCAATGAAAAAGGAAAAGGGTCAGACGGCTTTGGCCAGCGCCGCCTTCAGGTGCGGCTGCGTCAGGTGCGGGGCGTGCTCGGAGGCCAGGGCCACCAGCGGGCCGAAGCGGCGCTGCTTCTTTTGCGCGTGGTTCTGCGCGATGTCGGCAATGCGGTGGTCGAGGAACGGATTCTCGAAACGCTCGCGCACATCGACCAGGTAGGCCTCGGCCTGCGGCCGCGCACCCAGCGCGCCGAACACGGGCAGGATCTCTTCGGCCCACAGCGCCTCCAGCCCGGCGCGCAGCGTGGCGTCGGCCATGGCTTCGCGCACGGTCTCGCCGGCGGGGCGGCTGTCCTGCAGCCAGCGCTCGGCCAGGTAGGTGTGGCCGGCGTTCAGCAGCAGCAGCTTGAGCCGTTCGTAAAACGCCAGGTCGTCGCTGAGCACGATGGCCGGGTGCGTGCACGGCAGCGTGAGGCGCGGGTGGCGCTCGATCACCCACACGGCATAGGGCTCGGCCACGGCACCCACGGGCTCGATGGCTTCGGAGACGATGCGGTCCACCAGCGAGTTGGCCCACACGCAGTGCGCCGTGAGCCACTCGATGCATTCGGCCGGCAGCGCCCACTGGCGCGCAAGCCCCGCGACAACATCGCGCAGCACGTCGCCGTTGCGCTCGACCAGCTCGCACGGCAGCAGCGTGATCGACGCCTGTGGGGCCGCCTTCCAGCGGCCGTGCAGCAGCACCAGCAGCTTGGCGGGAAAACTGTGCGGTGGCGCGCTGCCCGGCTGCAGCGCGGCAGGGCCGTCGCGGTCGTCGAGCAGGTAGCCCCGGTCGGCGGTGTTGGAGACGATCACGCGCACCTCGCCCGCCACGGCGGCGCGCAGTTCGGGCCAGTGCGTGGCGGCCTGCCAGGCTTCGCGCACCGCCGTGCAGTGCACGGTGCGGTCCACGCGCTCGCCCCCGGCGAGACCCCGGATGCGCACGGGGTAGCCATCGCCGCGCGCCAGCGCTGCGATGCGGGCGGCGCCATCGGGCCGGTCGGTGGTCTGCACGACCGTGATGCCGCCCAGCGCATCGCCAGCGCCAGCGGCGCCCGCGAGCGCCTCGGACACGAACAGATCGACGTGCGCCTGCAAGAACCGGCTGGTGCCGAACTGGAGAATGGGTTGGGCCATGGCAGCGCGCTCTTTCAGACTTCGACCAATGCCTTGACCACGCCCTGTGCAGGGTCCAGCAGCCGCGCGAAATCCGCCGGCACGTCGGCCAGCGCCATGCGGTGCGTGTTCAGCGCCGCCGTGGGCACCTGGCCCGCGCGCATGGCGGCCAGCACGGTCTCGAAGTCTTCGGTGGTGGCGTTGCGGCTGCCCAGCAGCGTGGTTTCGCGCTTGTGGAACTCGGGGTCGGAAAAAGTGATGGTGTCGCGCACCACCGAAATCAGCACGTAGGTGCCGCCATGCGCCACGAAGCCGAAACCGCGCTCGATGGCCTTGGCATTGCCGGTGGCATCGAACACCTGGTCGTAGAACTCGCCGCCCGTGGCGGCGGACAGCTGCGCCTCGTCGCCCTCGCCCAACGCCACGGCGTGGGCCACGCCCAGCTCGCGCTGGCAGAAAGCCACGCGGTCCTGGCGGCCGTCGATGGCCGTCACCTCGGCGCCGCGCAGCTTCGCGAAGATCATCGCGGCCATGCCGATCGGGCCGGCGCCCACCACCAACACGCGCTGACCGGGCTGCACGTTGCCCCGGCGCACGGCGTGCGCGCCGATGGCCAGGAACTCGATCATCGCGGCCTGGTCCAGCGTGGCGCCCTCGGCCTTGTGCACGAAGGCTTCGGGCAGCGAAAGCACTTCGGTGAACGCCCCGTCGCGGTGCACGCCCAGCACCTGGATGTTGACGCAGCAGTTGGTCTTGCCCTGCCGACAGGCCACGCAGGTGCCGCAGGAGAGGTAGGGCATGACGTAGACCACATCGCCCACGGCCAGGCGCCCGCCGGGCACGGCCTCTTCCACCACGCCCGACAGCTCGTGCCCCATCACCCGCGGGTACTGCAGGAACGGCTGGTTGCCCGTGTAGATGTGCAGGTCGGTGCCGCACACGCCCACGCGCTTGACGCGCAGCAGCACTTCGCCCTCGCCGCGCACGGGGCGCTCGCGCTCCACGGCGCGCAGGGTGCCAGGGGTTTCACAGATGACGGTCAGCATGGGTTCGGCTCGCAGTGCAGGAAATGAAGGGTGGTTGGGGAATGACGGCCGGTTCAGTTGCCGCCGTGGTACTTCTTGTAGATCGCCACGAGCTTGCCGTTATCGGTGTTCTTGGTGATCCAGTCGTTGATCCAGGCCTTGAGCTCGGGCTCGTTCTTGCGCAGGCCGACGCCCAGCGGCACCTTCTGCATCACGAACTTCTGCACCAGGTCCTTTTGCGGCGATTTGGCGAGCACGGTGTTCACGATGGCGGGCGAGGTGGCGATCACGTCGGCCTGCCCGCTCACCGCGGCGGTGACCAGCGTGGCGTCATCGTCGAAGCGCACGATTTGCGCGCCCTTGGCGCCCTGCGTCACCACCTTGTCGTTGTTGGAGCCGCGCGTGGTGGCCACGCGCTTGCCCTGCAGGTCGTCGAAGCCCTTGATGTCCACGCCCTTGGGGCCTGCGACCACGGCGAGGATCTGCGCGTACGGCACCGAGAAGTCGATGACCTTCTCGCGCTCGGGCGTGACCGACAGCGAGGCGACCACGATGTCGGCCTTGCCGGTCTGCAGGAACGGAATGCGGTTGGGGCTGGTGGTCTGCACCATCTCCAGCGCCACGCCCAGGTCCTGTGCCAGCAGCTGCGCGGTCTCCACGTCGGACCCCACGGGCTTCATCGCGTCGTCCACGAAGCCGTAGGGCGGCGATCCGGTGTCGAGCGCGATGCGGATCTTCTTGGCCTCGCGGATGTCCTTGAGCAGGTCGGCATGGGCGCTGCCGGCGCCGAAGGCCATCAGGGCGGCCGAAGCCAGCAAGGTGCGCAGCAGGAAGGAACGCGGTGTTTTCATGGGGTTTGTCTCCGGGTGAAAAAGGGATGGGCCGGGTCCGGCTCCGTCTCGCGCGGGGCTCGGAGGGAAGGGGAAAGCGATGGAACCGATCGAACGGGTGGAAACGATGAATAGATGAAATGCAAGGGCAGCGCTACAGGCCGTTGCCGACGAAGTCGCGCAGTTCGGTGGTGGCGGGCGCATCGAGGATGGAGGCGGGGCCGTGTTCCCACACCCGTCCCCGGTGCATGAAGATGACCTCGTCGGCCACCTTGCGGGCGAAGGCCATCTCGTGCGTGACGAGGATCATGGTCATGCCGCCCTCGGCCAGCTTTTCCATCACGCGCAGCACTTCGCCGGTGAGCTGCGGATCGAGCGCCGAGGTCACCTCGTCGAACAGCATGAGCTGCGGCTGCATTGCCAGCGAGCGTGCGATGGCCACGCGCTGCTGCTGGCCGCCCGACAGTTGCGAGGGGTAGCAGTCGGCCTTGTCGGACAGGCCCACCTGCGACAGCACGGCCAGGGCGCGCTCGCGGGCCTCGGCCTTGGCGGCCTTTTGCACCAGGCGCGGCGCCAGCATGATGTTCTGCAGCACCGTGAGGTGGGGAAAGAGGTTGTAGCTCTGGAACACGATGCCCACGTCGCGTCGCAGCTGGTGCAGGTCAAGCCCCGGCGCGGTCACTTCATGGCCGCACACGCGGATGCGGCCGGCATCCACCGTCTCCAGCCGGTCGATGCAGCGCAGCGCGGTGCTCTTGCCCGAGCCGCTCTGGCCGATGATGGCCACGACCGAGCCTTTGGCGACGGTGAACGACACGCCCTCCAGCACGCGCGTGGCACCGAAGCATTTGGAGATGTTCTCGATCTCAACGATGGGCGACATGAAAGCTCCTCTCCAGGCGCCGGCTCAGTACCGACAGCGGGTAACACAGGGCGAAATACATGGCCGCCACGATCACGAAGATCACGAACGGCTCGAAGGTGGAGTTGTTGATGATCTGGCCGGCGCGCGCCAGCTCCACGAAACCGATGGCTGAGGCCAGCGAGGTGTTCTTGACGATCTGCACCATGAAGCCCACCGTGGGCGGCGTGGCAATCTTCACGGCCTGCGGCAGGATCACGTGCCACACGCGCTGGTGCCAGCGCAGGGCCAGGCATTCCGCCGCCTCGGCCTGCATGCGCGGCACCGACTCGATGCAGCCGCGCCAGATCTCGCCCAGGTAGGCCGACACGTAGACCGACAGCGCCAGCGCCGCCGCCGTGAGCGGTGCCACGTTCAGCCCCAGCGACGGCAGGCCGAAGTAAGCCAGAGGCAGCAGCACCAGCAGCGGCGTGCCCTGGATCAGCTTGATGTACACGGACACGGCCAGGCGCGACCAGCGCGGGCCGTACGAGCTGCCCAGCGCCACGGCGAAGCCGAGCAGCCCGCCGCCTGCGAAGGCCAGCAGCGACAGCCCCACGGTCCACAGCAGGCCGTTGAACAGGAATTGAAGATGCGATGCGTTGAGAAAGCCCATGACGTGCGTTCCTTCGGTCAAAGGGGCGTGCCCAGGCGCCGACGGCGTGGGAACGCCGCCATGGCGACCAGCCACAGAACGCCGCGCATCACCAGCGACATCGCCAGATACGCCGCCGCCACGATGAGATAGGTCTCGACCGAGCGAAAGGTGTCGGACTGGATGCGGTTGGCCACCGCCGTCAGTTCTTCCGCCGAGATCTGCGAGCAGATCGACGAGGCCAGCATCAGCAGCACGTACTGGCTGGAGAGCGCCGGGTACACGCGCTCGATGGCGGGCGGCAGCACGACATGGCGCAGCGTCTGCCAGCGCGACAGGCCCATGCACTCGGCCGCCTCCAGCTGGCTTTTGGGAATCGATTCGATGCCGGCGCGCACGATCTCGCTGGTGTAGGCGCCCACGTTCACCACCAGCGCCACGATGGCGGCGGTGAACGCCCCCACCTGCAGCCCCAGCGAGGCCAGCCCGAAGTACACGATGAACACCTGCACCAGCAGCGGCGTATTGCGGATGACCTCGATGTAAACGCCCGCCAGCCGTGCCAGCCAGCGCGTGCGCCCCGTGTTGGCGAGCGCGCAGAACACCCCCACCAGGAAGCCGAAGAAGGTCGATGCCAGCGACAGCGACAGCGTGGTCCACGCCCCTGCCAGGAGGTCGGGCCAATAGGCCAGCGGCGCGGAGAAGTCGAATGCGTAGTTCAAGGCGGTGTCGGCGTGCGGACCGTGGGGCGGTCCATCGCAGGGTTTCTGGTAAGGCCAATTTGAGCGCCAAATTCAAATTGGCCTTACCGGGTTAACCCCAGCCGGAGGGTTTTGAGGGCACCAAAGCCTGGAATGGAGCGATTGAAGCCTCTACACTGCGCCCAATCCTTTTTTGGTCAGGCCACTTACGGTCTGGCCAATTTTCCACACGCTCGATGAACGACTCCTCCAAAACCGTCGAATCCCGCCGCCTTTACCAGCAGATCGCGGACAAGGTGCGCGGGCTGATCCAGCAGGGCGACTACCGGGAGGGCAGCCGCCTGCCACCCGAGCGCGACCTGGCGCAGCAGCTGGGCGTGTCGCGCCCGTCGCTGCGCGAGGCGCTGATCGCCCTGGAGATTGAAGGCAGTGTGGAAATCCGCATGGGTTCGGGCGTGTATGTGTGCAGCCGCGCGCTGCGCCGCTCTGCCCTGCCTCCGTCGATGGGCGAGAGCCCGGCCGAGCTGATGCAGGCGCGCGGCGCGGTCGAAGGTGCGGTCATCGTGCTGGCCTGCGTGCATGCCACGCCGGAGGGCCTGGCCCGCGTGCAGGCGAGCATCGACGCCATGCGCGCCGACATCGCAGCCGGGCGCGACGTGCTGGAGCACGACCGCGAGTTCCACGTGCGCATCGCCGAGATGACGGGCAACTCGGTGCTGGTGCGGCTGGTGGGCAGCCTCTTCGACGAGCGCCGCGGGCCGCTGGCCAGCCACATGCGCGAGCGGCTGGAAGGCCAGCCGACCTGGCACGCCGCCCTCGCCGAGCACGAGCAGATCTACCGCTGCCTCGCAGCGCGCGACCCTCTGCTGGCGGAATCGGCCATGCGCTCGCACATCCGGGCGGCGGCAGACCGCTGGGTCATGCCCTGAGCCCGGGCTCCGAGCGCTGAGCGCCTCTCGGTGCCCATCCTTCTTCTTCTGCCTTTTCTCTGTCCGCTCCACACCGCGTGGAGGGCGCTGCCCTGTCTGTCACACCCGCTGTGCCAGGCCAGCGAAGGCCAAGCCGTCCTGGGCCGACGTGGCCTTTTTTCCACTTTTGGTGTTGACGGCGTCCTTACTGCGGAAACGTTTGCACACGTTTGACTTAGAAATGCCATAATCAGTAAAAATGATATTTATGATATTTTCAGTTCCTTGTTGAAGAGAAACCGTCCATGAAACACCTCAAGATCTCCACCCGACTGATCATCGGATTCGGGCTGCTCGCCACCCTCGGCGTCGCCATCGCACTGCTCGCAGCGCTCCGCATGCAGGGCCTGGCCCAGGATCTGGCGGAGGTGTCGGCCAACCGCATGGTCAAGGTCGCGCAGTTCACCGAGGTCAAGGACAACCTGAACAACGGCGCGCGCGCGGTGCGCAACATCATCATTTCCACCGACCCGGCGTTGCGCCAGGGCGAGAAGAAGAAGATCGTCGAGGCGCGCACGGCCAATGCCGCGCTGCTCCAGCAATTGGACGGGTCGCTGGCCCTGCCCGCGACCCGCGAACAGTTGCGCATCATCAACACCAACCGCGATCCTTACAACCAGACGGTCGACCGGGCCATTGCCCTGGCGGAAGCGGGCGACAGCGCTGCGGCGGGGGCGCTGCTGATCAAGGAGGTGCGTACCCTGCAAAACAACCTGTTCAACGCCGTGGATGCGTCCCGCGAAATCCAGCGGGGCCTGGCCACGCAGGTCGCCAAGGAGGCCTTGGCCCACGCCAACAACATGGCGGTGGTGCTGGGCGTGGCCGCAGCGCTGATGCTGGTCGTCAGCGTGCTGGTCGGCTGGCTCATCGTTCGCGATCTTTCTCGCTCGCTGGGCGCCGAACCTGCGGCCCTGGCAGAGGCCGCCAACAACGTGGCGGCCGGCGACCTGAGTGCGGCGCTGGCAGTACGCAGCGGCGATACGGAAAGCGTGATGGCCGCCATGGCCCGCATGCAGGCAGCGCTGACCTCGGTGGTCGCCACCGTGCGCCATGGCTCCGACGGCGTGGCCACGGCCAGCGCCGAGATCGCCCAGGGCAACAGCGACCTGTCGGCCCGCACCGAACAACAGGCCAGCGCACTGGAAGAAACCGCGGCCTCGATGGAGGAGCTGTCCAGCACCGTGAAACAGAACGCGGACAACGCCCGCCAAGCCAACCAACTGGCCGTGAGCGCCTCGGCCGTCGCCGTGCAGGGCGGGCAGGTCGTGAACGACGTCGTGGGCACCATGAAGGTCATCGACGACAGCTCCAAGCGCATCGCCGACATCATCGGCGTGATCGATGGCATCGCCTTCCAGACCAACATCCTGGCGCTCAACGCCGCGGTGGAAGCGGCGCGGGCCGGTGAGCAGGGCCGGGGCTTTGCGGTCGTGGCCAGCGAAGTGCGCAGCCTGGCGCAGCGCAGCGCGGCCGCCGCGAAAGAGATCAAGGCACTGATCGACAGCAGCGTGGCCCAGGTCGGCGAGGGCACGGCGCTGGTGGCGAAGGCCGGCAGCACCATGACGGAAGTGGTCACGGCCATCCGCCGCGTCACGGACATCATCGGAGAGGTGAGCGCCGCCAGCACCGAGCAAAGCCAGGGCGTGGCCCAGGTGGGCGAGGCGATCACGCAGATGGACCAGGTCACCCAGCAGAACGCGGCCCTGGTGGAAGAAAGCGCTGCCGCCGCCAGCAGCCTGAGCACGCAGGCCCAGCAACTGCTGCAGGCCGTGGCGATCTTCAAGCTGGGTGCGCAGTCGGAGGCCGGCAGTGGTGCGGTTGCCATGGCGGGCAGGAAGACCAGCGGTGGAGCGCTCGGCGCTTCGGCCTATGCCAGCGCCGGAGGCGCTCCCCGGCTGGGCGCCGCCCTCGCCCGCTGATCCAAAGCACCGCGTGGGCACGTGGGCACCAAGCGGTATTTCCATCAGGGCGCACGGACTGCGCCCGCTGATATCGGGTTCTGCTCCTGGTTCCCAGTTACCGGGACGCCAGGTGTTCTCTCAGAGCCTTCCAGCCGGCGATGGCCGCAGGGCCGTCTTCGGCCAGGGCGGCCTCTTCCATAACGCCCGCCAAGCGGCTGCCTTCGCTGCGTCCCAGGGTGAGCAGCACGGTGCGGAGGTTGTGGCCCAGCCGGCGCAGCGCGGCCAGGTCCGATGCGCCCACCGCCCGGTCGCCCTCGTCGCAGTCCTTGGCGAACTGCACTAGGCAGCGGTCGCGGTAGGTATCGAACAGGGGCCGGTTGTTGGCGAAGTGCTTGGCGAGCGCCTGGGCTTCATGGTCGGCCAGGCCGTCGGCCACTCCCCGCACGGCGCTGGCTTCAGGCACAGCCGGTGCTGCGGCTTCGGCAGGTCTCAACAGTTCCAGCGCATCCCGCACGCAGCCTTGCAAGTCACCGACCGAAGCGGGCTTGGCCAGCGTGCGCCAGATGTTCATCGACGCCAGTTGTGCGCGCACTGCCGTGTTCAGTCCCGCGCTGAAGACCACGACCTTGGCGCCTGCGGCCAGTGCCGGGTCGGCCGCCATGCGCTGGATGAGCCCCATGCCGGACTCGCCCGGCATCATGAGGTCGGTGATGATGAGCTGCGCACGTTGCTGCGCCAGAAATTCCAGGGCCTCTTCCACGCTGGCGCACACATGGAGCGACACCGGCAGGCCGTCGAGCACCATGCCGACGAAACGCGATACGGATGCGTCGTCCTCCACCAGGAGGACGATCGGATCAGGTGTTGGCATGCCGCAGCTTTTCCAGGCAGGCCTGCAACGCTCCGGGCAGTTCGGCCACCAGTTGGGGTTTGTGGATGACGGCCACGCCCTTGAGCGCGAAGGCATAGGGCGCGCGCTGCGTCTCGTCCAGCGAGGTCACCACGATGAGTTCGCTGCGCGCGAACTGAGAGTGCGAGCGCAGCGTGGTGATCAGGGTGGCACCGTCCAGGCCGGGCAGCAGGATGTCGACGATCAATATGTCGGGCTGCAACTGCCCATAGAGCGCCAGCCCGGCAATGCCATCGTCGGCCACCTGCAGTCCCACGTCGGGAAACTGCTGCTGCACGATGAGCTGGATCAGGTTCTGGAAATGGGTCGAGTCCTCGATGAGCAGCAGCAACGGCTTTTTGGGGCTGGCGGGCGCTGCGGCATCGCGCCGGCTGCCGCCCGCGCCGCCGTTGGCCGGCTCAGCGGGCCTGGCCTTGTTGCCCTGCATCCATTGCTGCACGGAAGTGCGGGAAATGCGGCGGTGCCCCCCGGGCGTTTTCCACGCTTGCAATTCCCCACGGTCGACCATGAGTTGAACGGATCGGACGGCCATGCCGAGCATCTTTGCCACTTCGAGGGTGGTGCAGTGATCGTTTGCGTCAGAAATCTCAGGAGCAGATATCGCCATGGGTGAATTGTGCTCCTGTTGGTACAGACGCACGAAAATTAAAGATGATAAAAATGATTTTTCTGATTAAAATCAAAATGCAGCGCGATTCTATATTTTTATCATTTCGCAAACGAGCCATGCAGCCTTATTTTCACCACCCCGGCTCCAGCGGCCGCCGACGGCTCGGCATGGCGGCAGTGCGCCGTGGGGCTGCGCCCAGCCCGGAGGCACTGAATCCATATGCCTCGTGCCCCCGTAATGGCAGGGACCCTGCGGCGGGAGGCCGCCTCTATGATGCGCTGACCCTGATGGTTGCCCTTCGTGTGCGCTACGGTTTACCGATAGCGCATCAGGCATCGGCACTGAGGGGCCTGCCTCTCTCTCCACCGCAGGGCCCTGCCCTGAAGAAATGGATGGCATGAAGCGGATTTTCCTTTCATTGGCGATGCTTGCAGGAGCGGCCCTTCACGCCTTGCCTGCGGTGCACGCAGGCTCGGTGTCGGAGCGGGTGCGTTCCACGGGTGTCGTGCGCGCCTGCATCTGGCCCGAGTACTACGGCGTGACCTACCGTCACCCCCGCACCCGCGAGCTCAAGGGCATCGACATCGACCTGTCGGGTGAACTGGCCAAAGACCTGGGCGCCCGCATCGAATATGTCGACTCCTCTTTCACGGCGGTGGTGGACGACCTGAACAGCCATCGCTGCGATGTCGCCATGTTCGCCATCGCCGTGCTGCCGCAGCGCCTGAATTCGCTGAGCTTCACCCAGCCCTACCTGCACAGCGACGTGTATGCGATCACCACCAAGAACAACGCCGTGGTGGGGCAATGGTCCGACATCGACCGTCCGGGCGTGCGGGTGGCCGTGCTGCGTGG
>Ga0308157_10006899_pt1 | contig 13391 bp, 9 predicted proteins | sample PhyBR1_FD_201035 | JGI IMG/M metagenome (GOLD analysis project Ga0308157, IMG submission 201035) | Phyllosphere microbial communities from UC Gill Tract Community Farm, Albany, California, United States - DLSLB.R1 | ecosystem: Host-associated > Plants > Phyllosphere > Unclassified | place: USA...
TTAAAGTTTTAGCCGGAGTTTCCAAGTCTTGATTTTTTTGTTTCTTTTTTCATCAAGGAAATCAGCCTCTGATTCGCTGATTCCTAAAAAAGATATAAAAAGTAGAGGCAAAAAAGAAAAAAGAACCCTTTCCCCCAAGTTTGCCGACCGAAGGAAAGAGCAATAACAATTATCAGTACAACCAATAACACAACAAACATGAAAAAATCCAAAATTTATTTGACCTAGGAAACGAAGGCGTTAAGAAACTTTAAAGAATTTTCGTCAAGAAACTTCCACTGTTTGAGTGGCGGCAATCATAAATAACCGAAGAAACAATTCCGTAACCGCCCGAGTTTTGGAAGTTTTAGAAAATTATTTAAAGTTTTAGCCGGAGTTTCCAAGTCTTGATTTTTTTGTTTCTTTTTTCATCAAGACAAACCCGGCTCTGACGGGTTCGCTGATTCCCTAAAAAATATAAAAATAGTAGAAGCAAAAAAGAAAAAAGAACCCTTTCCCCCAAGTTTGCCGACCGAAGGAAAGAGCAATAACAATTATCAGTATAAACCAATAACAAACAAAACTATGAAAAAAAAGTTTTGCAGGGATGTTCTTTCCCTCGCATTCACGGCACTGCTTTTCCTGCAGGCGCCGGCACAGCTTAAAGCCTTAAAGATTGGAGACCCCCTTCCCGACGAAATGTGGACCGCACCGCTGCAGGTAGTGAACAGTCCGCACAAAACCACCGACCTGTCCAAAGACCGCGACAAGCTGATTCTTTTGGATTTCTGGGCGACATGGTGTGCGGCCTGCCTCAAAAACTTTCCTAAAATGGAGGCCCTTGAAAAAGAGTTCCCAAACCAACTTAAAGTAGTGCCCGTAACACGGGAAGACCAAGCCACAGTGGAAAAGTTTTTCGCCTCGAAAAACGGGCAGCGTTATAAACAGCTGGTATCAGTAGCTGCAGATGACAGGCTGTACAAAGCTTTCCCCCACGTGGCTGTACCGTTTATCGTGTGGATCAAAGACGGAAAGGTGATCAGTACCACCGACGCCGCACAGGTAACAGCCAACACAGTTGCGGAAGCCCTTAAAGGAAAAAGCTCGTCACTCCAGCCCGTCATCCAGATCGGGCGGGACCGTCCGTTGATGCTCGCGGAACAGTTTGATCTGGAGAAAGGCACCTCCCTGATGAATTATGCCCTGCTGTCGAAAGGTAAGATTAAAGCCATTGCCCCGGGCTCCGGATTTCACCGCGAAAATGGAGTAGTGCGCGGCCGTCAGTGGACCAACATTTCACTGATGAACATTTACCGCGGTATCGCCTACGAGATATTTGAACGCAGCGGTGACAGTTTCAGTGAAAAGCGCCTCGTAAACCTTGTTACAAATCCTTCACATATTGATTTTACTATTGTGAGCGAAGACGAACCCGTCGATGACCGCCTGTACAGTTTTGAATTTATCGTTTCCCTGAAAAATGCGGATTCGCTCTACACTTCAATGTTGAAATCCCTCAGTGAGTTTTCGGGCTATCCCGCAAAGCTGGAAAAACAGCGCCGGAAATGCCTCGTGCTCAAGAGGACTGATACCAAAGACCGTTTGCGCTCGAAGGGCGGGCCGCAGGTTGCAGAATTTTCTAAAAGACCTGCACGCATGCAGAATGTTCCCCTCGAATTCTTAATAGTCGCGCTTAACGTGGATACACGGCTGACGCCACTTCCGGTGGTAGATGAAACAGGTTATACAGAAAATGTAGATCTGGATCTGGGGACTTTCTCCGATCTGTCTGCCTTGAGGAAATCTCTGCGTGAATCCGGTCTTGACCTCGCAGAGGAAGAAAGGGAACTGATGATGCTGACTGTCAGAGATCGGAGCACGGCAAAGTCAAAATAGAAAAAATTAATAACCTCAAAATATAATGTAATGAAAAAAACTTTATTCATGGCGGCACTGGTCCTTTCCGCTGCTGCTTTTTCGCAGCAGAAACTCACAGGAACTGTGGTAGAGGAAGGCAGCCGCCTGCCTCTGAAAGGTGTTATTGTCAGCGGACAGAGCAGTGCCGCCGTGACACTTACGGACGCTAACGGAATGTTCAGCCTGTCGGTCCCGGGTGCTGAAACTGAACTTATTCTTTCGGCAGCGGGTTTTGAAACCCAGCGTGTAAGCCTCGAGGGTCAGGCCGGTAAAATGCTCACGGTAGCACTCTCACCCAGAACAGCTGAAATCGAAGCCGTCGCACTTTCTACGGGCTACCAGAAGATACCCCGCGACCGTGTAACCGGAGCATTCTCCTCGGTGAACCGCGACCTGCTTAGCAAACAGGTCTCCACGAATATCATTGACCGGCTGGCAGCCATTGCGAACGGTATCCTGATTGACCGCGCAGTAGACGGCAGCCCGCAACTGATGGTGCGAGGCCTCAGCACTATGCAGGGCCCGCGGAACCCACTGATCGTGCTCGATGATTTCCCCTATGAAGGGGATCTGAGGAACATTAATCCCGATATCGTCGAGAACATTACTTTCCTTAAAGATGCAGCTGCCTCCAGCATTTGGGGCGCGCGCGCCGCGAACGGGGTCATCGTGATCACTACTAAAAAACCGGGAGCATCCCAGCCTTTAAGGGTGGAGTTCACAGCGAGTACTACGCTGACCGACCGGCCGGATCTTGATTATATCCGACAGATGTCGTCCGCCGATTTTGTGGAAGTCGAAAAGCAGCTCTTCGCGCAGGGATTTTATGACAGTGATATTACAGCGCCCAACCATCCTGTGTTGACACCGGCTGTGGATGTGCTGAACCAACAGAGAGAGGGGCTGATCACAGCGGAGGAGGCGCAACGGCAGCTTGAACTGCTCAAGAGGATTGATGTGCGCGGTCAGTACCGCAAATATATGTACAGTCCCGCTCAGAATCTGCAGTATGCATTAAACATCTCCGAAGGCGGGCCCCGGTTTTCGTGGATCGCAGGCCTTGGATATGATGATAATACAGGGAATTTGGCAGAAAGGTACGGGAGGAAGAATTTCCGCCTGCAGAATACATGGCGTATTTCCGACAGGTTGACCGGCTCTGCGGAAGTGATATATACCAGTACTACGGAACGTTCCGGCCGCAAACCGTACGGGTCTGTAACCATGAAGGGCAACTGGAACATTCCCTACATGCAGTTTGCGGACGAAGCAGGCAACCCCTTGGCCGTATTTTCCTCGTACAGTCAGCGTTACAAAGACAGCGTAGCGGGAACAGGGCTGCTGGACTGGAATTACTACCCGCTCACCGACTGGCAGTACGCCACGTCCACGATCTCTAATGACGAACTCCTGCTGAATGGGTCTGTGCAGTATAACATCCTGAAAGGGCTGAGTGCAGACTTCAGGTATCAGTACCAGAGGGGCTCAGGCCTGTCGGAATCGTTGTACGGTGAAAACAGCTATTACGCCCGGAATTACATCAACACTTTTGCGCACCTCAATGACGATGGTGAGCTGAGTTTCAATGTTCCGAAAGGCGGTATTCTCGATCGTTTGAGTAGTGAGTCGGAAATAAATAATCTGCGCGCACAGGCTAATTATTCCTACTCCTCTTCCCGGCATTCCGTTACCGCCATTGCGGGTGCAGAAACCCGTGCGACAGATATACGGTACGATGAAAACCGTTTTTACGGCTACAGTTCGATTACAAAAAGTTCCGTGAATGTAGACTATACCTCGCAGTATCCGTCTTTTGTAACCGGAGATATGGATTTTATTCAGGAGGGCCAGTCGATGCGCGAAAAGAAGATCCGCTTCGTATCGCTCTTTGCAAATGCCGCCTACACCTATCATAAAAAATACACGTTCACCGGCAGCTTCCGCCGCGACGCTAGCAATCTTTTCGGGTTGCAGACCAATGATCAGTGGAATCCCTTCTGGTCTGCAGGAGCTTCCTGGAAATTATCGGATGAAAAGTTTTACCCACTTCCGTGGCTGCCCAGCCTGAAGTTGCGGGCTTCGTATGGGTTCAACGGAAACATAGATCCTGCGATGGTGGCTGTGACTACGATTGTGTATGATACCAGCCCCTCCGTTTACACCGGAACAGGAATGGCCAGAATTGACCAATATTACAATCCGAACTTGCGCTGGGAAACCTCACGCATCATTAACGTAGCTGTGGATTTTGCCGCGCTCAATAACAGAATTACGGGTTCTGTGGATTTCTTTACCAAAAAAGGCAGCAATCTGTTCGGTACAGCGCCGCTCGATTATACCACCGGCATCACAACGCTTCTCTGGAACGTAGCAGGGATGCGGGGTAAAGGACTTGATGTAGAACTCAAAACGCAGAATATAACCGCCGGAAGTTTTCGTTGGAGTACCATTCTTAATTTCAGCCGCTACCGCGATGAAGTGACGGCTTATTACAGGCCCAATACCTTCGCCAGCAATTATGTGAATGCTACAGGCACCTCACTGCCCGTCTCCGGAATTAAAGGCCTTCCGGTATACTCGGTCTTTGCCTATAAGTGGGCCGGTCTTGATCCTCGAACCGGCGCTCCCCGGGGATATGTCGACGGCGGGATCAGTACGGATTACACAACCATCACAGGATCCGAAAAGGGCATTGAAAGTCTGCAGTATTTTGGCTCTGCCGTTCCTACGACTTACGGATCTTTCATAAACACGCTTTCTGTGAAAGATTTCTCGCTGGACATCGGTATTACTTACAAACTTGGCTACTGGTTCCGCCGGAGTTCTGTGAATTACACTGACCTCATCGTCAGCCGTAACGGGCACAGCGATTTTGCGGCGAGATGGCAAAGCCCGGGCGACGAAGCGTTTACCGATGTTCCTTCTTTTGACGGCACCACCGACTCTTCCCGCGATGCCTTTTACAGCGGATCGGCCGTACTGGTGGAAAAAGGCGATCATGTGCGCCTGCAATTCGTGAACCTGAACTATAACCTGAACAAAAGAAAATGGGGCGGTTTACCGCTAAACCAGGTTCAATTGTATTGTGCGATGAACAATCTGGGCATCCTGTGGCGTGCTAACAGACAGCGTCTCGATCCTGATTACAGCTGGGGAACCGCTTCGCTTAAACCCGTTTCCGCTTACACCATAGGGCTCCGTGCCCAATTTTAAATGAATGAATATGAAAACTGTTAAAATACTTTCTGTAGGGATACTCGTGTTGGTGTCCACAAGCTGCAACCGCTTCCTCAATGAGAAATCCGATTCTTCACTCGCGACGCCGGAGACACTTGAAGATAATCAGGCACTGTTAGACCGTTATAATGTGTTGGGAGCCAATGCTACCTCTGGTGAAATCTCTTCGGATGACATATATGTCACGGACGCAGATTTTATCTCAGTGCCTGACGAGTCGCAAAAACGGTTATATACATGGCAGCCAGATCATGTCGCCCAGGCTTCCGGCAACGATTGGGAGAACTGTTTTGTAAAGATTAATATCGCTAATACCGTTCTCTTTAATATTAAACATTATCAGATTGCGGGTGCCGGTAACGTGCAGGGACAGGCCCTCGTTCTCCGGGCTGCTTATTATCTTGAGGCTGCCCAGCTCTGGTGCTTAGCATACCGGCACGAGTCGGCAGCTTCGCAGATGGGTTTGCCACTGAGACTTGATCCGGATATCAGCATACCGTCAGTTCGTACTTCGCTTAAGGATACATACGCGCAGATTCTGGCAGACCTGCACGCGGCGGTACCACTTCTTCCGCTGCAGCCGCTCGCTACAAGCCGCCCGTCCAAAGTCACTGCATTGGGATACCTGGCGCGCACCTATTTGTATATGGGTGACTATGAAAACGCCCTGAAATATGGCAAACAGGCCCTTGCGGCTTACAGCCAGCTAATGGATTATAATACGCTGAATGCTTCCGCCTCATACCCGGTTAAGGAAATGAATGCCGAAGTACTGTTACCCACGTCTATGGCATACTCGCCTTTTCTTACAAGTACAAAGGCAAAAGTTAATCCTTCGCTGTATCAGTCGTATCACGGGAACGATTTGCGCCGAAGCATCTTCTTCAGAATTCAGCCCAATGGCGAAGTTCTTTTTAAAGGGAATTACTCGGGTAATTCCGGCAGGATGACCTGTCTGGCGACGGATGAGATCTATCTGACCGTGGCTGAATCGTACGCCGGGATTGGTGATGCGCCCAATGCCATGCAGGTATTGAATCAGTTGCTGGTGAAGCGGTGGAAGGCGGGTACGTTTGTGGCGTTCAGTGCCGGCACACCCGCTGAGGCATTGCAGATCATCCGCATTGAAAGAAGAAAAGAGTTGTTGTTCCGCGGGCTGCGCTGGGCGGACCTTAAACGGTATAACCGTGAGGGAGCCGGCATCAGTTTGACGAAAGCAGTAAGCGGTCAGACCTATGTCCTTCCTCCCAATGATCTGCGCTACGCAATTGCCATTCCCGAAGACATTATTGAAATGACGGGAATGCCCCAAAACGAACGCTAAAAAAAAGAGGGTGGAATTTTCCACCCTCTCTCTTTGGTTAATGAATTGAAAACTACGGATTGGGTTTAAAACCTTCCGAAATACCAAGTACCTGGCTGTTCGTCTTAGTGCCAAGTACCGCACTTAGACTGCTGCCCGTCGCTACCGTGATTTTACACGGCCGAATCTGAACAGTGCCGCAGGCTACGTTGTCCTCGTTGACGGTGTTCCAGTTCGCTGTATTTCTGAACGCGCCCTCACTCATGTCCTCACTGACATAATAATGAACAGTTGCCGCAGCATCTTTGTCTTCTGCCATTTTAAATGACATCGTAATTCCTGCCGTAAGCAGCGCAGCTGCCAAGAGGAAATGGGTTTTTATAAACTGTAAATGTTTCATATTTCTGGTCTTTTTTAGATAAAAAAGATTACCATAAAAACTCTGAGGTTTAATTATTAAATTGGGTAGTCTGCCTTCCCGGCAGACGGTGGTCTTCGGCGCAGCGCGGTCCGCCGGCCGTTCTGCGTACGTGATACAGACAGGAATTCAGTGTCTGCAAAGGTCATCGAATGCCCCGGGCATTCTGCGGGATAAGCGTGCACGCTTCCTGTTATCAAAAATCCTCATTGCGTTTCAGCAGTATAATGCAGCCTAAAGCAAGGTTTATCAGTACGCTGTTGATCAGCAGATTTAGTTTCCAGCTCAGTGTATCAAAAAGTCCTATGCAGCGGCAGGGGAGCGGACTGCCATTGATGAGAATTGTAGCGGTGTAGCCGGCAAAGACCGTTACCGTTCCCAAGACCATCCAGAGCCCCCATACTCTTAAGGAGAATATACACATCAAAATAACCGATACCACTAGCGAGGCAATAATCAGAGAAGCCACTGTTTCGCCGTACCCATGTAATCCGGGTGCCTGTCCCAACTGATGCGCGAAGTTTTCGAAGTCAAGAATTCTGGCAATGGCCGAATGGGAGAAAAGTACTGCAAAAAAGCAGACAATGGTATATGCTCCTGTTTTTTCTGCTGTTTTCATCATGATGGATTAAATTTTTGCTGTCGGGTAATACTAAGTCCTGACCCAAATGTAAGCTGGACCATCACGAAAAAACAAGAGGGTGTGTGGCTTGTACACAATGCCTGACGGCTTCTTTGCAACATCAATTGGCTGTATCATCGTCTCCATAGGGAAAATCCACTATACCGGATTTTAATAAAAAAAGTGAGAATAAGCCGTAACAGTATGCCGCGCTTAAACGGACCACGCGGCTTATTCCAACCAAACCCTTTAGTCATCGGCTCTTCAGCACGTTACGAAATGAGCGGTCTGAGCATAGGTACATCATCAGAATACCTCTTACCCGCCCAACACCTTCCCCAAAACACCTGCAAACCCAAAAATCCTCGAAATAAAAAACGTAAACGAGTCAAAAAGGACCTCGGAGATTTTTGCGTTAAGAAAATGTTGATTTTGTTCCGGAACGATCGTCTAAGTATTAACTGCACAAAAATCCCCACTGTTTGCCTATATCTTTAAATGTTTATTGGAAGCGTCGAATTACTATTTGAGTGACGGCAAAAATGATATACCGATAAACCCCGTTAACTTTCTGCCCGAGATAATCCGACCTAGGAGATTTTTGCGTTAAGAAAAAGTTGAATTTCTTCCAGAACAATCTTCTAAATTATAACTGCACAAAAATCCCCACTGTTTGCCTATATCTTTAAATGTTTATTGGAAGCGTCGAATTACTATTTGAGTGACGGCAAAAATGATATACCGATAACCCCGTTAACTTTCCGCCCGAGATAATCCGACCTAGGAGATTTTTGCGTTAAGAAAAATTCCTGTTTCTTCCTTAACCGCCTGTTCGACGAGCGCGTATAAAAATCTCTCTGTTTTAGTGGCGGCACTAATCTCGATCCAATCCCGAAATCCGCTGCTCGGCATACCATTCTAAATTGAAGCTTCGACGAAGTCAATGACACGTATTTTGTCATTCAGAAGACAGACTGAAGGTCTGCGAACGAAGTTCAGCAGCAGAGTGAAGAATTTCTTCAGGAACAAACCTTCTAATTGATAACCTCATTAAATCCCCACTGTTTGCCTCTATCTTTTGAATGTTTTAGTGGAATCGGCGAATTAATATTGGAGTGGCGGCAAAAAATGAATTTAGATAAACCTGGTTAACTTCCCGCCCGAATTAAACCGACCTAGGAGATTTTTGCGTTTAGAAAAAGTTGAATTTCTTCCGGAACAATCTTCTAAATTATAACTGCACAAAAATCCCCACTGTTTGAGTGGCGGCAAAAAATGGTATACACATAAATCCCGTTATCTTTCCGCCCGAGTTAATCCGACCTAGGAGATTTTTGCGTTTAGAAAAAATTGTAATTTCTCGTAAAGGTATCTTCTTAATTATCTCGCTTAAAAATTTTCAGTGTCCGAAGCGCGGCAGTACTTTTAATTCGAAGCAAGACTTTCTTGCCGCGCAAGTTTGAAAATTTTCTTAGAGAAATTATAATTTTTTTAGCAAAAAGATCCAAGTCTTGAACTTTTGGTTCTTTTGGTTCAAGCCAAACCTAACGAAGTGGTTCGACGAAGTCAAAAGAACAAAGAAAAATTTAGTGTCCGAAACGCGGCAATAATCTTCATTCGAAGGCAAACCTTCCGATCCACGCAAGTTTTAAAACCTACCGCAGTGGTTCGGCGACTGCAAGGAGCCAAATTTTATTGGAAGAAAATTTAATTTTTTTAGCAATCCGCCACCGGCGGATCGCCGATTCCAAAAAGAATAAACAGAAATGAGGCAAAAAGATCCAAGTCTTGATTTTTTTGTTACTTTTTTCATCAAGGAAAAAAGTAATAGAAATATGTTAGCAAAAAGCGATCTCGGAGAAGATCCCAGTCTTGTCCGCCGCGGCGGATGGTTCTTTTTTCATCAAGGAAAAAAGAACTACTAATGAAAATGATGTAGGAGATATTTGCTTTAGGTAAAACCCGCCTACGGCTAGCCTCGCCGATTCAATTAAAAATATAAATAGAATGTGGCAAAAAGCGACGAAGGAGCTTCGCCAACTCCATTAAAAATATAGAAAAGGCGGCAAAGATCCCAGTCTTGTCTGCCGCGGCGGATCGTTCTTTTGCATCAAGGCAAAAGAACTTAACATAAATAAACTGCTCTTTTGTCCCGATAGCGTTCGGCACCCTTTCACCAAAAAATCCTTCATTTTATATGCACTACTTAATAAAAAATATTGCTAATTTTGTTTAAACATCCCATTAAAATGAAGCTAACGTGCTTCGCTTCAGTATATTAATATGGCCATTGCTCTTTTATGCGGAACCTTACCTTGCGCAACGGAAAGAAAATGCAGCGTATCAGCAGATCAGAAATCAGTACGCCCAAATGGAGCCCGGGGACCCGGCAGCATTTCCTTATATTAACCTCGTGCTAAGTCTGGCCAAAAAAGAAAAGAACTATGCAGAACTGGCGGCGGGCTACCGTGATGCACTCAACTTCCATAACTCCATATACGATCAGCTTCTGTATGCAGACAGTGCGATAGCGGCGGCACACCGCAGCTGCGACAACGGCGTGATTGCAAATGCCTATATGGGCAGAGGAATAGTGCATTACTCAGGTTTAAAAGATTATCAGCGTGCACTTGAGGATTATCTGATGGCGGTGGATTATGTCAGGAGTGATGAAGATCCTTATCTGCAGTACAAACTGCTGTATCACTTCGGGGTGGTGAAGAGTTATACGGGTTTACATCAGGATGCAGCCGTCAATCTCGAAGCGTGTGCTGACTTTTTCAGGAAAGAACTGCAGAAAGAGCAGCCTCCGAATCTTCTGCACAATCTTCGCAAAGGGTATTATAACAGCTTGCACCAGCTCGTCACCTGTTATCAGCAAACCGGCCGGGATGACAAAGCCGCACGCATGATTGCGTTGGCTGAAAAGGAAATTCCCGACGGTCCTGCTTTTGCGGTGGTAAGAAGCTGTTTTCTAAAATCCAGAGGTATTTCTGAATACCGAAGAGGAAACAGTAAAGCCAGTATTTACGCGCTCAACCTTGCGCTTCCGGAACTCATCAGGACGGGCGATTTTGCCTCGGTCTCTGTCATTTACTACTATCAGGGAAAGAACGCATTGGCGTTAAAACGCAAAGAAGAAGCGGTGTCCCTTTTTAAAAAAGTAGATTCAGTTTTTCAGCACCACCATTTTATATTTCCTGAACTGCAGCACGCCTACCATTATCTTATTCGTGATGCCGATAAAAGGAGTGACTCCCGGGATGTCAGCTATTATTATGAAGCTTTAAGAGCGGCAGAAACGGTGAACCATGAAGACCGGCACCATTTGTTTGCACGCATGAGGGATGCGCAGCATACCGATGAAAAACGCAGCGCGGAGAACCGCTTCGCGGTGACCCTCATAGCGCTGATTACCGTATCCGTGGGTGCGGCCGCCTTCACATTGGAGAAATTAGGAAAGAAGAATGAACCGTCGTTGAGTGATGCATCCGCAGGCGATGAAGCGGGTACTGCAAAGTATGAAGAACGGCAAACTTCGGAACCTAAATGGAAACTGGCCGCCGATACGCGCGAAAAGATTCGTCGGAATCTTCAGAAATTTGAAGAAGACAAAGCCTTTTTGGAGCCGAAAGTGAATCTTAGGAAAGTAGCGAGAAGGGTAGGTACCAACGCCAATTACCTGTCCACTTACCTCAACACCGAAAAAGGAGTCCGTTTCCACCGCTACCTGAGCGAACTGCGGATATCTTACATCGCCGCACAGCTCGCCGAAGATCCGGAAACACTGAAGAAGAACACACAGGAACTCGCTTTGTTATGTGGAATTTTGTCTGCTTCAAATTTTCTGCATCTATTTGCTGAGATCTATGGTCAGCCGCTTTCCTTATATCGCGAACGGTGCCAAAGGAAGTTTGAGAACTAGGCTCCGGGAGTTTCCCAATGCGCGGACAGCCACCACTAGGTAAAAAGATGGATTGAGCGAAGGAAGTAAGCACAGACGACACGCATCATAGGATAGAAGTGCTTCGACAAACCTGTGCGCCGATTGATTCAACAGGCTCACGGCCCACCAGTACCAACTTCAAAAGTCATGCTCACTGAACTTCTCTGTGCCCTCGATCACTTACACCGCTTCAACGGGGGTTATGGCAACACCCGCCGAAACGGTCAAGTTTTTTGAAGAACACTTTTCCGCTAATCTCGGTAACTGTCATAACACCATGGGAGAAATTAGAAACAGGGAGATAGACCAGTCGAAATCCTTACATCAGTTCCGCGTTAACCTAAAAAGCTACCTTACCGGCGCGGACGGGCTCTGCGGGACAGTACTCAGTAACTGAGCGCCAGACCGGCGGATTTTGCTGTCACGGCTGTGTTGAAGGGGAGCATCTTCTTTCTTTACCTCCAAAACTTTAAAAGATACCATGGTGCATTCTGCCTGCTAAATAACGGCTCAATGCACCGGAATACGTTGGCCTGTCCTTTTTAATACACCGTTTTGCAAAACCTGATCCGCGTTTTTCGCGGAGTGAAGAAAATTCCACGACAAGGACCTCCTATGGATCTCCGGTACTTTTGGAAAAAAAATTTTTGAGGGTTCCAAAAAAAATCTATATTTGCAAACCCAATTAAGGCGCCCACCTGGCGGAATTGGTAGACGCGCTAGACTCAAACTCTAGTATCGAAAGATGTGCCGGTTCGATTCCGGCGGTGGGTACAAGGCCTCCGCTTCTTCAGAAGCTGGGGTTTTTTGTTTCCTGCGTCTTATACTCCCTGCATTTCTTTGCGGACTCTTAATAAATATACCCTTATTTTTTAAAATTTGTCATCAAAACATATGATTTCCGTCAATGTTTAAACGGCAAAGCGTATGATCTTTTTTTAATTCTACATCTTAATGAAGATTATTTTAGTATTAATTCAAAACACTTGTTTTTAAATTATTACATTACTAATTAAACAATATATTATTTGTTTTTAATTGAATTTAAATTGCAGATAAGATATATATCATGCTACTATCTTGCCCAATTATTAGCAGATGATCAAAATACGTTTTACCTTTGTCCTATCAAAAAGCAAGAAAAAATATTAAAATTAGATACAATGAAAAATTTAGCAAACTTCAAGATTCTCGTGTTGGCATTCGGACTTTTTTCTGGCCTTGTTGCTGGTCAAAAAATCAGCAGCAAGAATGTGAAAACAACCGTAACCGGAACTTCTACAATGCACGACTGGACGATGACTTCAAACACCGGTACTTTCAGCGCCAATGTTTCAGGGAACACCCTTACAGACATTAGCTATACTTTAGGAGCCAAAACCTTAAAATCAGGCAAAGGTGCAATGGACAGCAATGCGTACAAAGCGATGGAAGCCGATAAATATCCGAACATCACCTTCACCGCCACATCAGTAAACGTAGGAAAAGGAACGATCACCGGAAAACTGAAAGTGACCAACGTAACAAAAACCGTAAGCTTCCCGGTGACAGTAGCGAAAAGCGGAAACGGATACACCATCACCGGTACAGAGACCATCAAGATGAGTGACTACGGGGTGACACCTCCTTCATTCATGATGAACACGGTAAAAACCGGAAACGATATCAAAATTACAGTGAACGTAAGTGCAAATTAAACAGAGAGAAATCAATTAAAATTTAAAATTATGAAAACGATGTTAATGAGAGCTTCAATGCTTGCAGTAATCTTCTCAGGAGCCGGCCTCTTACAGGCGCAGGACACCACCTCTACAATGCGCGACTATTTAGCGCCTGAAAAAGCTTCCCGAAATGTTTTTGAAGATCCAAAAGTAGCTTCTCCGGAATATGATGGTGTGAAAGTGTCTGTAGGTGGTGATTTTGCACTGCAGTTCCAGGCAATCGACCATGAAACCAAAGCGCCTTCGCT
>Ga0308157_10006900_pt1 | contig 13389 bp, 6 predicted proteins | sample PhyBR1_FD_201035 | JGI IMG/M metagenome (GOLD analysis project Ga0308157, IMG submission 201035) | Phyllosphere microbial communities from UC Gill Tract Community Farm, Albany, California, United States - DLSLB.R1 | ecosystem: Host-associated > Plants > Phyllosphere > Unclassified | place: USA...
GAGGTTTGCTGAATGTCAATACTCATCGTATTAAGGTTTACGGTAACATCAAATTGAGCCAACGCACTTACAGTCCATTGATTATCCGCCCCGTTTTTCACAACTTTAGTAGCATCACCGGAATCTTTCACATAAAAATCCTAGCACCAGCAAGCATCCTGATTGTTTGCAAATTTGTAATTCCCTGCGAATAATGGCCCGGAATATTTGTAAACACCATCGGAAACATTTTCCAAAGCCAAGGCTTTTTCTATATGGCCAATGGGCGTAGCATCTCCCACAATGTACAATTTTGATGGAAGCTGTGCCAAAATAAATCCTGCGTTCATTAGCAGAAAAATAAAAACTATGATCTTTATTTTCATAGTAAAAATTTGATTTAAGTTGTTTAGTTGTATTTAGCTTTTATAATTTTTTCAATCCCTTTGTCTGTGCTTTATCCGTAACAGGAAAAATGCTGATTGCGAATCCTCCTCCCGGAACGGATATTTGAGATAATTTTGACTTACTGTCTACTAAAACTTTCCGGATGTTATAAGCCTGTGTATTTTTCAGGTAATCTGCATCTTTAGCATCAGAATAAATGGTTGCGATATACTGCTTACCGGCATCTAAGAAATCCAAAGAAATTTTTGATGTAAATGGCGTGTAACCTGCTACATTCCCTACAAACCATTTGTCAGAACCTTTAGCTTTTCTTGCAACGGTAATGTATTGCCCCGGTTCTGCTTCCAGGTATTTGCTCTCATCCCAATCTACAGCTACATCTTTGATAAACTGGAAAGCGTCCGCAAATTTCTCATAGTTTTCAGGGAAATCCGCTGCCATCTGCAATGGGCTGTACATCGTTACATACAATGCCAATTGGTTGGCGATAGTTGCATTAACGTGGGAACCGTTGGTAACATCCATTTGGAAAATACCCGGCGTATAATCCATTGGTCCACCAATTAATCTGGTAAAAGGCAAGATTGTTACGTGGTTCGGGTTGTTTCTGTCACCACCAAAAGCCTGATATTCTGTTCCTCTTGCAGCTTCGTTTCCGATAAGGTTTGGATACGTTCTTGCAATACCTGTTGGGCGAACAGCCTCGTGAGCATTCACCATAATTTTATAATCTGCCGCTTTTTCTATCGCATACTGAAAGTGGTTGTTCGTCCACTGGCTGTAATGTGTTTCGCCTACAGGCAGGATATTTCCTACATAACCACTTTTCACAGCATCGTAACCATATTTGTTCATTAGTTTGTAAGCTGCATCCATATGACGCTCGTAGTTTCTGATAGATCCTGAAGTCTCGTGGTGCATAATCAGTTTCACCCCTTTTGAATGGGCATAGGCATTCAGTGCAACGATGTCAAAATCAGGATATGGCGTTACGAAATCAAATACATAATCTTTGTCATTACCAAACCAGTCTTCCCAACCGATGTTCCATCCTTCTACCAAAACAGCATCGAAACCATTTTTTGCAGCAAAATCAATATGTCTTCTTACGTTGGCATTATTGGCACCGTGTTTTCCGTTTGGTTTTGCTTTGGCATAATCGGTGATTCCTAATTGTACAGACGGGAACTCATCGGTATAAGCCCAACTGCTTTTCCCAGAAATCATTTCCCACCAAACGCCTACATACTTTGTTGGTTTAATCCACGATGTATCGGTAATTTTGCTTGGGTCATTCAGGTTATAAGTCATTCTCGATGCTAAAATCTTACGGGCATCATCGCTCACGATAATCGTTCTCCAAGGCGTATGGCGTGGTGCCTGCATTTTACCTTTGTCGCCGTGAGAATCGGGTGTAAGCCAAGATTCGAAAACCATATTTTTGTCATCAAGGTTCAGGTGCATACAAGAATAGTCGATCAAAGCAGCCTCGTGAAGGTTGATATAAACACCGTCTTTAGTCTTCATCATTAATGAAGTCTGAACACCTGTTGGCGAAAATGAAGTTTGGGAAACATTCCCTTTTTCATAAGATTTTTCCATCAATCCACGGATTTCGGAAAGTTTAGACGTTGTATAGTTATACTCCTGTGTATCGTAATCCCCAGGAATCCAATAAGCCGTGTGGTCGCCCGTCATAGCAAACTGGGTTTTTTCTTCTTTTATCGTGAAGTAAACCAAATTCTTTTGCTGAGGGAACTCATAACGGAAACCCAAACCGTCATCAAACAAACGGAAACGAACATCCACTAAGCGGTCTGTCCCTTTTTGTTTAAGACTGATTAAAATCTCGTTATAATGGTTTCTGATGCTTTTTTCCTCACCCCAAACCGGCTGCCAGGTTTCATCAAAAGTGGCTGTTTTTGAGCCAACAACTTCAAAATTATTATTTAAAAAATTCCGGGGATCGTTTGCCTGAGCATCTTTGGTTGTAAGTACAAACCCAAGCCTGCTCGGTTTTACAATCTCTTTTCCTTTATAATTCAACTGATAGGAAGGATAGCCACCGTTCTGAACAGAAAAATTCATGACGAATTTTCCGTCCGGCGACTGGAGTTTTTGAGCTGCGACGAGCCCAACGAGAAATAATGCTACAATTAAAAAAAACTTCTTCATTTACTACTAATTAACGTTAATATTTATTTTAGTTCTGTTATCAGGTATTTTGATTAGGATTTTGTTTCCTTTTTCGTCCCAGCTCCATTGGGTTTTGGTGGTATCTTTTTCGATATCCATTTTATCCGTAGTTACAAAAGCGGCTTCTTTTCCGTTAACCAAAACTGATTTTGGTTTTTGTTCCGTTAAAATGCTCAAGACAAAATTCCGTTTTTCCGACTGGCGGAACCCTTTGTCTTCCGGCGAGATTTCGATATCGTAACCAGCTGCTTTTGTAGTGCAGACAATATTGGTTCTGGAGAAAATATCTTTCAGGTAATCCTGGTTTTCGCCATCATCTTCATAAAGGCTGAAACTTGTTTTTTCATCTTCATAATTCGGGAAAATATGAAAGAAAACAGGATAATCTTTTTTCTCGTGGATGTACTGCATCACAGGCATCATCGGGATGATAGACGCTTTTCTCACAAAAATAGGAATGGTGTTGAGTGGTGCTTTGTAAGCAACAGTTTGGCCGCCAAGGTACTCGGTTTTTTTATCATTAAAATCAATCCATTCTCCATCCGGAAGGTAAACCCGTTTTACCCTTTCGCCTTTTTTGAGAACAGGAGCCACCAGTAATTCTTCCCCAAAGATGAACTGATTATCAATCTTCGCCGCTTCCAGATCATTAGGGTATTCCATAAACAATCCTCTGGTAATAGGCAATCCAGTGTCGTGTGCCTTTCTGGAATAAGTATATAAATAAGGGAACAGCTGATATTTTAATTCGATGGCAGCTTTTGTATTTTTCTCGGCCACTTCGCCAAACATCCACGGTTCCACAGCATTGTCACCCTCGTGGTGCGCACGGCTTAGCGGACAAAATACGCCAAACTGCATCCATCTTGTATAGAGTTCTGCCATTGCAGGATAATCTGTAATATCGCCACAGTATCCGGAGATATCAGTCGTCCAGAACGGGATCCCACCCAAGCCGGCAGAGATTCCCACCGCAACCTGATTTTCCATCTGCGCCCAGCCATCCAGCACATCGTTTCCGTTGCCGCTGTCATTGGTCCAGCCGAATGTATAACGCTGCAAGCCTGCATACGCCGAACGTGTCATCTGGAAAATACGTTTGTTGGGATTCCGTTTTTCAAACTGCTCTTTCACCACTTTGTCCCAGGTTAAACCATAAACATTGTGGATTTCATCGTGCATTCCCAACCGGTGTTTCATATTAAGCCGGTCGGTATCTTCTTCATTGCTCCACGCCGGTTCGCCCATATCCGTCCAAAAACCGCTGATGCCGTCATCTATTGGTTTTTGCTGGTATTTGCCCCACCAGTCGGCCACTTCGGGAATGGTAAAATCTACCACGCCACAGTTTCCGCCCCACGGCCAAGGCATTTCGTATGCTTTGTTGGTACGGACATCTTTTACAAAATAACCCAATTTGTCGGCTTCTGTCCATTGTTTATTTCCTTTTTGAGAAATAACAGGATCCTGGGAAACAATCATTTTGAAACCGTTGTCTTTCAGTTTCTTCAGCATCACTTTTGGGTTGGTATAATTGCCTTTTCGCCATTCGAAATCCTGAAGGTTCTGAGTCCAGCCGATGTCCTGATAAATAATGTCAATCGGGATTTTTCGTTTACGGAATTCTGCAGCCACTTCCAGTGCCTGATTCTCTTTGGTATAAAGTCCACGGCTTTGTGCAAAACCAAGCGCCCATTTTGGAGGCATAATCGGTTGCCCCGTCAATGTAATGTATTGTTGCTGAATGTCTTTGTAATCTTTACCATAGATAAAATAATAAACAAAAGCGCCATCCGGAGCCTCGAAGGAGTAATAATCCTGAGATTCTGTCCCGAATTTGAATTCGGTTTTATAGGTATTATCAAGGAAAATCCCATATCGGTAACTGCTCATAAAAAACGGAATGCTCTTGGCAATCGGATCCTCGGTAACGCTGTAACAAGGGCGGTCGCTATTCCACATTTTGTAGTTTTTGCCTCGGCGGTTCAGGCTTCCGGTTTTTTCTCCCAGCCCGAAAAACTGTTCGTCGCCACGCAAAACTTTGTAGGCTTTCACGCTCTTGCCATCGGAAACCTGTCCCTGGTCTTTGAAATCGCTGTAAATCAGTTTTTGGTATTTATCAAAAATCTGAAGCTGCATCGGGTTTTTGTTTATCCGTATACGAAGTTTTGAGGTAAAAATCTCGTATGCGGAAGGCTCTTCGTTAACACCGATGTCTCCAATATTTTCAAGTTTCTCATTGACCACGGCAAAAGACGCATTGCTTCGGGTAAGTTTGCCCGATTTGTCGAACCATATTTTTATCACAGAATTGCTATTCACGGTCAAAGAAAGTTTGGAACCATCCTTTCCGTTGAATATCACCTGGTTTCCTTTTTTGGTGTAAGATGTACATTCGGTTGCCATAACCATCGCTGAATACAGCAATGCTATAACAAGGAAAATCATTTTTTTTACCATTATTTTATTATTTAATTCAATTCTAAATACTTAGTATAAAAATCACACGGCATTGCTACCGTGTGATTTTGATAAGAAAAAATTACTGAATATTGAGTGTATTAGTATCCAAATTGAGTGTAATCGTGTAAGTTCCTGGTGCGGTCACTTTCCATTTATTATCATCTCCTGCACATTTTTCTCTTGCGTGAAAAGCAGTATTGGCAATGCTCTGGTTAGGTGTATCCGCTACCAGCTCGGTTCCATCGCACCAGGTGGTGTTGAATTTTGTAAACTTAAATTCTCCGGCAGTCAATGGGCCTGTCCAAGTGTAAACACTTCCATTTTTTTGCATTGGAGTTAATGTTCCCATGTTCCAACCATTTGGAGTTGCATCCCCAATCATGTATACATTTACTGGTTCAAATTTGATGGTATTGTTAGAAGCGTTAAGGGTAATTTTGTACCTTCCTGCAGCTGCAGCGCTCACTTTCCATTTAAAGTCTGGATCACAACCAGAAAGTTGCTGAACTCCAGTAGCATTGAGATCTTGATTGTCAACAAGTGGACGGTACCAATTACCGCACCAGTCTCCTGTTGCACCTGCAAGAATCTTAAAGTTTCCTTCTTTCAAGCTGCATTCTAATGTAAAAATAAATGGATTGCTTTGGTCTTGTGTAAAACCTACTGGTGTATTAATGTCCCAACCACTTGGTGAAGCATCTCCCACAATCCAAAGATTACTGAACTGCGGAGCGTTCATTTCTTCAATATTAATGGTAAGATCCAGAACATTCACGGTAACTTTATAAAGTCCGGCGTTATCAATAACCCATTGCAAATCTGCACCACTACCACCTTCATTATAAACAATTTTAGTATCATCAGTTGGATCTTTGGTGTAGAAATCCTGACACCAGCATCCATCCTGATTCACTGCAAATTTGAAGTTTCCTGCTTTAAGCTGTCCGTAATAGACAAATTCTGCCGGATTGGTTGCACTTACAGTTAATTCTGTTGCTTTACTAATGTCCCAACCATTAGGTGTTGCATCTCCAACAGCAAAAAGGGTTTTAGTAAAAGGTTTAAATGGCGTTAAAGTAAAATCTGTTACTGCAGATTGTGACTGTACAGAACTATTTCCAAATGTAGCGGTCAATCTTGCCTGCATGGTAATTGGAGTTCCTGGAGTAGCTCCATAAGTTTCTACCAATAGTGTGTTAAGGGCTCCAACGGTAATGTCATAAGAATATACATTTTTGCCGACTTCATACACTTGCGGATTAGAAAAGTTGTTGTCTTTTTTATCAATTTCTAAATGATAGGTAATGGAAGAACTTGTTCCCTGATTGTTCGCTGGAGTCCAGTTAAAGTTGTATTTGGAATTGTACATTTTAGGTAACAATTCTTGAAATTCAGACGTTTTTACAGTAAGTTCACTGATATCGAATTTTTCTGCCTCAAGTTCTTCTCTACAGGAAAAAAAGGCCAAAAAAATACCCAAAGGAAGCAAAAAAAGAAGTTTTCGGTTCCTATTTATGATTGTATAAAGAGTTTTCATAATGTGGTTTGCTAAAGATTAATATCCTGGGTTTTGAGTAAGATTTGGGTTACGGTCTCTTTCAATTTGCGGGATTGGCAATAAAAGATGTTTAGTAGTCGCATTGGTTTTCCCGATAGAATGGAAGAAATCCAGTCCATATTGTCCATTGTTTACACGGATCAGGTCAAACCATCTTTGTCCTTCAAAGGCGAGTTCCATTCTTCTTTCGTGAAGAACTTTTTCGCGGAAATTGGCTTGAGATAATCCTGATACAGCTGATAGACCTGCTCTTGCTCTAACTAAGTTAAGCGGTGCTGCAGCAGCTGCAGTTTGGCCAAGTTCATTCAAGGCTTCAGCTTTCATAAGAAGTACTTCAGAGTAACGCAAAACTGGGAAGTTAAGCGGACTGTTATCATAAGATGGAAATGCTGAAAGTGGTACCAAAAATTTTCTCACATTATACCCAGTTAAAGAATAATTCGCTTGATACTCTTTACCATCATATTGTGGACAACCTTCATAGAAAACGGTTTTGGCTTTTCTAAGATCTCCAGCTTCGTAGCTGCTGATAAATTCTTGAGTTGGTTGATTCCAACCCCAACCTCCTCCAACAAAATTGGATCCTCTCGGTCCCATAAATGTGCTGGTCCATGAAGCTTGGTTCTCGTTGCTCCAGAAATCATAACCTCCGTCAGAAGCATATTGTACTTCAAAAAGTGACTCTACAGAGTTTTCATTATTGATGTTGAAGTTATCAGAATAATCCGCATTAAGCGCATAACCCATACTTTGTAGTTGAGTAGTTAGATCAACTGTTTTTTGCCAGTTTCCTTGGGTTAAATATACTTTTGCCAAAAGTCCCATTGCTGCACCTTTACTTGCTCTACCTTTGTCAGACTCGCTGTATTGAGACTTTAATGGTAATAATTCTGCCGCTTTTTCCAGATCAGAAACAATTAAATTGTAAATATCTGCTTTCGGTGCTCTTGCAGGATACAAATCCCCGTTAACATCCTGAGGTTCAGTCACCAATGGTACATCTCCAAAGAATCTTACTAAAATAAAATAATAGTGTGCCCGAAGAAAATATGCTTCACCCAAACTACGATTTCTAGTGGCATCATCAATATTGAGAGTAGGTGCAGTTTTGATAATGATATTGGCAGATAGAATTCCTGGCCATGGTCCACGCCAAAGATCTAAAACCCCTTGATTATCAGTACTGGTCACAAAGTTAGAAAGCTGGGTAGTTTCAATCCCATCTTCACCACCACCTGCTCCAACAATACTATTTCCTGCGAAAATGTCACTGGTCCACATCCTCATATTGTATAATTTAGGACGTTGTAGAGGCTGATAAGCTCCGTTAACTAAAGTAATAAGCTCTTCTGCAGTTTGGGGATAATTTCCTGTATTGATGGTATCCGGCTGCACTTTATCTAAAAAATCGTCGCTACAGTTAATGGCTGTAAGTGCTAATAATGCAAATAATGCTATTTTTATCTTTTTCATTGTTTTGTAATATTAAAATCCGATGTTAAGTCCTAAAGAAACTGTTCTAGTAATAGGATAAGTCCCATTATCAATTCCATTTACAGGAACTTCCGGGTCGAAACCGGAATATTTCGTCCAGGTCACTAAATTCTGTGCAGAGACAAATAATTTAATCAAATTAAAGTTTTCTCCGAATGCACCTTTTGGTAAGGTATAGCTTAAGTTAATGTTTTTGATTTTTAGGTAAGATCCGTCTTCCACATAACGATCGCTTACTCTGGAGTTTTGGTTAGGATCTCCATAAATAGCTCTTGGTGTCGTGTTGCTGGTTCCTTCTCCATTCCATCTTCCCAAAACGGCTGTACTTTGGTTTTGGATGATGGACATGGACTCTGTGTACATTCTGTTAGCATTGAAGATGTCATTGCCATAACTTCCTTGCAAGAATACAGTTAGATCAAAGTTTTTGTACGTAAAAGTATTGTTGAGAGAGAATGTAAATTTCGGATTTGGGTTTCCAATAATAGTACGGTCTTTATCGTTAATTACCCCATCATTATTCAAATCTTTGAAACGAATATCTCCTGGAGCAGTACTTGTTGCCGGGTTAGAGCCTGGTTGTTGTACTGCGTAAGCATCAACTTCTGCCTGATTTTGGAAAATTCCGTCTGTAACATATCCATAAAAGATGTTTACAGGATAGCCATTTTGGATCTGTCCAATAGTGCTGTTGAGCCCTCCACTTGCTGTAATAATTGGAGTTTCGCTGTTGATATTAATGGCATTATTTTTATTGTAAGAAAAAACGAAATCTGTAGACCATTTGAAGTTTTCTTTCACAAAATTTCTTGTGGTCAATGTAGCTTCAATCCCTTTGTTCTGAATTTTCCCAGCGTTGATAGATGGTACAAAAACATCAGAATAACCAGAAGTTACCGGAACAGACATTGGTACCAACAAGTCATTGGTATTTTTGATATATCCATCAACAATCAAACTAATTCTGTTGTTGAACATATCCAAATCGAAACCTGCATTATATTGTTCCTGACCTTCCCATTTAACATTAGGGTTGGGTAAAACAGTCGGTAAAACTGCACTTACATACGTATTATTGAAGTTGTACAAATATGTGTTATAAGAGGATGCGAAAGAATAATTCCCAATTTCTTGGTTTCCTGTAATCCCGTAACCCAATCTTAACTTCAAGTTATTGATGGTTTTAGAATCTTTTAAGAAATTTTCATTGGAGATTCTCCAAGCCAATGCTGCAGAAGGGAACCAACCCCATCTGTTGGCCAATCCAAATCTTGAGGATCCGTCTCTACGGATTGTTGCAGTAAGGTAATATTTTTCTGCAAAACTATAATTAACCCTTCCCAAATAAGACATAATTGCCCATTCTGATGCATTACCATGCTGGATTGGTTGCAAGATTCCGTTATCTATTTGCTGGGTACTTTCACTTGGGAATTTTTGTACAGATGCGCTTAAAGTGTTGTACTGATTGTTTTGTGCACTACTACCAATTACGGCATTAATATGGTGGTCACCAAAAATTTTGTCATACGTCAAAGTGTTGTCCCAAAGTAAAGTGATACTTCTGTTGGAACCTTCGTACAAATAAGAATTTTCTTGAGATTTTACTCCCCACTGGTATTTTGGAGACCAAGTTCTGTCGTACCAAAAGTTAGCTTCAATACCTCCTAAAGATTTGAATTTTAAATCTTTGATGATCTCCGCTTCTGCGTAAATATTTCCTTGAATATTATATCCTTTTGTAGAACTTTCTACGATAGAGGATTTTCCGATTGGGTTGTCAATATCTCCATACAACATTGGATTATTTCCTGGACCAGCCCAGTTTCCGCTTGTGTCATAAATAGGACGTGTTGGTAGAGAAAGAATGGTACCTTTAATATCGTAAGCACCTTTCTTTTTTACATCATGTTGTAATTTTACACTATTTCCTATTTTTAGGAAAGGTTTTACTTTAGTGTCTCCATTAATCTGAACAATATAACGGTCATAATCAGTATTGAGGACTACCCCTTTTTGATTAAAATAACTTGCAGAAACGTATAAATTACTTTTTTCTGAACGGTCACCGTAAGATAAAGAGTAACTGGACAACATTGCAGGGCTGAAAAGTGCATCTACCCAGTCTGTTCCTTTACCTAAAGCAGCCGGATTAGCAAATTCTGGATTGGTTGCCATTCCAGCGTTGGTAAGCATCTCATTGTTAAGTTGAGCATATTGTGAAGCGTCCAAAACTTTAATCATATTATTTACGCTTTGGATTCCGGTAAAGGTGTCGAAATTCAGAATTCCGCCTTTTGCTCCTCTTTTTGTGGTGATAATAACAACACCGTTCGCTCCTCGTGAACCATAAATCGCTGTAGAAGAAGCATCTTTTAGGATGTTAATGGATTCTACATCATTCATGTTGATTTGGTTAAGTCCGCCGTTTAGAGGCATTCCATCTACTACAATCAAGGGATTATTGTTCTGAATAGTTCCCGTACCACGAATTCTGAAAGTTACGTTACTTCCTGGTTCCCCGGAATTAATTACTGTAACTCCGGAAGCCCGTCCTTGTATGGCTTGACCAATATCGGCAACCGGTTGGTTTTTAGTTTTGTCAATGTTAATTACAGATACGGATCCAGTAAGATCCTTGGCTTTTGCTTTACCATAACCAATCAAAACTACTTCGTCTATTTTCTGTTCTTTCAGAGTATCTGCTTCCTGAGCATAGATATTTCCGGAAAAATAAAGAGCGGCTATTGCAATGGTGCTTCTCAAATATTTTGGTTTCATTTATAAGGAGTTTTGTTTTATTTAATAATAATTTTTTGACCTACTACTCTGTCATTCAGATTCACGTTGAGCATGTAATTTCCTTTGGAAAGTTTGGTCACGTCAATCTCACATTTTTTACAGTTGGTTTTTTGGGTTTGGATGATTCTTCCGCTCATGTCATAAATCTCGTAGCTTTTGATGATTTCTCTTTCAGAAGAGATAAAGATTTTTTCTTTTGCTGGATTAGGATATACCAAAACATCTTTTTTCCGAACATCATTAACAGAAAGCGAACTAGAAATTTGGTAATAAAGCGTCATATCATTGAAAGCGATATTGTAATTTCCGGAATTCGGTAGGTTGAATTTGATGTTAGGTGCACCACCGGTTGTAAGTTGTGCAAAACCTTCTGTTCCGTTTGCATTGCCCCAGTCATCCCCTGACCAATTGGAGGTATTTGCGAATTTCAGTTCATGATCTCCGGAAGTGAAAGCTACATTATTTTTGGTCCAAACCTCATTTTCAAGTGTCATCTGTTGTAATGCCCATCCACTAAAACTACCACCCACAAACATATTTTGTTGATGATTTGGAGTAAACTGAATGTTATATTGTAAAGTAATATCGTTAAAATCGATGGAATAAGTACCGGGAGTTGTAATGGTGAAGCTGATGTTGGCACCTCCTCCAGTTGTTTGCTGTGCAGTACCGGCTAATCCTGTTGCATTACCCCAATCCTGACCGCTAAAATTATTAGTATTGGCAAATTTCAACTCATAATTTCCAGCTAACAAAACTTGGTTCTTTAACCTCCAAGTATTATTTTCGAATTCCATGGACTTCATGCTCCAGTTATTGAAGGTACCACCAACATACATCTGAGCGTAATGTCCACCAGAAACATTGAAACTTTGTAGTTGCGGAATTGCTGCACAATAGCCGTTACCTCCAACTTGTTTTGCTTGTACATACACCGTCCCATTTACACCTGTCAACTCTATTTGGTTGTTTACAACTTTTGCCGGGCCTGAAGTTACTTCATACTGAACCGCCTGTCCAGAGCTAGAAGTTGCACCAGGATTGAAAGCTGCATCATTATAATTTTTATCCGGAATTGTTGGAAAAGTGATGGTTTGACTGTTACAGGTTTCAGTAGAGTTTCTAATCAATTTAAGAATTACAGATCCATGAGGTGGTACTGTAACAGAAACATTACTCATTTTACCCAAATTAGCGTGTTGCCAAAGATCTCTCACCATAACTTGTCCTGTTACACCAAGTTGATTCAAGAAGTTCATGGAACGTGTAATAGGAGTTGTTTCACGGTTAAAGAAACCGATAATCCAATCTCCATTGCTCAATTGTCCTCTCCAAATCTGGCTATTATCGTTATTGGGATCATTGCTAAGAGGTTTTGCTATAAATTTTGCTGCATTGAGTTCTAATAACTCAGAGTTTTGATAGAGCCAAAGGTCATTTCCAATGGTGTTGTACTGGTCTGCAATGGTAATCGGTCCGCCTGCTAAGACATTGAGAGATATAACACTTCTCTTTTCCGTATCATTAGCAAAAGTGTTGATTCTCAGAAAGTCGCCATCCAATTGCACTTTATTATTTCCCGTTACTTGTGACCAATATACAAAGCCATCAAAAGCATTGGCATATTGAGACCAAGTGGTGTAATGATGACCTCTGTCTTTATCACTGAATTTGTACCAGGTTCCTTCGCCTGCATCCTCATTAATCCTGAAAAGATGTCCGTATTGTTTTTCCAGTTCTGCTGTATTGAAAAGATTCGGCATCACAAGGCTTAGATAAACACCATTGGCATCACACGCCTCACGCATCCATTTCAGGGCTTTTTCGTATTGTGCTTTTGTTCTTTCAGGTCCTACAGTTCCTAAATTTCTATCGTAACCAGACTCAAACCAAGACAAGAAATCAACTCTTAAATATTTGATGCCCATGTCAGCATAATACTTCACATATCCTTTTACATATTCTTCCGCTCCTGGTCTGTCTACTTGTACCCATTTGAACCAAAGTGTTTCTTCGTCAGGATTAAGCAAAGAAGAAACGTTGATGTTGGTCCCCACAATTTTGGTGGTGGTATCATTAGCATCAACGTGCAACCAAAGTGGGTTTTCATACATTCCTAAAGTCATTCCTTTGGATTGCAGATATTGTGACCACCAAGCATAATCATGTTGCCAATGAGAAGAATGGCTTTTACGGTATCCATTTTCATTAATTTGGCTTACATCGCCCCAACCGTCCATACATACCATATTATAGCCGTAAGATTTAAGGTTCTGATCCAACCAGTTAATATTGGCAGTAAGTGCTTCTTCAGTAAGATAGTTTTCCTGTACGCCACTCATTTCTCTGGTAATATGATATTCATATGGAGACCAGTAAAGAGGTGCTTTATAAGGATTCTGAGAATTGTATAAATTGTTTCCTGTAAAAAGGAGCCCAATAATACAAAGCATAAAATGGAGAAAATCGTATTTTTTCATAAAATAGGG
>Ga0308157_10006901_pt1 | contig 13388 bp, 8 predicted proteins | sample PhyBR1_FD_201035 | JGI IMG/M metagenome (GOLD analysis project Ga0308157, IMG submission 201035) | Phyllosphere microbial communities from UC Gill Tract Community Farm, Albany, California, United States - DLSLB.R1 | ecosystem: Host-associated > Plants > Phyllosphere > Unclassified | place: USA...
GCGCCCGGGCCGACACGCAGGCCGCCATGCAGTTGCAGGAACAGGCCGCGCTGGCCCTCGCCCAGGTCACCGCCAGCAGCCTGGCCGTGCAGGCCAGCGGCACCGATTGGCCGGCGTTGCCGCGCACCACGGCGCCGGCATCGGGCACCGTGCCAGCAGCGGTCGCCGGCAGCGGTGCGCTGGACGGCGGTGGCGACCTGGGCGCCTGGGCCGAAGCCCGCGCCGATGTGCGCGCTGCCATCGCCCGCGTGCAGTCCGCACAGGCGGCGCTGGACAACGCGAGCGCCCTGCGCAAGTCCGACTGGACGGTGGGCGCCTCGGTGGACCACTACCCCGGCACCTCCAATCGCCTGCTGGAAGTGCGCGTGCAGATCCCGCTGCAGTGGGGCTACCAGTTCCAGGGCGAGATCGGCCGTGCGCAGGCCGAGCTGACCCGCGCGCAGGACGCGCTGGACAACACCCGTCGCCTGGCCCTGCTGGACCTGCAGCACCTGCAGCAGGCCGCTTCGAGCGCCGCGCGGCGCGCCGCCAGCTATGACGAAGGCGTGCTGCCGCAGGCGCGCCAGGTGGCACAGAACGCCGATCTGGCCTACCGCAAGGGCGCCATGCCGCTGACCGATCTGCTGGATGCCCAGCGCACCCTGCGCGCGACGGCGCTGGAGGCGCTGTCGGCCCGCGCCGACTACGCCAAGGCGCAAGGCGCCTGGCTGCTGCGCACGCAGCCGCAGGCCCTGCTGGGCAGCCTGCCCTGAGCGGCGCACGGCGCCTGCCCTGCGGCCTTTCATTCCTCCCGTTTCACGTTTCTCTCTCTACAGCGAAGTCCACCATGGTGCACCCTGCCCTCTCCCTACCGCGCCTGACCACCTGCGGCCTGCTCGCCCTTGCCTTGGGCGGCGGCGCGCTGCTGCAAGGCTGCAGCAAAGCCGCCGAAGCCACTGCGGCGCCGGAAGCCGCGCCGCCCATCGCCCAGTCGGGGCAACTGCGTTTTCCGCCGGGGCATCCGCAACTGGCGTTGCTGGCCGTGGCCCCCGCCCGCGCCAGCAAGGAAATCGCCGTGGATCTGCCCGCGCGGCTGGTGTGGAACGAAGAGCGCACCCAGCGCGTGTACCCGGCATTCGCCGGCCGCGTCACGGCCATCCGCGCCGACCTGGGGCAGGCGGTGAAGGCCGGCGCGCCGCTGGCCTTGCTGGCTTCGCCCGATTTCGGCCAGGCCCAGGCGGACACGGCCAAGGCCCGCGCCGACCAGTCGTTCGCCCAGCAGGGCCTGCGCCGCCAGCGTGAACTGTTCGAAGCCGGCATCGTGGCCCGCAAGGACCTGGAGCAGGCCGAAGCCGACGCGGCCCGCGCCCAGGCCGAGGTGGCCCGTGCGGCCGCGCGCACCAGCCTGTACGGCGGCGGCAACGCCGTGAACCAGCAGCTCGCGCTCACCGCCGGCATGGCGGGCGTGGTGGTCGAGCGCAACCTGAATCCCGGCCAGGAAGTGCGGCCCGATCAGTCCGGCCCCGGCAACCCGGCCCTGTTCGTGGTGACCGACCCGGCCTCGCTGTGGGTGCAGATCGACGCGCGCGAGGGCGACCTGGCCTCGCTGCGCCCCGGTGATACCTTCACGCTGCAGGTGCCGGCCTACCCCGACGCCACCTTCACCGGCCGCGTGACCGCGACGGCCGACGCGATCGATCCCGGCACACGCACGCTCAAGGTGCGCGGCGTGGTGCCCAATGCCGACCGCCGCCTGAAGGCCGAGATGCTGGCCACCGTGCATGTGCAGGAAAGCCGCGACAGTGGCGTCGTCATCCCGGCCGCCGCCGTCACCCTCAGCGGGGCCGTGCACACCGTGTACGTGCAGCGCGATGCCGGCGTGTTCGAGCCGCGCACCGTCACGCTGGGCCATGAAGGGCCGAAGGACGTGGTGGTCACCGCCGGCCTGCAGGCGGGCGACAAGGTCGTCACGCAGAACGTGCTGCTGCTGGCCCGGCAATTCCAGCTGGCCGAGCAGGACGGAGCACCGCAGAAGGCCGCCCCATGAAGCGGCTCATCCACTACGCGCTGCACCAGCCGCTCTTCATCGTGCTGGGCGTGCTGCTGTTCGCCATGGCGGGCGTGATCGCGTTCAAGAACCTGTCGGTGGAGGCCTTTCCCGACGTGACCGACACGCAGGTCACCATCATTGCGCTGTACCCCGGGCGCGCCGCCGAAGAGGTCGAAAAGCAGGTCACGCTGCCCATCGAGGTGGCGCTGTCGGGCCTGCCCAACGCCATTCGCGTGTTCTCCCACACGCAGTTCGGCCTGTCATTCACCGTGGTCACGTATGACGACAACGCCAACGTGAACCTGGTGCGCCAGCAGGTCGGCGAGCGCCTGCGCGGCGTGGACCTGCCGCCGGGCGTGGAGGCCGACATCGCCCCCAACGCCACGCCGGTGGGCGAAATCATGCGCTACCGCGTGAAGGGCGACGGGCACTCCACCACCGACCTGCGCACCATCGAGGACTGGACCGTGGAACGCGCGCTGCGCCAGGTGCCCGGCGTGGCCGACGTGGTGGCCATGGGCGGCTCGATCAAGCAGTACGAAGTGCAGCCCGACCTGGACAAGCTGCGTGCGTACAAGCTCACCTTCCAGAACCTGCTGGATGCCCTGGGCCGCGGCAACGCCAACGCCGGCGGCAGCTACGTGGCGCAGGGGGCGCAGCAGTACGCCATCCGCGGCATCGGCCTGCTGCAGTCCAGCGAGGACATCGGCCGCATCGTGGTCGCCGCGCATGGCGGCACGCCGGTGCTGATCCGCGACGTCGCGCAGGTGAAGGTGGGCGCGGTGCCCCGCCTGGGCACGGTGGGGCAGGACGACGACGACGACGTGGTGACCGGGATCGTGGTCATGCGCAAGGGCGAAAACGCGAGCGTGGTGCTCAAGAACGTCAAGGACAAGATCGCCGACCTGAACGCGCGCAGCCTGCCGCCGGGCGTGCAGATCGTGCCGTTCTACGACCGCACCTGGCTCATGGACAAGACGCTCACCACCGTGTTCCGCAACCTCGTGGAAGGCGCGCTGCTGGTGTCGCTGGTGCTGTACCTGTTCCTGTCCAACCTGCGCGCCAGCCTGGCCGTGGTGGTGGTCATCCCGCTGTCGCTGCTGGCCACGTTCATGGGCCTCAAGGTGATGGGCGTGCCGGCCAACCTGCTGTCGCTGGGGGCCATGGACTTCGGCATCATCGTGGACGGCGCGGTGATCGTGATCGAAAACATCATGCACCGCCTGGCCGAGCGCGGCGAAGACATGGACGACCGCGACCGGCGCGACACCATCATCGAAGCCGCCGGCGAGGTGGGCCGGCCCACGCTGTTTTCGATGCTCATCATCATCGCGGCGCACATTCCCATCTTCGCGCTGCAGCGCCACGAAGGCCGCATCTTCCAGCCCATGGCGCTGTCGGTCACCACCGCGCTCATCGGCTCGCTGATCTTCTCGCTCACCCTGGTGCCGCTCCTGGCCTACTGGATGCTTCGCAAGAAGCTGCCGCACGGCGACAACCGCGTGGTGCGCGCCGCCAAGCGCGCCTACGCCCCCGTGCTGGACTGGGCGCTGAACCGCCGCCGCACGGTGGTGGTGGTGGCGCTGGCCGTGTTCGGCCTGGCGCTGTTGGCGGCATCGCGCCTGGGCTCGGAGTTCCTGCCCGAGCTGGACGAGGGCACCATCTGGGTCAACGTGCGCCTGCCGGCCAGCGTGTCCAACGACGAGGCGGCGCGCATGCTGCGCCAGGTGCGGCAAGCCCTGCGCACCGTGCCCGAGGTGCGCACCACCGTCTCCAAGGCCGGCCAGCCCGAGGACGGCACCGACCCCAAGACCATCTCCATGGCCGAGATCTTCGTGGACGTGAAGCCCGCCGAGCAGTGGCGCCCGGGCCTCACCCACGCGCAACTCATCGAAGAGATGGACCGCGCCGTCTCCGCCATTCCCGGCATGGAGCCCGCGTTCTCCCAGCCCATCCGCGACAACGTGCTCGAATCGATTTCGCAGATCGACGGGCAGATCGTCATCAAGGTGGCGGGCGACGACCTGGTGGAGCTCAAGCGCCTGACCCAGTCCATTGAGAGCGAGATCCGCCAGGTGCCTGGCGTGTACCGCGCCGAGATCGACCGCCTGGGCGACCTGCCGCAACTGGTGATCGACATCGACCGCGACCGCGCGGCGCGCTACGGCCTCAACGTGGGCGACATCCAGGACGTGATCGAAGCCGCGCTCGCGGGCAAGGCCACCACCAACCTGTGGGAGGGCGAGCGCAAGTTCGCCGTCGCCGTGCGCATGCCGGAAGACCGCCGCGCGCTCGCCCGCCTGCCCGACACGCCCATCGCCACGCCGGACGGCGGCTACACCACGCTGGGCAGCGTGGCGCGCATCCGCGAAACCAGCGGCGCCATGAACATCGCCCGCGAGGCCGGCCGGCGCACCATGGCCATCGGCATCTTCATCAAGGACCGCGACATGGGCTCGGTGGTGAAGGACATGCAGACCCGCGTGCAGAAGAACGTGCAGTTGCCGGCGGGCTACCAGGTCAACTGGTCGGGCGAGTTCGAGAACCAGGAGCGTGCGATGAAGCGCCTGTCGGTGGTCGTGCCCATCTCGCTGCTGCTGATCTTCGTGCTGCTGTTCGACGCGTTCAAGTCGTTCAAGATGGCCTCGCTGATCCTCATCAACGTGCCGCTGGCGCTCATCGGCGGGTTCATCGCGCTGTGGATCTTCAACATCCCGCTGTCGGTGTCCGCGGCCATCGGTTTCATCGCGCTTTCAGGGCAGTCGGTGCTCAACGGCGTGGTGATGCTGTCGGTGTTCCAGCAGCTTCAGGCCGGCGGCATGGCCGTGGCCGAAGCCGTGCGCCTGGGCTCCATGCAGCGCCTGCGCACGGTGCTCATGACGGCCCTGCTGGCCATGCTGGGGCTGCTGCCCATGGCGCTGTCGCACGAGATCGGCTCGGAGACGCAACGACCGTTGGCCATTGTGGTGATCGGCGGGCTGGTGACGGCCACGCTGCTCACGCTGGTGGTGCTGCCGGCGCTGTATGTGTCGTGGTTTGGAAAGAAAGCGCCCCGCGAGGCTGCGGGGCAATGACCGCGCGGGGCTGCGGCCGTGGGCTGGGCAAGGAATGAAGCGGATGCGGACGCGTCCCGTGCGTCCGCTCCCTTGGCCCGCCCCGCCCTGGGCCGCTTCGGCGCCGTTCAGGCGGGTGGCCGGTGCACGGGCCGCACCGCCGGCCTGTGCCCCTTGCGCAAGGCGATCGCCTTGCGCGCTAGCCCGTCAGGCGAGCAGGCCCAGCGCAGGGTTGCGACCGCGCGTGGCTTCGTCGGCCAGATGGAACTGCTGCACCACCTGCGACAGGCGCGCGGCCTGTTCGCGCAGGGATTCGGCGGCGGCGGCCGATTGCTCGACCAGCGCGGCGTTCTGCTGCGTCATGCGGTCGATCTCGCCCACCGAACCGTTGACCTGGCCGATGCCGGTGGTCTGCTCGGCCGAGGCCGAATTGATCTCGCCGATGATGTCCGACACGCGCTGCACGCTGTCCACGATTTCCTTCATGGCCGCGCCGGCGTCCTCGACGTGGCGCACGCCGCCCTCCACGGCCGACACGCTGGAGCTGATCAGCGCCTTGATTTCCTTGGCGGCCTCGGCCGAGCGCTGGGCCAGGCTGCGCACCTCGCCCGCCACCACGGCGAACCCACGGCCTTGTTCACCGGCACGGGCGGCTTCCACGGCGGCGTTCAGCGCCAGGATGTTGGTCTGGAAGGCGATGCCGTCGATCACGCCGATGATGTCGCCGATCTTCCGGCTGGAGCTGGAGATCTCGTGCATGCTGGCCACGGCCTGCTGCACCACGCTGCCGCCGCGCGTGGCGATGCCCGATGCGGACGACGCCAGTTGGTTAGCCACCTGGGACGACGATGCCGTCTGCTGCACGGTGGTGGTGAGGTCGGCCAGCGAAGCCACGGCTTCTTGCGCATTGCTGGCGGTCTGCTCGGTGCGGCCCGACAGGTCCTGGTTGCCGGTAGCGATCTCGGCGCTGGCGGTGGCGATGCTGCCGCTCGCGTCGCGCACTTGCGACACCAGCGCGCCCAGGCCGTGCTGCATGTCGTCCAGTGCACGTTGCAGGTCCGCCACTTCGTCGCGGCCCTCCACCTGCACGCGCTGGGACAGGTCGCCGCCGGCGATGGCCTGCGCCATGCGACGCGCTTCGGCCAGCGGACGGCAGATGGACACCATGTTGAGCAAGGTCAGCGGCACCACGACGACGATGGTGATCAGCACCGCCAGCACGAAGAGCCACTGGGTTTCGCTGGACACGCGCTTTTGCTGCGCGGCGACCTCGGCCACTTCGTTACGCAGGCTGGTGTCCAGCTGGGCCATGAGCTTGTCGGCTTCGGCGAACTCGGTCACGGCCTTGCCGCTCATGCGGTTGGCGATGGTGGCGGTGTCGTAGCCGCCGGCCTCGAGCTGCCGGGCCACGTGGGCGAATTGCTCCTTGTAGCTGTCCAGCCGCTTGACGATGTCGCGCACCAGAGCGTTGTCCGGGTCTTCAGGGCCTTCCAGGAACTTGGCCGAAACCTTCTTGGCACGCTCCAGGCTGGCGAGCCAGGCCGTGTGGGCCTGCTTCACGCCCTCGGGCTTTTCGTACTGGATGATCATGTCCTTCTCGAACTGGCGGATGGCGCCCATCTCGCCCCGAAGGTCGGCCATGTAGCCCACTTCGGAGAAGGAATTCGTCATGAAATCCTCGCTCATCGCGTGGATGCGGAACATGCCCAGCATGCCCGCGCCTCCCAGCAGTCCCAGCAAGCCCAGCACCACGCCAATGGCGCCCAACATGCGCACCCGAATCGAAAAACCCCGCATGAGCGAAAAGAAATTCATGTTTGTCGTCCTCTAATCTCTTCGGTGCCCAAAGAAAAGATGTGCACCATATGCAACCAAACGTTGCAGTGTGCCAGAGCCATGGGCTTTTAACCGAATGTAACTATCAAACGCGCCAGCGCTTCAATAGCAAAGCGTTCGCCATCACACTCACCGAACTCAGCGCCATCGCCGCCCCCGCCACGACGGGGCTTAAATAGCCCAGCGCAGCGAGCGGAATGCCGGCCACGTTGTACGCGAACGCCCAGAACAGGTTCTGCCGGATCTTGGCCACCGTGCGGTGCGAAATGTCCAGCGCCGCGGCCACCAGCCTGGGTTCGCCACGCATGAGCGTGATGCCCGCGGCCTGCATGGCCACGTCGGTGCCGTTGCCCATGGCCATTCCTACGTCGGCGGCCGCCAGGGCGGGCGCATCGTTCACGCCATCGCCCACCATGGCGACGACGCCCTGGCGCAGGCCCCGCTGCGTCCCCTGCCCGGCTGGGTCGGTGTTGCGCAATTGCGCCACGCAGGCGGCCTTGTCGCCCGGCAACACCTCGGCCATCACTTCGCCCGCCCCGGGGTCGAGCCCCAGGCGGCGCGCCATGGCCTCGGCCGCGCCGCGGTGGTCGCCCGACACCATCACCACGCGGATGCCCCGCGCGCGCAACGCCGCCAAGGCCTCGCGCGCACCAAACTTGGGCTCGTCGCCGAACGCCAGCAGCGCGCGCAGGGCCCATGTGCCGTTCGCGGATGCCGCCTTGCCTTCCTGCCCAACCCCGGCCATGGCCATGGCCACATGCTCGGCCACCGCCGACACGGTGGCGCCGGCGGTTTGCAGTGCGGTGGCGGACGCGGCCAGGTCGCCCAGCGGCACGCCCAGTTCCTCCATCCAGCGCAGACTGCCCACGCGAAAGCGGCGCCCGTCGGCCTCGCCCTCCGTGCCCCGGCCGGGCACGGCGCTCACGGCCTGCGGCGCCGGCACGGCCAGACCGCGGCGGCGGGCTTCCTGCACCACCGCGCGGGCCAGCGGGTGTTCGCTGCCGCTTTGCACGCCCGCCACGGCCGCCAGCACTGCCGCCTCGTCCTCGCCCGGCGCCACTTCGAAGGCGGTCAGCCGGGGCTGGCCCACCGTCAGCGTGCCGGTCTTGTCGAAGGCCACCGTGGTCACCCGGTGCGCACGCTCCAGCGCCTCGGCGTCCTTGATCAGAATGCCGTGCCGGGCCGCCACCCCGGTGCCGGCCATGATCGCGGCCGGCGTCGCCAGGCCCAGCGCGCACGGGCAGGCGATCACCAGCACCGCCACGGCATGGGTCACTGCGGCCTCGCCGCCGGCCCCTGCCCACAGCCAGCCCAGCAGCGTGGCCAGCGCGATGCCCAGCACCACCGGCACGAACACCGCCGACACCTGGTCCACCAGCCGCTGGATGGGCGCCTTGCCGGCCTGCGCGTCTTCCACCAGCCGGATGATGCGGGCCAGCACCGTCTCGGAGCCCACGGCCGACACCTGCACCACCACCCGCCCGTCGCCATTGATCGAGCCGCCCGTGAGCACCTCGCCCGTGTTGCGCGGCACCGGCAGCGGCTCGCCCGTGAGCATGGATTCATCCACCTGCGTGTGCCCCTCCAGCACCGTGCCGTCGACCGGAATGCGCTCGCCCGGGCGCACCACGATCCGGTCGCCCGCCATCACCTCGGCCACGGGCACATCCACCTCGCCGTCAGCCCCCAGCAGATGCGCCACCTCGGGCCGCAGGGCGTGCAGTGCGCGGATGGCCGCCGTGGTCTGGCGCTTGGCCCGCGCCTCCAGCCATTTGCCCAGCAACACGAGCGTGATCACCACGGCCGAGGCCTCGAAGTACAGGTGCGGCGCATGCCCGGCCGGCGCGCTCCACCACAGCCAGAGCGACAGCCCGTAGCCCGCGCTCGTGCCGATCGCCACCAGCAGATCCATGTTGCCGGTGCGCGCCTTGAGGGCATGCCACCCCGCCTTGTAAAACCGTGCGCCCAGCCAGAACTGCACGGGCGTCGCCAACAGCCACTGCAGCCATGCCGGCAGCATGCCGTGCGGGCCGAGCAGCGCACTCCACCGGTCCGGCAACACGCCCAGCAGCATGGGCAGCACCAGCGGCGCCGACAGCGCCAGCCCGAGCGCGACCGGCCCGAAACCGGCCCAGGGCGAGCGGTCCCGCGCCTCGTCGTCCTGCACCTCGGGCGCCTGCGGCTCATAGCCCGCGTTACGCACCGCGCGGCGCAGTTGCGCCTCCATGGCGGCGCCGGCACCGGCCGCGTAAACCACATGGGCCCGCTCGGTCGCCAGGTTGACCGTGGCCTCCTGCACGCCCGGCACCTTGCGCAGCGCCCGCTCCACCCGGCCCACGCAACTGGCGCAAGTCATGCCGGCAATGCCAAGGTCGAGCAAGGCCGCAGCCCCGGCAGCAGAGGGCGACGGTGGTGCGGCGGAGGGTGTGGAAGCGGCGTTCTTAGTCATGCCCGGCACCTTAAACCTTGACGTCGTGGCAAGGTCAAGGCACGGTGAAAGCGATGGTCCGCTTGACTCTGCCACCATGTCAGGGTTCACCATTGGCGGACCCGGAAACTTTTCAACCCACTGAACGGAGCACCCCATGCAACACCACCTTCAAGTCACCGGCATGACCTGCGGCCACTGCGAACGCGCGGTCGTCCATGCCGTCCGCCAGGTCGACCCCGAGGCCACCGTGCAGGTCGATTTGGCCCAGGGCAAGGTCGTGGTCGAGAGCGACAAAGCCCGCGACGCGCTGGCCGCCGCGATCACCGAAGAGGGCTACACGGTCGCCGCATGAGCACGCCGGCCGCGACCGCACCGCAGGGCTGGCCCGTTGCCATCGGCGCGGCCGCCGAACGGGCCGGCGTGTCGCCCCGCATGGTCCGCCACTACGAGGCCCTGGGCCTGCTGGCCGGCGTGGCGCGCACCGGCAGCGGCTACCGCCAATACACCGAGGCCGACGTGCACACCCTGCGCTTCATCCGCCGCAGCCGCGATTTGGGGTTCTCGATGGAAGAGATCGCCACCCTGCTCGGCCTGTGGCAGGACAAACGCCGCGCCAGCGCCCACGTGAAGCAGATCGCCCAGGCCCACATCGACGACCTGGCCCAGCGCATCGCCGCCATGCAGGCCATGCAGCGCACGCTGCAGTCGCTGGTGGGCTGCTGCCAGGGGGACGAGCGGCCGGACTGTCCGATCCTGGACGACCTGGCAGGTCCAACTGCAAGTTAGCTCATCTTTTGATAGCTATCAGCGCTACTTGGATATGCGCTGAAGCCGAAAAACAGGCAGAACGGTCCCGACCACCAGGCAATCTCCCATGGCAGACTCGCCGCTTTATTTGCTTGAAGCGCCCACGTGCACTGCACACCAACGCCACTGAAATCTCTAGCCCCACCGCACCCTGTCCACTGCCATGCCCACTTCCGTTGCCCAGCTCCAACAATGGTTGCTTGAACCCGAAGGCCAACGCCTGGAGTTTAAAGAGGCCAAACAGCGCTACGACTTTGAAAAGCTGCTCAAGTACTGCGTGGCCCTGGCCAACGAAGGCGGCGGCACCATGGTGCTGGGCGTGACAGACAAGCGGCCTCGGCGCATCGTCGGTTCGTTGGCCTTTGAAGCGCCAGAGCGCACAGAGGCGGGCTTGCACCAACGGCTGGGGCATCGCATCCCGGTCGAAGAACTCCGTCTGCCGGAGGGGCGGGTGGTGATAGTGCATGTCCCTGCCCGGCTGCCGGGCACGGCCTGGGAGATCAACGGCCAATACTTCAAACGCGCGGGCGACGATCTCGCTGCATTGAGCGGCCAGGAACTGCGCGACCTCTTTGCCGAGACTGGCCCAGACTTTTCTGCCCAGCCCTGCCCTGGTGCCACGTTGGCGGATCTGGAACCTGAATCCATAGCGCTCTTTCGCGAGCGCTGGGCCCGTAAAAGCGGTGACGTCCGCAGGCGCGACTTAAGCGACCAGCAAACCCTGCGCGATGCCGAGTTATTGGTGGAGGGCGACCGGGTGAGCTATGCAGCGCTCATCCTGTTTGGCACCCGCGCAGGCCTCACCCGGTGGCTGGCCCAGGCTGAGCTGGTGTTTGAATACCGCTCGTCCGAAGCCGCTGGCCCAGCTTCGGACCGGGAGGAATACCGCGCAGGCTTTTTTGCTTGGCAAGACGCGCTGTGGAAAAAGATCAACCTGCGCAACGACCGCCAGAGCTACCAGGACGATTTCTTTCGCATGGACCTGCCCACCTTCGCTGAAGTGCCGGTGCGTGAAGCCATCTTGAACGCCGTCGCTCATCGCGATTACAGGTTGGGTGGATCGATCTTCATCCGGCAGTTTGCCAAGCGGCTGGAAGTGGTGAGCCCTGGCGGCTTACCTCCGGGCATTACCCCAGAAAACATCATCGACCAGCAATACCCACGCAATCGCCGCTTGGCAGAAGCTTTAGGGCGGTGCGGCCTGATCGAGCGCTCTGGACAGGGCCTGAACTTGATGATGGAAAGCGCCGTGCGTCAGGGCAAGCCGCTGCCTAGCTTTGCGGGCACGGCCAAGCATGAAGTGCGGCTGACGCTGGAGGGCGGGGTGCGCAACCCGGCGTTCGTGCGGTTTATGGAGCGGCTGGGTGAAGAGACGCTGCGCAGTTTCTCGACGCTGGACTATCTGGCACTTGAGAGATTGGAACAAGGCCGTCCGGTCACCCCAGAAATTCAAGAACGCCTGCCCGCCCTGGCAGAGGTAGGGGCAGTGGAAGTGATGGGCCGTGGCAAAACTGCCAAATACATGCTGGCTGCCGCTTTGTATGCAACGCTGGGAAACAAAGGCACCTATACCCGCAAGCGGGGCTTGGATCACGGCACCAACAAGGCCCTGTTGCTGCAACATCTCAAAGACCAGGGGGAAGCGGGGGCCCCACTCAGCGAGTTCCGCCAAGTGTTGCCGTCGCTGCCCATGAAAGCGGTGCAAAAACTGCTTGATGAGTTACGCAATGAGGGTTTGATCGGTGTTCATGGCCAGCGGCGTTGGGCCCGCTGGTACCTTGCAGATATGGCAGTCTTTAAACCCGATGCTGCCAAAAGGTAAAGGAATTCTTTAACCGAACAGAATATTTCATATGAATCAACGACTTATAAAACCCATAGCTGGTTAGAAAACACGATGGCGGGTTAAACAGCGTGTTTAAGTCAAACCATATCCACTGGTAGCACAACGCAAAAACGTCTCCTTCCTCATGCAGTGAAGGCTACGTCTTGACAACATCAAATTACAGTTTCTATAGCCCGTAGTGAACTTTGATCGTTTTGGCAGAAAGATAGCAACCTGCCCTACCGGTGATTGCCTTGCAGTGGCAAAAGCCTTGCAATGAGTTGCGGCAAAAGCGGTGGCAGCTCATTTTTCAATAGCAAACAGGAGACAACGATGCCACCCGCACCCGACGCCGCAAGCACGCCCCTGGTCTTTCACCGCGAAGGCCCGGTCGCCACCCTGCAGTTCAACCGCCCCGCCGCGCTCAATGCCATCGATGTGCCCATGGCCCAGGCGCTGTGCGCCGCCGCGCGCAGCATCGCGGCCGACCCGAGCGTGCGCGCCGTGGTGCTGTGCGGCGCGGGCAAGGGCTTCATGGCCGGGGGCGACCTGGCCACGCTGCGCGACGATCCGGCGCAGGGCGCGGCCGACCTGCTGGGGCCGTTGAACGAGGCCGTCACCTTGCTCGCGAACATCGATGCGCCCGTGATCGCCAAGGTGCACGGCGTGGCGGCCGGCGCGGGCATGAGCCTGATGCTGCTGGCCGACTTCATCCTCGCCGCCGAGGGCACGCGCTTCAATCTGGCGTACATCAACCTGGGCACCTGCTGCGACGTGGGCGCCTCGTGGTCGCTGCCGCGCCAGGTGGGGCTGCGCCGCGCGCTGGAAATCGCGCTGCTGGGCGACACCCTCACCAGCGCCGACGCCGAGCGCCTGGGCCTCGTCAACCGGGTGGTGCCCGCCGATCAGCTCGATGCGGCGGTGGATGCACTCGCCACCCGCCTGGCCGCCGGCCCCACCGTGGCGCTGGGCCACATGCGCCGGTTGATGCGCGCCTCGTTCGACCGCGACTTGCCCGAGCAACTGGCCGCAGAAACCCGCGCCTTCGACGAATGCGCCCGCACGGCCGATCTGCCTGCGGGCATCGCCGCCTTCTACGCCAAAGAAAAGCCGAATTTCCAGGGCCGCTGACGCCGGCGCGCCAGCCGGGCGCGCTCGGGGCGCCTACCATTCGGCGCGTGCGCAGCGCCACACTGGCTGCCTCGAGTGCTTCCAAGCGCGATGGCTATCCTGCTGCGGCCCTTTCTTTGTTTCATTCATTCAGCCATTCATCCGTCCATACCCATTCCTTGAGGAGACCCTTGCCATGAACCAACGCGACGTCTTCATCGTCGGCACTGCCCGCACCGCCATCGGCACCTTCGGCGGCACGCTCAAGGACGTGCCCAACAGCCAGCTGGCCACCAC
>Ga0308157_10006902_pt1 | contig 13388 bp, 10 predicted proteins | sample PhyBR1_FD_201035 | JGI IMG/M metagenome (GOLD analysis project Ga0308157, IMG submission 201035) | Phyllosphere microbial communities from UC Gill Tract Community Farm, Albany, California, United States - DLSLB.R1 | ecosystem: Host-associated > Plants > Phyllosphere > Unclassified | place: USA...
CCGTTCATGATCGCGGCCATGCCGAACTCGCGCACGCCGTAGTTGATGTGGCGACCGATCAGCCCGTGCGGCGCGGCGCCGTCGGCGGTGCTGGCCGGCTTGGCCTCGTCGGCCGCCTGGGCGGCGGCCTGCGGCGCGGCCATCACCACGTCGCCGCTGGCGTCAAAGCGCAGCGCGGGCGTGGACTTGGTGTTGGTCAGGTTCGAGCCGGTCAGGTCGGCCGAGCCGCCGAGCAGCTCGGGCAGGCCGGCGGTGAAGGCTTCCAGCGCCAGCTGCGAGGCCTTGCGCGAGGCGACGGTCTCGGCCTTGGTGTGGGCGGCGACGACGGTGTCCACGGCCAGCTGGGCAAAGTTCTTGGGCAGCTCGCCGCGCATGCGGCGCTCCAGCTCGGCGGCCAGTTCGGGGAAGGCTTTTTGGTAGGCGGCAAACTTCTTGTCCCAGGCGGCCTCGGCCTTGCGGCCCTTGGCCTTGGCGTCCCAGGCGGCGTAGGCTTCCTTGGGCAGCGCGAAGGCGGCGTGCGGCCAGCCCAGCGCGGCGCGGGTCAGATTGATTTCCTCGGCGCCCAGCGGCTCGCCGTGGGCCTTGGCGGTGTTGGCGCGGTTGGGCGAGCCCTTGCCGATGTGCGTCTTGCAGACGACGAGCGTGGGCTTGTCGGCCGACTGCTTGGCCTGGGCGATGGCGGCGGAGACGGCGGCGGCGTCGTGGCCGTCGACCGGGCCGACGACGTTCCAGCCGCAGGCCTCAAAGCGCATCGGCGTGTTGTCGATGAACCAGGGCGCGACCTGGCCGTCGATGGAGATGCCGTTGTCGTCGTACAGCGCGATCAGCTTGTTGAGTTTCCAGGCGCCGGCCAGCGCGATGGCCTCGTGGCTGATGCCCTCCATCAGGCAGCCGTCGCCCATGAAGACGTAGGTGTGGTGGTCCACGACGGTGTGGGCGGTCTTGCCGCTGGTGCGGTTGAACTCCTTGGCCAGCAGCTTTTCGGCCAGCGCCATGCCCACCGCGTTGGTGATGCCCTGGCCGAGCGGGCCGGTGGTGGTCTCGATGCCCGGGGTGATGGCGACCTCGGGGTGGCCGGGGGTCTTGCTGTGCAGCTGGCGGAAGTTCTTCAGTTCCTCGACCGGCAGGTCGTAGCCGGTCAGGTGCAGCACCGAGTAGATGAGCATCGAGGCGTGGCCGTTGGAGAGCACGAAGCGGTCGCGGTTCATCCAGTGCGGGTTCTGCGGGTTGTGGCTGAGGTGATCGCCCCAGAGCGCCACGGCCATGTCGGCCATGCCCATGGGGGCGCCGGGATGACCCGAATTGGCTTGTTGTACGGCGTCCATTGCGAGTGCGCGGATCGCATTCGCCATCATTTCGTTTTTGGCCATCAGGCAAAGCTCCGGAAATATCAAAAAAGCGGGGGATAAGCGGGGTAATCCGGCATTTTACCGGGCAGCGCAACCGCGGGCCGCAAAACGGCGTGCCGCACGCGCGCCGGCCAGGGGCCGCCGCCGTGCCGCAGACGCACCCCGGGCAGGGCAAAAAACGGCGGGCGCGAAGGCGCGGCCGCCTAAAATCGGCCATGAAAATTTTCATCAAACTCTTCTTCAAGACCCTGCGCGCCGTCCTCGGCCCGGTGCTGCTGCTCAAGGAAACCCTCACCCGCCCCCGGGGCATGGCGCGCAGCCCGGCGGCGCAGCAGGCCGTGGACCGGCAGTGCGCGTCGCTGGCGCTCTACCAGTACCGCACCTGCCCGTTTTGCATCAAGGTGCGCCAGGAAATGCGCCGCCTGTCGCTGGACATCGAGCATGTCGACGCCCAGCCCGCCGGCCCGGCCCGGCAGGCGCTTGTGCAAGGCGGCGGCCAGGCCAAGGTGCCATGCCTGAAGATCACCGACCGCGCCGGCAAGAGCCAGTGGCTCTACGACTCCGACAAGATCACGGCCTACCTGCGCGAGCGCTTTGCCGCCGCATGACGCGCCTGCGGCCGGCACGGCGCTATTGAATGCATAGCAGCCAGCCCACGCAGCGCCTGGTCTGCGGCGATATTTGACCGAAAATCGTCTGGCTGGCAAGCGCGGCGGCCTATGGCGCGCTTAGGCAAAACCGATGGGCGGCTTTGATAGCCTTAAATGATCATTTAAGCAACAAAAGTTATCAAAAACTATCGCAGCGCGGCACGCCCTGCCCACCGCCCGAAGGAGTTTTCCATGGCCCAGCTTGCCCGCGACAACTTGCCCACGCTCAAAAAAACCGCCACCTACTACCTGCTGCACGTGACGGTGGCGGCGCTGGTGGCCTATGCGGTCACCGGCAACTTCGTGCTGGCGCTCACGCTCAGCCTGCTCGAGCCCAGCGTGCAGGCGGTGGCGTTTTTCTTCCACGAAAAGGCCTGGCAGCGCTGGGGCCGCCCAGGCGCGGCCGGCCCTGCCCGGGCGTAGCAGCCCGCCGCAGGCGGCGCGCGGCGCGGCGCAGGCCATCTGTGCAAAAAAGTCACGGCCGCATCGCCCCAGGCAGGCGTTTTGCGCCGCCCTGCGCGGCAGGTGCGCGGCCTACAATCGCCTTCCCTACAAAGAACTGACGGCCGCACCGACCGTTTTAGCCGGAGATCTCGCCCATGCTCACACCACCTGCCGCCGCGCCCCATGACGTCGAACTGGAGCGCCAGGAAAAGCGCGCCGAACTGCGCCGCGCCGCCCTGGAATACCACCAATTTCCGACGGCCGGCAAGGTGGCGATCGCCGCGACCAAGCAGCTGACGAACCAGCGCGACCTGGCGCTGGCGTACTCGCCCGGCGTGGCCGCGCCCTGCGAGGAAATCATCAAGGACCCGAACGCGGCCTTCAAGTACACCAGCCGCGGCAACCTGGTGGCCGTGATCACCAACGGCACGGCGGTGCTGGGCCTGGGCGACATCGGGCCGCTGGCGTCCAAGCCGGTGATGGAGGGCAAGGGGGTGCTGTTCAAGAAGTTCGCCGGCATCGACGTGTTCGACATCGAGATCGACGAAAAAGACCCGTCCCGGCTGGTGGACATCATCGCCTCGCTCGAACCCACCTTCGGCGCCATCAACCTTGAAGACATCAAGGCGCCCGACTGCTTCTACGTCGAGCGCGAGCTGCGCAAGCGCATGAAGATCCCGGTGTTCCACGACGACCAGCACGGCACGGCCATCACCGTCGGGGCGGCCATGCTCAACGCGCTCAAGGTCGTGGGCAAGGCGCCCGGCCAGGTCAAGCTGGTCACCTCGGGCGCGGGCGCGGCGGCGCTGGCCTGCCTGAACCTGCTGCTGAAATTGGGCATTGCGCGCGAGAACGTCTACGTGACCGACCTGGCCGGCGTGGTCTACGAAGGCCGCACCGAGCTGATGGACGAGGACAAGTTGCAGTACGCGCAGCCCACCAGCGCGCGCACGCTGGGCGAGATCATCGAGGGCGCGGACATCTTCCTGGGCCTGTCGGCCGGCGGCGTGCTGAAAAAAGACATGGTCGCCAAGATGGCGCCGCGCCCCATCATCTTCGCGCTGGCCAACCCAAACCCGGAGATTTCGCCCGAGGACGTGAAAGCGGTGCGCGGCGACGCCATCATGGCCACCGGCCGCACCGACTACCCGAACCAGGTGAACAACGTCCTGTGCTTTCCCTACATCTTCCGCGGCGCGCTGGACGCCGGCGCCTCGACCATCACGGTCGAGATGGAGATCGCCGCCGTCCACGCCATTGCCGAGCTGGCCCAGGCCGAGCAGAGTGAAGTCGTCGCCGCGGCCTATGTCGGCGAAAAGCTGAGTTTCGGCCCCGAGTACCTGATTCCCAAGCCGTTCGACCCCCGCCTGATGATGAAGATCGCGCCGGCGGTGGCCAAGGCGGCGGCCGACAGCGGCGTGGCCCTGCGCCCGGTTGCCGACATGGACGCCTACCGCGAGCGGCTGCAGAGCTTCGTCTACGCCTCGGGCACCATCATGAAGCCGATCTTCACCGCCGCCAAGGCCGCCAGCCGCAAGCGCGTGGCCTACGCCGAGGGCGAAGAGGAGCGCGTGCTGCGCGCCTGCCAGATCGTGGTGGACGAAGGCCTGGCGCGCCCAACGCTGATCGGCCGGCCGGCCATCATCGCCCAGCGCATCGAGAAGTTCGGCCTGCGCCTGAAGGAGGAACTCGACTACGACGTGGTCAACGTCGAGCAGGACCACCGCTACCGCGACTTCTGGCAGACCTACCACCGCATGACCGAGCGCAAGGGCGTGACGGTGCAGATGGCCAAGATCGAGATGCGCCGGCGCCTGACCCTGATTGCCGGCATGCTGCTGCACAAGGGCGACGTGGACGGGCTGATCTGCGGCACCTGGGGCACCACCGCCCACCACCTGGCCTACCTGGACCAGGTGATCGGCAAGCGCGAAGGCGTCAACACCTACGCCTGCATGAACGGGCTGATGCTGCCCGGGCGCCAGGTGTTTTTGCTCGACACGCACGTCAACTACGACCCGACGGCCGAGCAGCTGGCCGAGATCACCACCATGGCGGCCGAGGAGATGATGCGTTTCGGCATCAAGCCCAAGGCGGCGCTGCTGTCGCATTCGAACTTCGGCTCGTCCAACCACCCCAGCGCGCTCAAGATGCGCCAGACGCTGGAGCTGCTGCGCGAGCAGACGCCCTGGCTGGAGGTGGACGGCGAGATGCACGGCGACGTGGCGCTGGACCCGGCCGCGCGCAGCCAGATCATGCCCAACAGCACGCTGGCCGGCGAGGCCAATTTGCTGGTGCTGCCCAACATCGACGCGGCCAACATTTCCTACAACCTGCTCAAGACGGCGGCCGGCGGCAACATCGCCATCGGCCCCGTTTTGCTCGGCGCCAACAAGCCGATGCACATCCTCACGCCCACCGCCACGGTGCGGCGCATCGTCAACATGACCGCGCTGACGGTCGCCGACGCCAACGTCGCGCGCTGACGCCAAGCCCCTGCCGGGGGCGGCATTGGGAACTTCAGAGGGCTGTATAGCCCTCTTTTCAATGCCTAAATTTTCAGCATTCTCTTGCCTTTTTTGCTTACATACGGCAAACTACCCCTCTTGAAATTTAAGGGTTAACCCGGCCATTTGGCGGGGTTGGCTGTGCGTTCAAGAAAGGTATTTTCTGCATGTTGCGCATCGCGTGGGGTCGCTGGCGTCGGCTTGGCGCAACGATGCTGCTGGGGTTGGCCGCTGCGTTGCCGGGGGTTTCGGCGCTGTATCCGGCGACGGCCGAGGCCCGAGGCCCGGCGGTGCCGGCACCCGAGACCGTCAGCACCCGGCAGCTGCCCGAACAGGGGCGCAGCGTGCTGGCATTGATCCACCAGGGCGGGCCCTTCAGGCATGAAAAAGACGGCGCCGTGTTCGCCAACCGGGAGCGATTGCTCCCTGCCCAGGCGCGCGGCCACTACCGAGAGTACACCGTCAGGACGCCGGGAGAGCGCAGCCGCGGGGCCCGGCGCATCGTGTGCGGCGGGCTTGAGCCGGCCGCGCCCGAGGCCTGTTTTTACACCGACGACCACTATGCGAGTTTTCGCAGAATCGTCCCCTGACCGGGACGGTGGCCGTTATTTTGATTTTTGACTCAAGAGAAAGAGAAGCGGAGATGGACACACCACTTCGTAAGGACGACGAGCTACCACTGAAGGGCATACGGCCCAACATTGTGCAGTCCATACGCGCCTTCCGGGTAGCCGAGTTGCAGGAAGCTGCCACGAAACTGAACCAGCATTTCCTCTATGCCAACCTGGGCACCGCCCAGAGCAAGCAGGACATCTTGGACATGATCGCGTCGCAGTACACCTTTCCGGCGCACTTCGGCAAGAACTTCGACGCCCTGTACGACTGCATGACCGACCTGGTGCACAAATCGGGCCCGCAGACCGGCTTCATCGTCGTGCTCGAGCAGATCCCGGCGCACGCCAAGTTCGACAAGGAAGCGCGCGAGCAGCTGCTCGACATCTTCCGCGACGCGGCCGACTACTGGGCCGACCGCAAGATACCGTTTCGCTGCTTCTATTCTTTTCTGTAGCCCGCTCCCCAGACATTGGCCAAGGGGATCGGGCGAACGAGGCCCAGCAGATCACGGCAGACGGTGCAGAACCGATGCCCACCGACAAACTGCTCGACGTGTCGCCCCTGGCGCTGCGCATGAGCAGTCCGTTCAACGCGAGCTACTGGCTCGCCACCGCCTGATCCCGCATCAGGCGAACGGGCGCCGGCCCGCTGCTACAAGAAAGCCCGCGCTCCGCGGGCTTTTTTTTGACAAAATCTGCCGCTGGCCCAGGCCCGGCGTGGGCCGGCAGCTCCTTTTTTGATAGCAACCGGCAGGCAGGATGCGCTCGCACGCCGCCCCGGTACTGCGCCGCGCCGGCCGGTCAGCCGGCTTGCGGCCGGTCGGCCACTTGCTGCGCCAGCGCCAGGTACTGCGCCACCGGCACCTCCTCGGCGCGGCGGCGCAGGTCGAATTCGCCGGCAAAGGCGTGCTGCTCCAGCCACGGCCCGAGCGTGTGGCGCAGCAGCTTGCGCCGCTGGCTGAAGGCGACCCGCACCAGCTCGCTCAGCAGCGCCACGTCCAGCGCCGCCGGCGCGGCATGCGGCACCATGCGCACGATGGCGCTGTCCACCCGCGGCGGCGGCTCGAAGCTCGCGGGCGGCACGAACAGCACGTTTTCCATCGCGTAGCGCCACTGCAGCATCACGCTCAGGCGGCCGTAGTCGCCGGTGGCGGGCGCGGCCACCATGCGGTCGATGACCTCCTTTTGCAGCATGAAGTGCTGGTCCTCGATGACCTCGACCGCGTCGAGCAGGTGAAACAGGATGGGCGTGGAGATGTTGTAGGGCAGGTTGCCGACCACGCGCAGTTTGCGCGCGGGCGCGGCGCCATCGGCCAGCGCCTGCGGCGCGTCGGCGCGCGCCGCGCCGTCGGCCTCAACCTGCCGCGCCAGCTGCCGGAAATCGACCCGCAGCACGTCGGACTCGACCACCGTCAGGCGCGGGTGGCCGCGCAGCTGGCGCGCCAGGTCGCGGTCCAGCTCGACCACGGTGAGGTGGCCCAGGCGCTCGACCAGCGGCTGCGTCAGCGCCGCCAGGCCGGGGCCGATCTCCACCATGGGCTGGCCCGGCAGGGGCGCGATGGCGTCCACGATCGCCTGGATGACGAGCCGGTCGGTCAGGAAGTGCTGGCCGAAGCGCTTGCGCGCGATGTGCTTCATTGCGGCGCTTCCCGGAATTCCACGTAGGCGCGGCCGCGGATGTCCTCGGCCCAGCGCGTGTAGGCTTCGTTCTGCTTTTTCTCGCGCAGCTGGGCGCGCACCATCTCGCGCTGCTCGCGCGCCGAGATCGGCGCCTCGCGGCGCTCGAGCACCTGCACCAGGTGCACGCCAAAGCGCGAGACCAGCGGGTCGGAGACCTGGTTGGGGCCCAGGGCGTTCATCGCCTTTTCGAACTCGGGCACGAACACGCCCGGGTTGACCCAGCCCAGGTCGCCGCCCTCCTTGGCCGAGCCGTCCTGGCTGTGCTCGCGCGCCAGCGCGGCAAAGTCGGCCTGGCCGGCGTCGATGCGCTTTTTGAAGCCGGCCAGCTTCTCGATGGCCGCCGCCTCGGTCAGCTGCGGCGACAGGCGCAGCAGGATGTGGCGCGCATGGGTCTGGGTGATGACCGCATCGGGCAGGCCGCCCTGGCGCTTTTCCACCACCTTCAGGATGTGAAAGCCCGCGCCGCTGCGCACCGGGCCGGCCAAGCCGCCGGCGCGCAGCTTTTGCGTCGCCTCGACAAAGAGCGGCGGGTAGCGGTCGGCGCTGCGCAGGCCCATCAGGCCGCCGCTGGCGCGCGAGGCGCCGGCGGAAAACTCATTGGCCAGCGCGGCGAAGTCCTCGCCGGCGCGTGCGCGCTCGAGCACCTGCTGGGCCCTGGCCTGCAGGCCGGCGACCTGCTCGGGCGTGGCGTTTTCCGGCACGGCAACCAGGATCTCGGCCAGGTTGAGCGCCACCGGCGCGGCGCTGGCGGCGCCCGGCCTGGCCTGCTGGTTGCGCAGGAACTCGTCGATCTCCAGCTCGCTGACCGTCACGCGCGACTCGACCTCGCGCTGGCGCAGCCGGCTGATGAGCAGCTCGTCGCGGATTTCGGAGCGGAATTGGTCGAAGTCGATGCCGTCGGCCTTCAGACGGCCGCGCAGCTGCTCGGTGGTGAGCTGGTTTTGCCGCGCCACGGTCTGCACGGCGTTGTCCACCGTCACATCGTCCATCTTCAGGCCCGACTCGCGCGCGGCCTGCAGCTGCGCCTTGTCGCTGATCATGCGCTCGATCAGCTGGGCCACCAGCTCGCGGCGCGGCGGCAGGGGCAGGCCCTGCTGCTGCATCTGCTGCTCGGTGCGCAGCAGCTTGGTGCGCACGTCGCTGTTGGTGATTGGCTCGGAGTTGACCACGACCACGATGAAGTCGGCCTGGCGCTGCGGCGCACGCGCCGCGGCGGGGGCGGCGGGCGCGGGCACGGACAGGCGCGGCGCGGCGGCGGGGGCGGCGTTTTGCGCCTGCGCGGGGGTCAGCGGCAGCGCCAGCGCCAGGCCCAGCGCGGCCGCCAGCGGCCGGGCGGTGAAAAAGCGGTGTTTAGTCATAGGTGGTGAATCGGCTCGGAAGGCTGACATTGTCACGAAGGTATTGGTAGCGCGGCACGTTGGTCTTGAGCGTCTCCAGCGGGCTGGCGCCGATGCGCGAGAAACCCACCAGCTCGAGCTGGAACAGGATCTTGGTGTTGGAGGTCACGGTGCTGTTTTGCGAGCGCTGCAGCACGACGCGGCCGATCCAGCAGCAGCCATCGTACTCAATGCCCACCACCGCATCGACCAGCTTGTTCTCCAGCGTGCTGTAGTTCAGCCGGCCCACGGTGTAGTAGCGCCCGCCACCCTGGCCGCGGCCGGGGCCCAGGTCCTGCCCCTTGTCGCCCCACAGGTCGTTGATCGGCCACTGCCAGCCGACGTCGACCTGCTCGCTGATGCCGCGCTGGCGCCGGAACGCGGCGCTCAGGGTGCGGTAGCTGCTGGGGTTGTAGCGCACGCCGACCGAGGCCAGCTCGGACTGGCTGATCTTGGGGTTGTACTGCACGGTGCTGTCAAACGTCCACTGTGGCACCCAGTTGACCGAGGCGCCCACCAGCAGGTCGCTCACCCGGTCGGTGATCGGCAGCGCGCCGGGCGCAGGCGTGGTGCCGGCGGTGGGCAGGCCCACGCGCTGGTCGGCAAAGCGCAGGCGCTGGGCCACGCCCAGGCGCACGGCTTCGGCACCGGTGGCCGGGTCCAGCAGGCGGGACGTCAGCCCCAGCGTGAGCTGGTTGGCATCGGAGATGCGGTCGTTGCCGACGAAGGCGTTTTCGGTGAAGACGGTGGCGAAGTTGAAGCTGTTCACGCCCGAGTCGTAGTTGGGCAGGTAGCTCTGGTCGCGAAACGGCGTGTGCACATAGAAGGCGCGCGGCTCCAGCGTCTGGGTGAAGCTGCGGCCGAAGTAGCTGGCGTCGCGCTCGAAGGTCAGGCCGCTGTCCAGGCTGAAGGTGGGCACCACGCGCGAGGCCGAGGTGGCGCCGTTGGCCAGCGGCGCGTCGAACTGGTAGCTCGTGGCGTGCAGCTGCACCTTGGGCGTGACGAAGCCCCAGGGCGCCAGCCAGGGGCGGCTCACCTGCAGGCGCGCCAGGGCGCGGTTGCCGTCGGGCTGCCGGGTCAGGCGCTGGTCGGCGGAAAAGCGGGTGAAATCGGTCTCGGCCGACCAGTCAAAGCCGCTGCCGGCGCCCAGCAGGGGCGCATCGACGCGCGTGTAGGCGGCGCTGAGCTGCGGCAGCCGGTCGTAGGGCGGGATGATGGGCGCGTTCACGTCCTGCAGCGTCTGCCACTTGAGCACGCGCAGCGAGGAGGTGAAAAAGCCTTTGCTCCAGCTGAGCGTGGCGTCCTGGTTGAGCAGGCGCTGCGTGAGCTGGCCGGTGTTGAGCGGAAAGTCGCGCCAGTAGTCGTTGTCGCTCACCCGGTTGAGGTTGAGGTTGAGCCCCAGGCCGCCGATGGCGGGGATGCCGGTGTCCAGCGTGCCCTGGTGCAAGAGCGAATACGACCAGCGGTCGCGCTCGCGCAGCCGGTCGCCGGGCAGCACGTTGGCGCGCAGCTGGCCCCGGTAGCCCGGCTCCAGGTAGCGGTACTCGCCGGCCAGGTCCACGCCGCGCTTGGTCATGACCGCCGGCGCAACCGTCGCGTCGCGGTTGGGCGCGATGTCGAAGTAGTACGGCTGGCGCACCTCGAAGCCGTTGGCCGAGTCCAGCCCGACCGTCGGCGGCAAAAAGCCCGACTTGCGCTTGTCGCTCAGCGGAAAGCTGATCTTGGGAAAGGCCAGGATGGGCACCTGCTTGAAGCGCACCACCGCGCCGGTGGCCACGCCCGTTTCTTCTTCCAGGTCGAAGTCGAAGCGGCGGGCGGTGAGCTGCCAGGCCGGCTGCCAGCTGGCCTCGTCGTCGCGCTGGCACGTGGTGTAGGTCGCCTGGTGCGCGTTGAAGTGCTTGTCGTCGATGAAGTCGGCGCGCGCGGCCTGGCCGTTGCCGCCGCTTTGCAAGAAGCGGTAGCGCGGCTCGGTGAAAAAGCCCTCGAAGCGGTCCAGCTTGAGTTCGAGCGCCGGGCCCTCGAAGCGGTTGCCGGCGTTGTTGATGCGCACGTTGCCGGTGCTTTTGAGCTGGTCGTCGGGCTGATAGTACTCGATGCGGTCGGCGCGCAGCGAGGTGGCGCCCCGGCGCAGCTCGGCATTGCCCTCGACCACGGTTTCCAGGTCGGGCCGGCCCGAGACCTTGTCGCCCGAGACGAAGGTCGGCCCTTCGTCACCCGGCGCCTTGGGCACGGTTTCGGCGAGCATCGGCGAGGCCTTGAGCGCCAGCGGCGCGGCCGCCGCGGCTTCTGGCGGCAGGGCCGCCGGCGCCTGCGCCCGGCCGGCGCCGGCGGCCAGCAGCCCGAGCGCGGCCGGCAGCATCAGGCGCAAAACCGCGCGGGCCACGGGGGACAGAAGGAAGAAGGGGGTGGGGGATGCAGCGCGCATCGTTGGTCGGCGGTAAACCCGTTTGTAAAATCGGCCCATTATCCATGACCCCTTCGCCGCGCCCCTGCCCGCCCGGCGCCCCGACACCCAAGGCTCCCACCCCATGACCGCTTCCCCTCTCCAATGGCTTGACCCGGTGCGCGCCAGCGCCTTTGCCCAGTGGCTGCAGGCCGTGGCGCCAGCGCACGGCCTCGTGCCCGCCAGCGTGCGCCTGGCCTCGGCCGACGCCAGCTTCCGGCGCTACTTGCGCGTGGACACGGCCGGCGGCCACAGCCTCATCGTCATGGACGCCCCGCCCGCGCAGGAAGACTGCGCGCCCTTCGTGAAGGTCGCCGGCCTGATGCAGGACGCCGGCCTGAAGGCGCCGCGCGTGCTGGCCTGGAGCGAGCCGCTGGGCTTCATGCTGCTGGACGACCTGGGCGCGCAGACCATGCTGGACGTGATGGCGCCGGTCATCGCGCCGCAGCCCACGGCCATTTCCGAGCCGACGCGGGCGCATTTCGAGCTGTACATGCAGGCCGCCGACGTGCTGGTGCGCTGGCAGCTGGCCTCCAAGCCGGGCGTGCTGCCGGCCTACGACGACGCGCTGCTCTCGCGCGAGCTGGCGCTTTTCCCCGAGTGGTACGTCGCCCGGCACCGCGGCTTCGCGCTGGACGACAACCTGCAAGGCCGGCTGGCGCCGATGTTCGAGCAGATCAAGGCGAGCAACCTGAACGCGCTGGACGGCGCGCGCGTCTTCGTGCACCGCGACTTCATGCCGCGCAACCTGATGGTCGGGGCCGACGGCGCGCTGGGCGTGCTCGACTTCCAGGACGCGGTCTACGGCCCGATCACCTACGACATCGCCAGCCTGCTGCGCGACGCCTTCGTCAGCTGGGACGAGGAGTTCGTGCTCGACATCACCGTGCGCTACTGGCAGAAGGCGCGCAAGGCCGGCCTGCCGGTGGGCGACGACTTCGGCGAGTTCTACCGCGCCGTCGAGTGGATGGGGCTGCAGCGCCACCTGAAGGTGCTGGGCATCTTCGCCCGCCTCACGCTGCGCGACGGCAAGCCGAAATACCTGGCGGACACGCCGCGCTTCATCAAGTACGCCCGCGCCACCTGCGCGCGCTACCGGGCGCTCGGGCCGCTGATGGTGCTGCTCGACGAGATCGAGGGCAACGAGACGCGCGTGGGGTACACGTTTTGAAGCCAAATCGGCCACCAGCCCAGGCCCGGCGTGCGCTTTCAGCTATTGAAAACATAGCAAACCGGCGTTTTTATAGCGCGGCGCCCCGGCCATGAGCGCGCGCTTTTACGCCGACATCGCGCTGGCTGCCGGGCAGGCCGTGACGCTGCCCGAGCAGGCCGCGCGCCACGTGCAGGTGCTGCGCCTGCAGCCGGGCGCGCGCATCACGCTCTTCAACGGGCGGGGCGACGGCCGGCCGGGCAGCGAGGGCGAGTTCGAGGCCACCGTGACGCGCATGGGCCGCAGCGACGTGGACGTGCTGGTGGGCGGCTACAGCGCCACCGCGCGCGAGGCGGCGCGCGCCATCCACCTGGTGGTCGGCATGCCGGCCAACGACCGCATGGACTGGCTGATCGAAAAAGCCACCGAACTCGGCGCGGCCAGCGTCCAGCCGGTGATGACCGAGCGCAGCGTGCTGCGCCTCAAGGCCGAGCGCGCCGACAAGAAGCTCGCCCACTGGCGCGCCGCCGCCGTGGCCGCCTGCGAGCAGTGCGGGCGCAACCGCCCGCCGGCGATCCACGACGCCCTGCAGCTTTCCGACTGGCTGAAGCAGCACCCTGCCCCGGGCCCGGCCGAGCGGCGCCTGCTGCTGTCGCTGCAGGCCGGCAGCCGGCCGCTGTCCGAAGCCGCCGCCGGCGCGCAGGCCGATGCCTTCACTTTTCTCAACGGCCCCGAGGGCGGCCTGAGCCCGGCCGAGGAAGCCGCCGCGCGGGCCGGCGGCTTTGCGCCGGTCACGCTCGGGCCGCGCGTGCTGCGCGCCGAGACCGCGCCGCTGGCCTGCCTGTCGCTCCTGACGCTGGCGTTGCCGTGAAGCGCCCGCCGCCCCGGCCGGCGCCTTGGCGCGAGAATGGGGCCCTTCGGCCTTGCGTGGCGCCCCGGCCGGCAGGCCTTCTTGCAAGTCGATAACAGGAGACACGCCATGAACCGCCCAAGCCCCCGCCCCCTGAACCTGAACCGGCGCCACCTGCTGCAGGCCGGCGCCGCCGCCGCCTCGGCCCTGTGGCTGCCCGCCCCGCACGCGCAGGCGGCCTGGCCGAGCAAGCCGCTGCGCCTGGTCGTGCCGTTCGCCCCGGGCGGCAGCTCCGAGATCGTCGCCCGCGCCGTCGCCAGCGAGA
>Ga0308157_10006904_pt1 | contig 13388 bp, 13 predicted proteins | sample PhyBR1_FD_201035 | JGI IMG/M metagenome (GOLD analysis project Ga0308157, IMG submission 201035) | Phyllosphere microbial communities from UC Gill Tract Community Farm, Albany, California, United States - DLSLB.R1 | ecosystem: Host-associated > Plants > Phyllosphere > Unclassified | place: USA...
GGCAGGGGTCGAGGAGACGACGGATTGCGGTCCATTGGTGAATGCCGCCGCCGTTCAGAAGGTTGCGGAACTGGTGGATGATGCTGTTGCCAAAGGTGCACGCATTACCTGCGGCGGAAAGGCTCTGGAGAAAGAAGGGCACTTCTACCTGCCGACTGTTCTTGCAGAGGTCCCTGATACTGCGGACTTGGCATCAGAGGAAATCTTTGGACCGGTTGCACCGATCTATATTTTCGACACCGAAGAAGAAGCAATCCAGCGCGCTAACAATACCGAGTATGGTCTGGTTGCCTATGTCTATACGCGTGATCTGGCGCGCGGTCTGCGGGTCTCGGAAAAGATCGAGGCTGGTATGCTGGCTCTCAATCGCGGGCTCGTCTCCGATCCAGCAGCACCTTTTGGTGGCGTGAAGCAGAGCGGCCTTGGGCGCGAAGGGGCACATCACGGCATGCTGGAATTCATGGAAGCAAAGTACATCGCGACCAATTGGTAAGATTGTCGAAACAGGATAAAAACCATGACGAACTATAAAATTGCGACAATCGCCGGTGACGGTATTGGTCCAGAAATCACTGACGCGACTATCAAAGTGCTCAAGGCTGCCGTTGGTGAAAGCATGCTTGATTTTCAAATTTTCAATGGTGGTTCTAGCCACTATCTGAAAACAGGCGAAGTGTTGCCGGATGATACCTATCAGGGCTGCCGTTCGGCAGATGCTATCTTGCATGGAGCAGCCGGATTGCCAGGTGTCGTCTATCCGGATGGTACCGAGGTCGGAAATGATTTGCATCTGCGACTACGATTCAAACTGGACCTCTATGCAAATGTTAGACCGGTCAAGCTTTTGCCCGGCGTGCTGTCACCACTTCGTGCTTTTGATGGTGGTGGAATTGACTATGTGATCATTCGCGAAAACACCGAAGGACTTTATGCAAGCCGTGGTGCAGGAGTTGTTCTGCGCGATGAGTTTGCATCAGACAGTCTCGTGATTACCCGCAAGGGGACAGAGCGGGTGGCGAAATTTGCTTTCGAACTCGCGAAGAAACGCAATGGTGCGCCGCGTGACGGAAAATCACGTGTTACCGTCTGCGATAAAGCCAATATTCTTAGAAGCTATGCATTTTTCCGGAAGGTTTGTGACGACGTCCACTCAGGCTATCGGGACGTTGAAATCGACTATGCTTATGCCGATGCGATTACGGTCCATATGGTTAAAAAGCCGGATTTTTACGACGTGATTGTCGCAGAAAATATGTTCGGCGACATCATTTCTGATCTTGGTGCTGCGACAGTCGGAGGAATGGGCATTTCGCCTTCGGGTGAGATCGGTGACACATACGCACTCTTCCAAGGTGCCCACGGATCAGCACCCGATATTGCCGGTCAAAATATAGCAAGCCCTGTCGCGACCGTTCTTTCTGCAGTGATGATGCTGCGCTGGCTTGGTGACAAAAAGGGCGACCAACGACTTATGGAATCTGCGGACCGTATCGAAAGTGCCGTTGGCCGTGTGCTTGCTGCCGGCCAAACTGTTCCAACGGATCTCGGTGGAACTGCAAAATGTACCGAAATGGCAGACGCAATCTGTCGCGCAATGGCCTAAGGAGAAGAGAGATGACCAACAAGAAAGTCGGTATTATCGGCGTTGGCCTGATGGGTCACGGTATTGCTCTGAACGTGGTTACAAAAGGCTGGTCCTTGAGGTTCCTTGATCATCCGGGAAACCAGCCTGTTGATGATCTTCTCGAAGGCGGTGCCCTGAAATTTGCAAGTAAACAGGACCTGGCAGAGCAGAGTGACATCATCATTCTGTGTGTGAGTGGAACTCCCCAGGTGGAAGACGTTCTGCTCGGTGAGACCGGAATATTGAAGGCAATTAAGCCGGGTACGATCATCATCGATTGTTCCACCGCCATTCCATCATCGACTACACGAATTGCGCAACTGGCCGAAGCAGCAGGGGGCCGTTTCGTCGACTCTCCTATGACAAGGACGCCGCTTGAAGCAGCTCAGGGCAGGTTGAACCTTCTGGTTGGAGCCGATGACGAGCTGTTTGCCACGATCCGCCCATTGCTGGAAACCTTTGCCGAGAACATTTTCCATGCAGGCAAGGTTGGATCGGGACACAAGCTGAAGCTCCTTCATAATTATGTGTCGCTCGGTATGGTGACATTGCTGGGGGAAGCCGCAGCCTGTGCAAAGCTGGGTGGTATTTCCCCTGAAATCTTTACGGAAGTTTTGGCGAAAGGTGGCGGTTATGGAGCCGCTTTTGATCGCGTCAGCCCATTTGTCCTTAATGGTGACAATTCGAAAATGAAGTTCTTTGTTTCAAATGCGCACAAGGATCTCAGTTATTACATGCAAATGGCAGAGGATGTTTCAGCGGAGCGCAGCACTGCAAACGGTGTGACAACTGCCCTTCAGACGTTGCTCGATGCTGGGTTTGGTAGCGATTTTCTGTCAGAGACCCCGAAGCTTTTCGAGAATGTTTCTGCTGCAACAGAAACGGTGCGTTGATCGTTATTTTAAGCGGCACAACTCGTTGAATAATATGAACTGTCGGGTCGGGTCTTTTTGACTCTAAAACCCGGCTGGTACGGCGAAAATCTGGAAATCATTATTCGGACAAACGGTAAGACACCTTTGGCCGAAGCTGCTGCGCTTTGTCAAAACAATGGCGTGGATACGCATGTTCCGGATCGAGATGAGAAATGACATCTATTCACTTTTGGGAGGAACTAAAGTGCAGGAACAGTTAGATAGGTCTGTCGTTACGACAGATATTGAAAGAAGCGCAATTCGAAAAATTTGCTGGCGGCTGGTACCGTTCCTTGCGCTTATGTCGTTAATCAACTTTCTTGATCGAACAGCGATTTCATTTGCGGGTCCCAATGGGATGAATGATGATTTGGGGCTGACTGCAGCGCAGTTTGGCTTCGCCGCGGGCATTTTCTTCGTCGGCTATATTATACTTGAAATCCCAAGCAATCTTGCTTTGCAGCGCGTCGGTGCACGCCGTTGGCTGGCCCGTATCATGGTAACATGGGGTGTCGTCTCCCTGCTGTTCACCTGGGTTAGTTCTATTGAGGGTCTTTACTGGCTTCGCTTCCTGCTTGGAGTAGCTGAAGCGGGCTTCTTCCCCGGTGCAATCCTGTATCTTAGCACCTGGGTTCCTGCCACGCATCGCGCAAAAATCTTAGCACTCTTTTATGTGGCGCAGCCGTTCTCGACTGTCATTGGAGCACCTTTTGCATCCTGGCTTATTGATGCGCATGGCCTGTTCGGTCTTGAGGGCTGGCGCGTTATGTTTATGGGTGTTTCTATACCTGCTATCATTGTTGGTGTCGTGACCTGGTTCTATCTTCCGGACGGCCCAAATGATGCTAAGTGGCTGACCAGTGACGAAAAGAAATGGCTCTTGAACGCAGTTTCGCGTGAAGAAAAAGCCAAGTCCCACAGCCATAGCGCAAGCGCAGTTTTTGACGCTCTTCGCAATGGTCGTGTTTGGCTGCTTTCGGCTGTCTATTTCGGTCTTGTGTACGGCCTTTATTCGCTTGGCTTCTTCCTGCCGACGATTATTGCTGGCTTTGAGGCCAAGTTTGCCACGAAGTTCGACGTGATGCAGAAGGGGCTGATTATTGCGATACCATATCTTGGTGCATCCATTGGTCTTTATCTCTGGAGCATGGATGCAACGCGGCGCGGTGTCCGAACCTGGCATATCGGTATACCAGCGCTTGTAGGTGCATTGAGCATTCCTGTTGCACTACTAATGTCATCGCCTGAAGCAACCATTGCAGTTGTGACCATTACAGCGATCTCGATTTTTGCGGCTCTACCAACTTTCTGGTCTCTTCCAACCCGCTTTCTATCTGGTGCGGGCGCTGCGGCCGGGATTGCTCTCATAAATTCGATAGGCAATGTCGCAGGCTTTTCCGCGCCATACATCACTGGATGGGTGAAGGATATGACAGGAAATTATGAAATGCCAATGTTCATCGTTGGTGGGGTCATGTTGATGTCAGCGATTATTGTAATGGCAATCACTTCAAAAGTGCAGCCTGTTCCATCGACTGCAGCCTCAAAGGCATAATGGCGATAAGCCACTCAACCCGACGCAAAAGCGTCGGGTTTGTTCTTGACTGGTTATTGGCACATAGCCCGATGGCAAGGAGCCAGTGATAAGATATGATTGCGGTCAGGATTGGGCCTGACTGGAGACTGACCGCAGCGGCTTCGCCGGGGCAGACGGTGTTGCCCCTCATTGATTACGCGGCTTCCAGCTCTTGAATTGCAGCCAAATCGCCCTTAATCGCAGCGGCTTCAATCTTGAGGTCAAAGGTTGCTTGCATGTTCATCCAGAATTCCGGCGTAGTGCGAAAAAACTTTGCGAGGCGCAATGCGGTATCGGGTGTAACGGCTGTCTGTTCGTTTGCTAAGCGCTCGATACGAGTACGAGGTACGTTCAACTGCCTGGCAAGCGCTCCTGCGCTCATATGGAGTGGAATAAGGTATTCCTCGCGAAGGATTTCGCCGGGATGCAGGGGAGGCAGTATGCTGGTCATGGCTTTTCCTTTCAGTGGTCATCTACAATTTCGACCTGTTCAGCGCCAGCATCAGTCCAAACAAAGCAGATGCGCCGCTGGTCATTCATCCGAATTGGGTGCTGTCCAATGCGATCCTTCTTCAAAGCCTCTAAACGATTGCCGGGCGGCGAACGAAGATCATCAATTGTTACGGCGCTCTCAATCATTTTCAGTTTACGAACCGCAACTTTTACTAAATCAGCCGGGAAACCCTTTGGGCATTTGCCACTCGCGACGGTCTCCGTTGTGCTGTCTTTGTAAGATCGGATCATACTGAACTCCTTATGGATGTATCATGGCGTGATACATTTTTTTGTCAACATATAAGATGATTAATCGCCGTCCTTTTGGGCGGCTTTTTGAATGGGAAAATCACATGAACCCGATTGAACAATATATCCGCCAAGCTGCATTTCGGCGGGGCATCAACCCCGATATTGCGACGCGTGTCGCAGGACATGAAGGTATGAATGTCTGTGATCCATTTAAGCCAGATCATGGCGGCGATGGTGGATCGTCCTTTGGGCCTTTCCAGCTTCTTTATGGCGGCATCAACCCGGCAATGCCTCATGTGCTGGTATGGGGGATGACTTAACCAAGGCGAACGGGCTTTATGCGTGCGATCCTAGTACTTGGCAAAAGCAGGTCGATTTCTCGCTTGATCATGCCAAGAAGCGCGGTTGGGGCAATTGGATGCGTGCCAAGGCGGCGGGTGTTGGTCCGTTTGACGGGATCAATATGGCTTCGGGTAACGCTGCCGCACAACAACCATCATCACCGCAGGCATCGGGTACGCCCTGGAAAAACTACTCCAAGTACATCATGCCGGTAGTGAGCTTATTTGATTAGGCTGCATCCTGCAAGAGTTTAGCAAAGACCTCGGCAGGTGTCTTAAACCCAAGACACTTGCGCGGTGTTGCATTGAGATTATGGGCGAGGGCGGTCAACTGTGCCTGGCTGACTTGTGTCAGGTCCGTGTTGCTCGGCAAATACCGTCGAATGCGCTTGTTGATGTTCTCAATAGCACCTTTCTGCCAGGGTGAGTTTGGGTCACAAAACCAGCTTTTAGCTCCCATTCCATCCTCCAAAGCCCGATACGCCATAAACTCGGAACCACGACCAAAGGTAAAACTGCGGCGTGCGTGATAAGGCAGTGCAGCAAAGGCCTGAATGATTTTATTCATGATAGGCTTTGAGTGCCGACTGTTGTTTTTAATGATGACGCAATAACGACTTTTGCGTTCAACAAGGGTCATGACATTGGCTTCTCCAAGGTCACGTTCAAAGACAATCAAATCACCTTCCCAGTTACCGAATTGCAGACGATTGGCAATAAAATCAGGACGTTGATGAATACGAAATGCTTCTGGAATGCGGGAACTACGTGATCGTCTGGTGCCGCGTGGGCAGCGTTTTGTTCGCATCTCAGCCAGGTGTTCATACAGCTTCAGCGCGTATTCTTCCTTTGAATAAATGAAGCGATAGATTGTTTCTGCGCATAGACGTATCGCGCTCAGGCCATGGCTAACCAGTCGGCCGCAGATCTGTTCCGTCGACCAATGGGCTTCCAATTGTTTAATGACAAACTTGCGCAGTTCTGGGTAACGTCTGAGCTTGCGCAACCGCGTTCTGCGGTCTTTGCCGATATTGTCGGCAACAACGCTATGATAACCCTTTTCACGGGCTCTAATCTGCTGCACTTGCTGGAAAAGCATGGCTATATTGCCAAAATCGATCTTCGTGATGCACGAGAAACCTTGAGGAGTTAGCTTATCGATTTCTCTGAACCTATTCGGCTGCCTAAAGTCCCTTGTCATAATATTTCAGGGGGTGGGCTGAAGTGATCGCTGCCGCTTTGTAGTGGATATTCTTGACTGGTTATCAAAACGAGTTGTCACTCGCTTACGGGCAACGATTTGGTTCGGTCTAAAATTTAAATCAAAATAATGTAGATATATCACACGTATATCTTGTAAGGCTGTTCGTGATTTCAATCTTTATCCAAGAGGCAGTTGTTGGTGAACCGAATTTCGTTGCGCGAGCGTAAAAAGCACGAAACACGAGAAAATCTAATACGAGCCGCGATTAGTCTCGCGGTTGAACGCGGCGTTGCGAAAGTTCGCGTTGAAGATATTGCAGCCATGGCTAACGTATCGCCTCGAACCTTTAATAATTATTTTCCCTCGAAAGAAGCTGCGATTTTGGATGTCGCTTTCCAACTAGGTGTGCGTATTAGCCACTCTATCGCTCATGCAGCGCCGGAACTAAATACAGATGAAGTTTTTCGCTCAGCGATTATTTCGGAATTTCCCGAAGTACCACGTAAAGATTGGCTGTCGCAACTTGTCTTAATATATAATGATCCTGACCTCATAGTGGAGCGGCGCCGCATTGATGGACAAATTGAGCTTATGGCAGCCAGAGCCATCGCGCAGAGAGAGAATATCGATGAAATGCGTGATATTTATCCGCGTCTGGCTGCCGCAGCTATGATAGCTACTGTTCATGTGGCAATTCAACATTGGCTGACTTCAGAGGCAGAAACCGGATTCAGGGACACGCTACAGGACGTGCTGGATCTTGTGAAAGTGGCGCGTCCGTAGTTTCAGATCCACTGTCAGTTAGAACATTTTCTCCACGGTTTCATCTACCACATCTTAGGATGTGGTATGGGCGCCTTGGCAATGATCTGCATATTTTAGTAGTTGTTGATCGCAGCGCATCTCCGGCTGGCTTTGTCGTATTTACTCCAACGCAGCGATTATCTGGCTGTGCTTTCAGCCTGATATGCTCAAACGATTACTGAGATTAAATTGCGCAATGCGTAAAATTGCGCGTCACGCAATAATTTATCTTGATAACGATTGTCATATTATATAGTGATGCCGCCTAAGAATTTTGGAATACAGGATCGCGTTCGAAATGGTTTCCGACAAGTCAGCACATCGCAGATTAGCAACATGCATCGTAACATGTTCTTTGATTGGCCCCGTTATGAGTATCGCTCGAGCTGAGGCTCAGGATGCGATCAAGCTTGAGCCAGTTGTAGTTCAGGGTAAAAACACTTCCAAGGGAGAAGGATTGGGTGGGGGGCTTCAATCTGAGGGTTATGTAGCGAAAGAAACCTCAATAGCTACTAAAACTGATACGGACATTCGTCGGGTTCCTCAGTCTGTCGGCACTGTATCGCGGAAAGAACTTGAAGATCGAAATGTGCAGTCACTCGTTGAAGCAGCTCGATATACAGCAGGCGTGCGAGTGGGGCAGTTTGGATTCGATCCACGTTTTGATACAATATTTATGCGGGGTTTCAATGTTACAGATACCGGCTTCTATCGAGATGGCCTTAGAAGCCTAGGGGGGCCATTCTCGGTTTTCCGCCATGAACCATATACGATGCAAAGTCTTACCTTCCTTAAGGGTCCAAGTTCAGGCATTTACGGTTCGGGTGCGCCTGGCGGTATCGTGAACGTTATTTCTAAGCGGCCGACAGAAGAGCCGTTTCATGAAATCGAAACGCAGTTCGGAAGCCACCATCGCGCGCAATTAAATGTTGATACGTCAGGGCCCGTGGGTGGAAACGATAATTTCTTGTATCGTTTGACTGGGGTTTGGCGCTCTGCTGATACTCAGTTTATTGCGGCGAGAGATGACAAAATATCAATAGCGCCAGCTTTTACAGTACGTTCGGATGATAGAAAAACACAGCTCACGGTACTTGGTGAATATACCGACTTCACAAGCGGCGGTGCTGCTGGTTGGTATACACGGCCACCGGGGATAATCACGGACTACGAACAAGGTGATCGCCGGTATAAGGACTATGATGGTCGCCAGTACAGGATCGGCTATGAGTTTGAACACGAAATTAATGATAACTTAGTATTTAAGCAAAACTTGAGATACCAAAATATCAATACCGATATGAAGTACGTCGGTATCGCGCTTATCTTGGGTGATACAATAATCCGTGCACCTGAGCGCCTTCGTGACGAAGCGCGGGGCGTCGTCGTCGATAATCAGTTGATTTGGAATTTTGAGACGGGTGGGCTGGACCATAAGCTCATCACGGGTCTCGATTATAGTTATGTTGATTATCGTTGGCGCTATGGCCGCGGATCATTGATGTTTGAACAGATTGGTGACCCTCTTGCATTTGGCGACATGCCACTTGAGCCACCAACAGCTCTTGATCTTTTTGACCAAAGGACAAAGCAGCGCCAGACTGGCTTATATGTTCAGGATCAGATCGATTATAATCAATGGTCTTTTACTGTTGGCGGAAGGTACGATTGGTTAGATACGAAAACCATAGATATGCTTGAAAGCACGGAGACCAGTCGACGCCAAAATGACAGTAAGCTAACAGGTCGCGTTGGGCTGTCCTACCTCTTTGAAAACGGTATTTCTCCCTACGCTAGCTACTCTACATCCTTTGCGCCGACAATCGGAGTATCCGCAGAAGGAAATACTCTGAAGCCCACTGAGGGCAAACAGATGGAGCTTGGTATAAGATATACCCCTGAAGAGCTCAATATGTCTGTTAGTGCGGCGGTGTTTGATATCAAGCAATCGAACATGCTCATCAGACGAGGTAATAGCTCAATCTTCCAGGACCAAACAGGTGAAGTCAGTTCACGAGGTTTTGAAATTCAGGCTACGTCCAGTATCACAGATTCTCTGAGTATCAACGCTGCCTACACCTATCTCAGAATGAAATATCACGAGGGTGAGTTTGCTGGGAATTTCCCTGCCGGTATCCCGGATCAGCAGTTCTCTATTTGGAGCCAGTATAATCTACTTTCGGGGCCACTAGACGGTGTCGGCGCAGGGGCAGGTATTCGCTTTTTAAATTCAAGCTATGCAAACGACGCGAATACTATGAGAAACCCATCGCGAACCCTCGTTGATGCGAGTTTGTCTTACGACTTTGGTAAATTGAAACCAAAACTTGAGGGGTTAAGTGCGCAGGTATCCGCCAAAAACATTTTGGATAATCGCGAAGTTACGTGCACCAATCTGAATTGTTACCGAGAAGAAGGGCGTAGCATAATTGGATCTCTGAAGTTCAGATTTTGATCCCATCTTATGAACGCGGCATTGTGGATGGGCCTTGTGCCTGTCCACTTAGCATTGTCTGAGAGTTCAGAAGGCTTAAATTTAATGACGACATTCTGTTCTGAGGCAATTGTGAAGGCCGATAATCTGGCCACGATTCTGCCAGCATTGCTTGAGCACATGAAAGAGCATGCGACGGTGAACTATACTGTCAATGGCGCAACGATTGGTAGTCCGTTCGGTAGCGTGGAAATCATTCGCCATTTAGAAGAGCTGCGGTTGGAAGTGAAGTCGTTTACGCCCGAAGTGTTATCATTGGTGAAGATGTTTATCGCTGAGCATGTTTTCGAATTTGCAGGGGAGACGGCTTCGATTGTGTGGTCGGACGAAGCTGAACTGGAACAAGCCCCTGATCATTTTCAGGAACTAATAGTGACAGATGTCTTCGATATAACGCCACTTATGCGCCGCGTAACCTTTTCATGCGAGAGAATATCGGCATTCTTAAGTGAGGCAGGTTACCACGTTAGGCTTTTGCTAGCGCCATCTGATACGAATCCCGTGTGGCCGACACAAACCGCTGACGGGCGCCTTAAATGGCCATCGGGTGAAAACACACTTATCAGCAGGGTTTACACCATAAGCAATGTCGACGTGCTGAATAGTCGCGTGGCGATTGATTTTGTTCTCCATACGCATGCTGGTCCTGCGTCATTATGGGCATTGCAGGCATGCAAAGGCAAAAAAGTTGGTATACTGGGCCCAAGTGGTGGAAAGCCTGGCATTACAGATAGCTATTTTATATTTGGCGATGAAACTGCAATCCCGGCGATTTCACGCTTATTAAATGAGCTTCCCGCAGATGCGCGCGGTAAGGTTTGCATTGAAGTACAGAACGCGGCGGAAGTTCAGCAGATAAGCCATCCGGCTCGTATTGAAGTTCGATGGTTGTTTAGAGAAATTGCGGCAGCCGGAACGACGACACTTCTGCAAGACGCCGTTATGGCCTTGTCAAAACCCGCCCTTAACGAAGCCTATTATGTATGGGTTTCATGTGAATTATCGTCATGTCGTGTTATTCGGGCTCATCTTCGCGATAATTGGAAAGCGCATAAGAGTGAATATTTGGTGACAACTTATTGGCGTCGCGGCAAATCCGGAATTGAGGTTCGCGATGAACATTGAGTTGAACAATAGCCTGCCCAAGGTATCGGTGCAGCGTCTCATTATTGGGTGGGTGGGCTTTATGTTGCCCAAAGCATCATCGGATCAATGATTTTTGCGGGCCTCCCGGCGGTCATGCGCCAGTCAGGTGCATCTCTCAACGAGATAGCATTTACTTTGCTTGCAGTTTTGCCATGGTCGCTGAAGTTTCTTTGGGCCCCTGCGGTTGAACGTTTTCGCGCGCCGCATGGCGGTCATCGACGTTCCAGACTGACGGTTTGCATAGTTGGAATTTTTTCTGTTGGAGCCGTAGTCGCTCTTGCATTAACGGGTCCAACAACAATAGGCGCATTGGCGCTGGCCATGATGATTGCCTCATCCGCCTCTGCAACAATCGATATTGCGTGCGATGGACATGCCGTAGAAAGCTTTTCAGAAGAAAACCGTGGCTGGGGAAATGCAGCCCAGATAGGTGGTGCATACCTGGGCGCTGCTCTTGGTGGTGGTATCTTCTTAATTATGCTTGATCATTGGAGCTGGCGAACCTCAAGTCTTGCTATGGCGGGATTGTTAGTCTTGCTGGCTCTTCCATTCTTGCTCACGCCTGACGGGGCGCTCGCACCGCGCAGTGACCGACCATCCCCATCGCTCAAAAACGCATTTAAAAGAGCTGAAATTCGATCGGGTCTTATACTGGTAGCAGTTTATGTGTTTGGTCAAAAATGGGCAATGACTATGATAGGCCCATTCCTGATCGATACAGGTATGAGTCTCACGACGCTTGGAACCCTTAATGGGATAGGTATCACAGTCCTTGGCCTTGTGGGGGCAATTGGAGGAGGATATTTGGTGCGACGCTTCGGTGCTTATCCGGTAATGTTCTGGACTCTGCCTGCTCAGGCCTTAGCGATGTTCTCGTTGGCAATGATTGCTTATTGGCATATAGGTTCATTACCACTTTTGATGTTCACTCTGCTTATTTCAGCGACAATGTTTGCTCTTGGTTTTGTGGCGCTTTATTCAGAACTTATGGGTCGCGCGTCTCTTGATCAGGCAGGAGTAGATTTTACGCTGTTTCAAAGTGCAGACGCGATTGTGAGCTTAATTGGCTGGCAACTGGCAGCGACCGCTGGTGAGGTCTTTGGTTACGCATTTTGTTTTGCTTCGGCAAGCGCTTTTGGTTTGATTACCTTGATCCTTTTGCCGCGGCTTCGCGAAAAGCATTGAGTTTTGATCGAGTTAATTGAGCTCGTAAAGCGATGTGATCCCGCGACATTGTTTCATTTAAGTGATCTTAGCAATAATTAGTTTTCAAAGAAGTGACGAAGTCATACTTTACCTGTATTAACCGACAGCAATCATAGGTCACAAAACAATTCAGGTATGCTTTCCAAATTAAATGGCTTACCATTTTTCTGCAAATTAAGCTGTGTCATGTAAGTGATTGCATCGTTGGCGGATGAGTAATGATTAACTTTAACGCCATGGAAAGCAGAATATTGTGTGGGAAATACATATGCGAGATGAGGTGGTGTGATGATTATCAATCCCAGTAAAAGATCTTGTAACTGATGCTTATTTTCGCAAACCCATTTTTCACGATCGCTACAGCCAATGTCCAATTCTTCCAGCGAGATGGGATCAAGAAATCGAAGCACTGCCCAAAATCTTTTGTCCCTATTTAGCCAAGAGTTCCAGTTTTCGCGATGCCAAGCATATGAATGTGCGGAATTGCGCCCGGCGCACAAGGTTAAGTGAACAGGCCCTTTAACAAAACTTTGTAACATCGGCAGCCTTTCGAGGTTTGTGATTGAATTGTGGCGGGTTATTCATCGTGCGATGAATACTCATTTGTCGAATTCTTCAACCGATACAGTGGCCGTTCGGCCTGCAATAAGCCTTATGTTCTCTGGGTTGTTATCAATTTCTATCCTGACGGGTATTCTTTGCGCCAAACGGACCCATGAGAATGTAGGGGCTACGCTGGCGAGCGAGCCAGCAGTGTCGCTACGCTCATGGTCTTCAATGCCCGCAGCGATACTAGCAACATGGCCGGTAATTGAGGACGGTTCGCCCATGATGTCGATCTTAACCCGATCATTGATATGAAGCCGCCGCAGTTTAGTCTCCTCAAAATAGCCAACCACGTAAATGGCTTCCTTTTCAACGAGTACACCGATTGGACTTCCTTCCGTGACATAGTTTCCGCGACGTAGGGTGAAGTTGGTGAGTTTTCCGGAGGCAGGAGCAATCACCGTCGTACGTTCCAGATTCAGTTGTGCTCTGTCATATGCTGCTAATGCTGATTGATATCTGGCTTGCGCTTGATGCATTGCACTTTCGGCCTGTTGGGACTGTTTGAGGCTTGCCGCCTCTTTGGATATAAGCATCTGATATCGCTTGAAATCATCGCCTGCGAGTCTTGCTGCAGCACTCGTGCTTTTAACGGCAGATTCTGCTTCACGTAATGCAATCTGAAAGCGAGTTGGCTCGATACGAAAGAGCGGCATGCCTTCGGTGATTAGCTCATTGTCCGTTACGAAAACTTCTTCTACGGAACCAGACACGTCTGGGGCGAGG
>Ga0308157_10006908_pt1 | contig 13382 bp, 14 predicted proteins | sample PhyBR1_FD_201035 | JGI IMG/M metagenome (GOLD analysis project Ga0308157, IMG submission 201035) | Phyllosphere microbial communities from UC Gill Tract Community Farm, Albany, California, United States - DLSLB.R1 | ecosystem: Host-associated > Plants > Phyllosphere > Unclassified | place: USA...
TGCGGGCGCTAAAACCGGCAGTGCCCAGCTGGCGGTGAGACCCCAGTTTATTACGTTGTCTGGCGATGGCCAGGGCGCGTTGCAGGGTGAAGTGATCCACAGCACCTGGCTGGGTGACCATATTGAATATGAAGTCGCGACCGAGCTGGGCGCGTTGTTCATTATCGATCCGCAGATGGAACAGCGTCTGCCTCTCGCCACCCTGGTAGGCGTCAACTTTAAGCCGCAGGGCCTTGCCCTGATTGCCCGTTAATCTGATTAACCCGAGGAGTTTGCATGGCATCGCATGATGAAATAATGGCGCGACTGGCTTTAGCGGAGGCTGTGGCCCGCGAAGGTGGCGCGACCGCGCTAGGCTGGTTTAACCGTCGCGACACGCTGGTGGTAGAGACCAAGTACGATTTGCAGGATGTGGTGTCAATTGCCGACCGTGAAGTAGAGCAGTTGATCGCCAGCCGCATAAAGGATGCGTTTCCCGATGATGGCTTTCTGGGTGAGGAGTCGGGGCTGCAGGCGGGACACTCTGACTACACCTGGGTGGTTGATCCGATCGATGGCACCAGCCCGTTTCTCAATGGGATGCCGAGCTGGTGCGTTTCGGTGGCAGTGCTGCGTGGCGATGTGCCGGTTATCGGTGTGATTTTCGCACCCACTTATGAGGAGTGCTACGTGGCGGCACTGGGGCAGGGCGCGACGCTGAACGGTCGTCGTCTGCAGGTTGATCCCACCCGCACCCTGCAAAACCATGTTACCGGCTTTGGCGCTAACAGTTATGTCAGTCCGCAGCAGGTTGGCGAAATTGTTGCAGCGCTGCTGTCGGCGGGCGGTAACTTTATCCGTATTGGTTCGGGCGCGCTGATGCTGGCGTGGGTCGCCGCCGGTCGGGTTGTGGGATATTACGAACCCTATATGCATGCCTGGGATTGCCTGGCGGGGTACTGTCTGGTGAAAGAGGCGGGCGGCTGGTACCACCCGTTCAACACCGAAGGCGACCGCATCATCAAAGGGGCGCAGGTTCTGGCCGTTGCTCCCGGCGCCGAAGCAGACCTTCGGCGTATTGCAGGTTTGTGACCCTGTCACGCTGACTGCTTTAATGGCGGTCAGCGTGAGTCTATTACCCTGAGCGCTTTCGTCAGATAGTGACGCTGCATCCCGGTCTCTGGAAAGTCGGGCAGGGACATCTGCTGCTGATACCCCTGCTTCTGATAAAACGGCAGAGCCTGAAAGCTGAAGGTATCCACCAGCGCAAAGAGACATCCCCTCTTAGCCGCCTCCTGTTCCGCGGCTTCCATCAGCGCGCGACCCAGACCACTGCCACGCACAGTTTCGTCCACCCAGAGAAAATCAATGCAGAGCCAGTTGCCTTTGCGCGAGGCGATGACTCCACCGCGCAACACGCCTTCTGCATCTTTATGATAAACCGACAGCGGGCCCCAGTTCTCGCGGCTGATAAACTGCCGGTTGTAAGCGCCTAATCCTGCCAGCAACGCGTCCCGATCATTATCGTTTTCCTGATGGGTAAGGGTAAATGTGCGCATTCTGTTCCTCTTCTATTTGCGTGTTTTTATCCCCTGAAGGGGATATACGGGAGATTATCCTCTATGGGGTATAAATGACTGATTATCCCTTTGCGGGTATAATATCTTTTTATCCCCTATAAAGGATAATGCATCTGCGTTATGCTGACAGCCTGTGATCCTTAAGGAGTCACCCCATGATATACAGCCCGATACAGCTGGCAAACCAGCTCAAGTTTATCCGCCAGCGCAATGGCTGGACGCAGAGTGAGCTGGCAAAAAAGGTCGGCCTGAAACAGGCTACCATTTCTCATTTTGAAAATGCGCCTGACAGCACCTCACTGGCCACGCTGTTTAAGCTGTTACAGGCGCTGGAAGTGAGTCTGGCCGTTCAGGAAAAAGAGGGGGTCACGGCGACTCATTTGCATGATGAGGATGAGTGGTAATGCAAAGGCTGATTGCGTGGATGAACGGCGAACGGGTGGGTGTACTGACACGGCAGCGAAACGGCACCCATGCGTTTCAGTATGATACTGGCTGGCTGAGTAATCCGCTCTCCCGGCCGCTGTCACTCTCAATGCCATTGCAGGTTAAGGCGATCACATCACACGCTGTGATTAACTTCTTCGATAACCTGCTGCCGGACAGCCCACTGATTCGTGAGAGAATCGCAGCGCGTTACCAGACTCAATCCTGTGAGCCCTTTGATTTACTGCAGGAGGTGGGACGTGACACCGTCGGAGCAATTATGTTGTTGCCGCCCGACAGGCCATTGCCTGCCGTGCAGGCTCGTTATGAGGTGCTGGATGAAGCCCGGCTCGAAAGCGTACTCTCGGCCAGGTACGATATTCCGCTGGGAATGGTGCATGAGGAGCCCGATTTCCGCCTCTCAGTTGCGGGTGCACAGGAGAAAACCGCGCTGCTGCTGACGCAGGAAGGCTGGAGCATTCCTGCCGGGGGCACGTCTGCCTCACACATCATTAAGCTGCCAGTCGGTGAGATTAAACAGCCGACCGCTACGCTGGATATGCGTGAAAGCGTAGAGAATGAGTATCTTTGTCTGACGCTGGCCCGCGCACTCGGTATCAATGTGCCGCAGGCGACCATTATCCGGGCCGGAAAGATGCGCGCCCTCGCCGTTGAACGCTTTGATCGCCGCTGGTCACGTGACAAAACCCGGCTGATTCGCCTGCCACAGGAGGATTTCTGTCAGGCGCTGGGACTGACCTCGTCAACCCAATATGAATCGGATGGCGGGCCGGGCATCGCAGAGATCATGCAGATACTGATGGGATCACGTCACGCCATTGAAGATCGCTATCGCTTTATGATGTTCCAGGTATTTCAGTGGCTGATTGGTGCCACCGACGGTCACGCCAGGAATTTCTCACTGTTTATTGAGCGCGGCGGCAGTTACCGTCTGACCCCTTTTTATGATGTGATCTCCGCGTACCCGGTGCAGTCGGGTTCCGGCATGAACACGCAAACGCTGACACTGGCGATGGGGCTGGGTGCCACTCAGGAGAAGAGGACGGAGATCGACAAAATTTACCCGCGCCATTTTATCGCCACGGCGAAGCAGGTGAGTTTTGATCGTGACAGCCTGCAGCAGATCTTTGACTTCTTCATTAAAGCGCTTCCCCAGGCAATCGTTTTGGTGCGTGATGCGTTGCCGCCCGACTTTCCTCAGCATATCGCCGACGCCATTTTCAGCCATGCATTGATTATGCTGGAGCGGTTACGGCATGGAGAGTGAGGGCACGGAGCTGGCACTATGCTGAAAAGCCAGTCTGCCCATGTCTCGTTAAAAGCGGGTCAGCTATGCTTATCTGACAGGCATAACAAAGGAGTATGGGTATGAAGTGTCCGGGATGTGAAGGAGAGGCGTTTGTTTACGCCACGCGTGATGTCAGTCTCAATACCGGTAATCCGGATGATGTTGTGCACGATGTGAAGGGCGATCACTGCATCCGTTGCGGGGCTGTGATCATGAATGCCGGCACGGCAGAGCAGTATCCCGAAAAGGCTGAAGCGCTGGAGAATGCCGGCGTTCCCATCAAATAATATCAGGAGCCCGCGTAAAGCGGGCTCTGCTTATCGCTTTATGTACTCTTCTGATCGGCTCACTCTTATTGGGTCCTGCGTCGCTGACCATTTTTGTCGCCGGTCACAGCGAATAATGTCTCCTGCGACGAATCACCCATAAAAAAGCCTGCACAAGGCAGGCAAATCGTTATAAGGGAATGTCCATCTTTTGATAACACGCAACGAGTAAGTTGTGTGATGGTTGCACCCTACAGGAGAAACATTAGGTTTACCCCGGGAACGGGAACCTGACTCTGTCAATGCGGACACTGGAGTGCGTTATGGATGCCAATCGCTATGCCCTGGAAGTCATTGCTTCACCGCCGGTGTTTCCCGGTGTCGCCAGTCCTGTGTTGTCTGATGAAACGCTGCATCGTCGTCTGGCCGCTATTATTCAGCGCATGCAGGAGCAGAAGATTGCACAGCTGATTATCTATGCCGACAAAGAGCACGGCAGCAATTTTGAGTATCTGGCGGGATTCATTCCTCGCTTCGAGGAGGCGCTGCTGGTGGTGAATCAGCAGGGCGCTCTCACTTATATCATGGGTAATGAGAATCTAAAGCTGGTGCCTTTTGCCCGCAATCCGGGGCGCTGTCTGCATGCGCCGCTCTTTTCGTTGCCTAATCAGCCGATGCGCGGTGAGCAGCCACTGGATCAGCTGTTAAATGAGGCCGGGATTGTCGCGGGAGAACGCACCGGGCTGGTGGGCTGGAAGTTGTTTACCGGCAGGCAACAAGGAATGTGTGATTTGCCGCAGTTCGTTTACGCTGCAGCGGCGCAGGCGACGGGCAGTGATGCGCTGCTGGTTAACGCGACCGGGCTGTTTATTTCGCCGGATAACGGTGCGCGCTGCGTGAATTGCGCCGATGAAGTGGCGTTTTATGAGGCTGGGGCAAATCTTGCGTCAACCGCCATGCTGGCTGCGCTGGATAGCGTAGAGCCAGGCAACACGGAGAAGGCGTTAGGCGCACAGCTTAACGCAGAAGGTCAGCCTAATACGGTGATGACGATTGCGGCAACCGGCGATCGTTTTGCGCATGCCCGGCTTTATCCATCGGATAAACAGCTCGTCACTGGCGATAAGCTTTCTCTTACTACCGGCTATAAAGGCGGGCTGACAAGTCGTTCCGCTTATGTGGTCAGCGGGTCTTCTGAGTTACAGTGTAACGTTTCGGACTGGTTAACCCGTCTGGCGATCCCCTATTATCATGCGGTGGTCAGCTGGCTGGAACATCTGCACATCGGTATGACCGGCGGCGAACTCTATTCACTTATTGAGAGCGTGTTGCCCAAAGCAGAGTATGGCTGGCATCTGAATCCGGGGCATCTGGTGGCTGACGAGGAGTGGTTAAGCTCACCTGTCTATCCCGACTCTGCCGTGACACTAAAGAGCGGTATGCTGCTGCAGATTGATATCATCCCGTCGGTGCCGGGTTACGGAGGCTGCAGTATTGAGGATACGGTCGGGCTGGCAGATGCGGCATTGCGTGATGAGCTGGCGCGCGCTTATCCGGATGTCTGGCAGCGTATGACGCAGCGCAAAACCTACCTGGCGGAGGTGCTGAGGATCCGGTTGCCGGAGGAGGTGATGTTGCTCTCAAATACGGTAGGGTATTTACGCCCTTTTTTACTGGATAAGCGCCGCGCGCTGGTGCGTCAGTAGACGATTACCCGGCCTGAGGAGGCCGGTAATAATTTGTAAAATTTAACTGAGAGTAAAACAGAGGCGCATCTGTCAGGATACGCGCCTCAGAAAGTTCCTGGTTGCTCTCATTCGATGAAATGGTTTACCAAAAACGCGGTTTTGTTTGCCTGCAAAACCTCTCTGGCCGCGTTTATCGCACTCTCTGTCGCGCTCTTTCTTAACTTCGAAAAACCCGCCTGGGCGCTGACCACCGTTTTTGTCACGTCACAGCTTTATGCGGCATCGACCGTCTCGAAATCACTGTTTCGTCTGATGGGCACGCTGCTTGGCGGCATCTTCATTCTGCTGATCTATCCTGAAACCGTGCAGTCACCCGTATTGTTCAGTCTTTGTGTGTCACTGTGGGTAACGGTTTGCCTTTATCTTTCTCTGCATGACCGCACGCCGAAGAGTTATGTCTTTATGCTGGCGGGTTATAGTGCGGCGATTATGGGCTTTCCTGATGTGGATACGCCGTCGGCGATTATTAATACCGTCATTTCACGTATTGAGGAGATTACGCTGGGTATCCTCTGCAGTACGCTGGTTCACCGGCTGGTATTTCCGGTTTCGATGCACCATCTGCTGGGGCAGAGCGTTAATCACTGGTTTCTCAACGCGCGCAAACTCTGTGATGAACTGATCAGCGGAATGGCGAAGAACAAATCGCTGGAGCGGGAAGATATCCTGATTCAGATGGCGGGCTATCCGCTGAATGTTGAAACATTGCTGACACACTGTGTTTATGAGGGCGAAGCGGCGCGTAATGTCATCCGTCTGGTCAGCGTGCAGTATCAGCATCTGAGCTATCTGCTGCCGACGCTGACTGCGATTGAGTCACGGCTGGGCGTACTGGCCGAACTGAACATTCGTTTTCCGCCGTGCGTCACCGACGTGTTTCAGGAATTTCTGTTGTGGCTGCATCATGACCGTATTAACGATATTGCCGGACTGCGTGAGGCGATTGCCTCCAGTCAGGCGACGCTGGAAGAGGAATGGCGGGCAGGGCGTCTGCCAACCGAAGAGAGTCTGCTGCTGATTGGTCTGCTGGAGCGGCTGGCTAACTTTGTACGTATTGCCGATGCCTATGAAAATGTCAGCGCGCGAGCCGGGGATCTCTACAGCCACGGGGATGGGGCGGCGATCCGCAATATCCGGGAACATCGTCACATTGATAAAGGCCTGCTGCGGTTGTCCGCGCTGACCGCTTTTCTGGCCACCTTTCTCTCCAGCCTGTTCTGGATTGGCAGCGGCTGGGCCGATGGGGCGAATGCGCCTTTGATGGCGGCGATTATCAGCTCTTTTTTCGCGGGTGTTGATTCCCCGGTGACGCCGATGAAGCTCTTCGTGAAAGGGGTGGTGATTGCACTGGTGGTCAGCCTGTTTTATATCGCGTTCCTGATTCCACAGGCCAATACCTTACAGGCGTTGATGATCTGTCTGCTGCCTGGCCTGATGCTGCTAAGTCTGGTGATCGCTAATCCGGCAACCAATATGGTGGGGCTGAGTGTCGCTATTCAGATCCCCGGCTTTATCGGCTTAAGCCATCACTATGTGCCAAACCTGATCGTCACGCTGAACGCGGCCATCTCCTCAATGGTGGGGATTATGTTTGCTGTGGTGCTGACGGCGTTGATTCGCAATAAGCGGCCCTCCTGGATTGCCAGAAGAGCGGTGCAACGGGGACTGCGCGACCTGTTAGGATTTATCAAAATGGTGGAACGTAATTCCGCCACGCTGCTGTCACGGCAACAATTTATTGCCCGAATGCTCGACAGGGTGAACATTATTTTGCCGCGTAAGCGTCTCGATCCTGTGCCGGATATCGTGGTGGGTGGGTATCTGATTACCGAAACCTGGCTGGGTGCTAACTGTTATGACTTTTACGCACGATACAGGGAAGTGCTGGAGAGCCATCGGATTGATAGCGGTCAGATGTTTCACGAGCTGGCGCTTTATCTGAAACGCAAAATGAAGTCACTGCAATTAGCGCCGCATCAGGATCTGCTGGATGAACTGGATCTGTTACTGTTGCGGATAGAGAAAATTGCCCGCGAGGAGAGTGCAGCTGTCGCGCCATTAATCCATCTTTTTAATATTCGGGTATCACTTTTTCCCCATCAGCGTTGGCCGGAGTAACAGGGGCTGGCTGGTGGTTAGGTTTTAGATAGCGTAAACCAAGACCAAAGTGGATAATATTATTTTAGTTACATCATACAATGAACCTAGATTAAGTTAAGAATCAGGCAACGTGCCTATTTATCTTGTTTATCAGGAAAAATGGAATTCTACACCGGAAACGCCGAAATTTCCGTTACCTCAGGAACTGATGGGCTCTCTCAGCGCAGGCCTTTCAATGTGAAGTTCAGGTATGAAGAACACGTCACATGAGTGAATAATTCCGGCCGGGCTGATATGAAAAACGATGTGTTTAACACTATTCAACGTTTGAGGTTCCCTGCGACATTCCGGAAAAAACCACCTGTATTGCAGGTGGCATTGATAGTGCCCTAAAAGGGCTTACAAAGGTCCACAGCGTTAATATTTTGGGATCTTTTTATTTGCCTACGGCCTTCGCCGCAGCCTCAACCCACGTACCTATGTTTTCTCGACCATTTCCGTTATTCCATAAATAGTGGCTGGTGCCAGGAACACGAAGCGAACAGCAGTCGGTAGTGTTCCCTTTGAGATCTGCAATTTTGCTTATGTCGATGGTCAGGATGCCATTGCCACGCTCAACACTTTGCTCGATCTCGTACTTCACCCATTTGCTCTTGTCAGTTGTGGCTCCAACCAGTACTACCGTGACACTCGTGCCGTATAGCTGATCGGTTATCCATTTTTTTATAGCGGCATCCCCCTTACGCTCAACCTCTTCAAAATCGGCTTTATCGATGAAACCTGTCTTGGTGTCAGAAGAGATCACGTTGCTATTTCGCACATTCATTGCACGTTGTACATCTTCGTACTGGAAACTAAAAAATACTTTTCTTGCCATGATTTTGTCCTTAAATGAGGGGTAGGAGAGACAGTATTATGTGGTGAGCTTGTTCCAGACCAGTACCCTGGGTGCCCAACTCGTGAAGCAAAGGGGTGATCTTCTTACCATGTTCGTACTTCGATTCGTCATACGTACTAATTACTTCATTCCATAGTTCTGCGGAGATCGAACCAGTAATGCCTATCGGAATAACGAATAAACCATTAGCAACTGCAATATCAAACTCTTCACGCATACCGCTGGATAGCACCACCGCACCTGTGTTATCCAGCTTGTTTCCAAATAAAAATAGTGCAACGCCTGCGTGAGCGAGCATGTTGTGGCGGTACTCCGTCCAGAGTTCAGGCAGGGAGCGTTCTCCCGATTGACTCTGAGGAAAAGGGCGCAAGACAAGTTGATCACTATCAAGGCGACCACCATTCATTATGGTTTGTTCGAGAACGCCGGTGATAACGGCACTGCCAACCCCCAAGCCGAACCCAGAAATAACCCGGTACTGCTCCTTACTGATCGCCTTACTTAGTTTGTAGACAAACTGTTCTGCCTCAAATGCAGTCCAAGGGCTGTAGTCATGAGCTGCGCCAGATATGAAAATTGTTTTACGTTTGTGACGGCGTTCAATTTCTCGCAGGATGTCGGTGATTTGTAAAAACTCATCGACGTATACAACCTTGATCCCCACACGTAATAGTTCGTGCTTGAAGAGGTCTTCTTTCCGCTGGCGATATTCAAAGTCGGCCAACTCCTCACCTTCCAATCTGCTGGCCCTACGAAGGATGCAGTAGTGCTGGCGTTGGTCTTGCGCAAATTGAATTCTGACCCGACTCAGAATGTACTCAAGGTTGGGATCTGTGAAACTGAAACCCAGAAACAGGAAAGTTTTAGCAATTAGGTCACCGCTGAGTGCCGTGATGAACGGCTGCATTTTCACGTGATATCGTTCATAGTCATCGCGGGTCAGCACCGCCTCGGATGCGTGATCAACATCTCCATGCATCTTGTAAACCACCGAATCTCGTTTAGGACGGGTCGTTGCCAGTTGCTTGTTGGTATACTTAACGTCAGGAACTTTTCCATTTTGTTCGAGCGAGTTCTCGATGAGCTTGTCGTAGTTTGTTGTCCAATAGGTCTGGATTGGTAGCCTCGCAAGGATTTGGTGATTTTCAGTCGGTGCTATACCTGACGAAAATTCAGTAACCAGCATCTGATTAAGCTTCGAGCGGTTGGTTGCATTAGCATTAGCGTGGTACTGCGCTAATGTAACCAGATCCCATTCCCTCTCGACATCGAGTTCCAAATCGTCAGCGATTGGCTCCAGCAGTGACTTCCAATCCACAAAGCCTGCCGCTCTGGACAAACCAGCACCTGCAAAAACTGCCAGATTTCCTTCGGCTAGCTCTTTAGACAGGCTATCTATGAGACGTATGAGTTCTCTTTTCATGCCTCGATACCTTCCTAATTGGAATTAAAGATAGCGCACCCATTTTCTATTGCCGCGCGTGTCGAAAAATGCAAGGCCTGTATGGCCTGAAGATACATCGATTTTGTTATAGAGATTAAGATATTCGTTACCATAGAAATTGCCCAAATTGTCCTCTGTGGGGATAATAGCGATGCGGTCATAGACCTTTTTACCATCAGCAAAACCTATTTCCCGAGGACACCAGCGTGATGTCATCGAGTGCTGTGTCGCGAGAAAGAGAAACCAGTCGGCGCGCACAATGGCTGATTTAATATTTAGAGCAGTATAGGTGTCCGGCTTGTCGGGCATAGTCTGATCTTGCCAGTCGATATAGACGTCCCACTCTTGATCATTCAACAATGCCTGTAAACCTAGTGCTAATTGTGCATCTTTATGGCTGTGGCTTAGAAAGGCTATAGGCTGCCCAAATCGCTTAGCAAATTGCCCTCGCTTGCTTGAGTTAAAAAGGTCTGACTGACGAATAGGCATTAGTAATTCTTACATTTATTTTTTCACAAAGTAACAATACGTTAGCACTATATTAGATATACCCACATTGAGCCAAGTCAACATTGGACTTGCCAAGCTTCAGAGTAAAGCCGCTGTCTTCATTATAAGTTTTATCCGGGTAACAATTGCACTGGATATCAGCTAAGTTTCAGCCCGGCAACCAGCGCATCCATGTCAATAATTTTATTGCTGCCCTAGAAGGTGTAATCCATGCATTAGCTGATGTAGAAAAAGCTGTAGCAAATCAGATTGCAATGCGTGTGCTGAATTACACATCCTGCCTAACTTATTAATATCAGGACGTCTGCCAGTAACAAAAAACTGAGCATATCAGATACAAAAATGGAGTTATCTATCTTCTCCGACATGGTGCTGTTGCATATGACATGCTCAAAACTGCAATAAGAGCAGGGCGCGCGCATCTCAATGCAAAAAAGAAGAGTTGATGCAGGAAAAGTTCAGCTTTAATAACTCAGCTGTTTACCCGTGGCTGTAACTGATAAATCCACGCAGTGTAATACTGGTTATCCCCGGCAGTTACGCGAACTTCGACGCGATCATAGCCATCTTCAAACGCATCCAGCATTGCCCAGTGCGCATCCAGCTGCTCAGAGATAAACAAGTATCCTGGTACAGCGGGGCCATGTTCATCCAGAACAATGCCAGGAAAATCAGCCGCTGCACCCCAGCCACGCTCATAGAAGGTGCCGTTTACCGAGCCGGCCAGCCATTCGCCGCCAATGTTTTCAAGAATATGGGCATTCTCGCGGCCCGGACAGAGCGTGCCATAGACAAATAAGCGTTCCATTTTTCCTCGTTTTCCAGACTCAAAGCCGGTTACTTTAACGCGTTGTGATAAATTCTGCAGCCCTGACGTCACGCCAGTTATTCAGAATTGACGTAGCAGCGCCTGCGGAGCACAAAAATTCTACAGCTGGTGCCCGAATCCCGGTCCTGGAGCACACATTTAAAACAGGAAAGCCGTCGTTAACAGCCTGAAGGCTGTATTAGCAAATTACAGCTTTTAAGCTGTTATATTGCTTTAACAGCTTTTAGAGTGTATTTTGATTAAACAGCGTACAGGCTGTATCACCTGTTAAAGCGGTCAGCGCAAGATGAAAAATGTCTATCCGATAAAAACACTCAGCCAGTTGCGTCCTTTGCTTATTGGTTTTCGCAAAGCAAATGGACTGACGCAAAAAGATCTGTCTGAACGATTAGGCGTCACTCAGCAGACTTATGCGCGTCTGGAAGCCAACCCGGCCAGAGCCAGCATTGAACGCCTCTTCAAAATCTTCACACTGCTGGGCGTGGAGATGACTCTCTCTTCGGGAATAAGCTCATCCGCAGGAAAGCAGACAGAAGAAAAGGGGACGTTAGAAAATTCACCTGCGAGACGGGAGAAATGGTGACGCTATGAGCCGGAGACAGCAGCGTTTAGTGATATGGATGAACGGTATTCAGGTTGGATTCTGGAACAAAAGCAAAGGAGAAGACACGCTGCAATATCTTCCTGAATGGAGTGCCGACGCGCAAGGAAGACCGTTATCGCTCTCTTTGCCTTTTACCCCCGGCGATCAAATCTGGCGCGGAAATGTGGTACGTGACTATTTTGATAATTTATTACCAGACAGTGAAGGGATTCGCAGGCGTCTGGCTATGCGGTATCAGGCAGAAAGTCTCGACCCTTTTGACCTGTTGACCGAGCTGGGAAAAGATTGCGTAGGCGCGATACAGTTACTGAAAGAGGGCGATGAACCCACGGATTTATATTGCGTAAAATATCGGCCGCTCTCTGAATCAGAGATCGCAATGACATTGCGAAATACCACGGCGGCGTCATTACCCGGCAGACAGAGTGATACAGGCGACTTACGGCTGTCCATTGCCGGTGCGCAGGAAAAAACAGCGTTATTATGGCATGACGATCGGTGGTGCAGGCCTGAAGGGAATACGCCAACGACGCATATTTTCAAGTTACCGCTTGGCCTGGTCGGCAATATGAAAGCTGATATGAGTACATCCGTGGAAAACGAATGGCTCTGTTCGCTGCTACTTGAACAATTCGGCATCCCGGTCGCAAGAACAGAAATCGCTCAATTCGAAGATCAGAAAGTCCTGGTGGTTGAACGTTTTGACCGCAAATGGTCAGGTGATCAGCGTTGGATCATTCGTTTACCTCAGGAAGATATGTGTCAGGCTGCGGGGATGTCACCATTACGCAAATATCAGGCCGACGGCGGGCCAGGTATCTCTGAAATTATGGAGATTCTGAGTCATTCAGATCACGCAGAACAGGACAGATTGCATTTCTTTAAAGCACAGATAATTTTCTGGGTACTGGCGGCCACAGATGGCCATGCTAAAAATTTCAGTATTGCGATAGGGCCTCAGGGGCATTATTGCCTTACGCCACTTTATGATGTTTTATCGGCATGGCCGGTCATCGGAAATGGCAATAATCAGATAGCCTGGCAAAAATGCAAACTGGCGATGGCCGCTCGCGGCAGCAGCAACTATTACAAACTCTACAGAATACAAAGACGGCACTGGATTAACCACGGTGAGCAGACCGGCCTGAGTAAAAAGCAGGTTGAGATGATGATGGATGAAATAATTTCTGACGCACCGGACGTCATCGAGCGTGTTCGCGCGCAACTGCCAGATCAGTTCCCGTCAGAACTGGCAGAACGCATGTTTGATGGCATAACGCAGCAATGCAGGCGTCTGGCCGGAAATTAGCGCCGATTAAAATTTCCCACTGAACACAGTGTCAGAAGAGAACAGGCTGAGAGGTGCAACACGGCAACGCAGATGTTTATCGATTACAGCCTGAATGATGAAAAGACGGAGAGATTCATTGTCAGACAGAATCATCAGGCATCCGCAGAGATTCCCTGGGAAAGGTGGAAAACAGGATAAGACAGACACCTGACCAAAGAGCGCATAATGTATATTATGTTAAATAAGAGATTAACAGTGCACTTATCGCTGTGATACTGCGTCATTCATTCCTGTACTTCCGACCTGCAGTTACGTTACTGCCACTGCCCTGCACCTTCATAGTGATGCCTTCAAACAGATCGCCTGAAAACCCCGAACAAGGATGCAGTCCGGGGTTT